>Ga0065711_1000572_pt1 | contig 61526 bp, 28 predicted proteins | sample Hoacrofraction12_FD_59098 | JGI IMG/M metagenome (GOLD analysis project Ga0065711, IMG submission 59098) | Hoatzin crop microbial communities from Cojedes, Venezuela - Epithelial fraction 12 v2 (version 2) | ecosystem: Host-associated > Birds > Digestive system > Esophagus > Crop | place...
GTGTATCTACCACACCTCCCAGTTTGGTGTCGTCAGCAAACTTGCTGAGGGTACATTCTAACTCTTCATCCAGGTCGCTGATGAAGAAGTTAAACAAGACTGGGCCCAGTACTGACCCCTGGGGGACACCACTTGTCACCAGCCTCCAACTAGACTACCTTGGTGCTTTTTGAAGAAGATTATCCCCTTTGTAGGCTGTTAAAGAACAGTAGAGTATAGTAAGTAGCATTTAACATCATAAAAGAAGCAGGCTCACTTCTCCTGCAGCTAAGTGACACTGCTTTTTGACACCTGGTTCTCAGTGAGATGAGCTTGGTATCATAACTACCCATTTATATTTGAGATGGAAAAATACAGAATGTACTTCTTAGAGAATATTTATGGACATTTTTGTTGCTTTAATTAACATGTGCATTGATAAAGGATTACGCAAAAATACACTTTTCCACTTGTCTTGAGTTTTTTAGGGAACTGCAGTCCTTGAGGCTATTAAAAGTGATGCTCTTAGCCTGTACCTCATTCATTGCAACCTAGAGAAAAATTTTATTAAAAATACTGATCGTTAGTAGTGTAGCTAGCATATTTGTAGTTAGACTGTAGTGTCTAGCAGCATTAAAACAACATGAAAACAAAGTTTGCATGACCTGGGTAACAAATCTTACAAGAAGAATGGCAGCAATGAGAAATATTTTCTAATGCACAAAGGTAACTGCAGAGCAGAAGAGAATATACTGTTTCCCACATCCACAGGGGACGGGACAAGCAATAAACTTCTGAGAGAAATTAGTCAGTAGATTGGTGGATGATGTCTGACAGCATTGACCTCCTTTGGAAGAGCAGCAGGTATTTTACTTATTTGGCTTTCTGCCTATCTTAACACTAAGGAATGCCAGAAAGTGGGGCAACTTTTTGAGAAGAGTTTGTAGCCTATCCTCTGTTCCATGCCCACCTTGAACCAGAAATCAGTCATTTCTGGGAACCACATCTCAGAAAAGGCCACAAATATCAGAAGCTGCAAAAGGATGAAAAGAGAATAGCCTCAGTTATAGTTGCCAGATGTTACCATGGATCTCCAAAGTGTATGCTTTGGGCAGAACATTAGAAATCACACCAGGAGGAGACATCAAGGGAGATGTGGAAAACCATTCAGAATATCTGACAAACTTTGACCTTTATTCTGCTGTTTGCAAACAAAAGCCTGAAACAGAGAAAGAAGGGACTTGGCCTAGCAAATACTCATTACTAGCAGGGCATAAATTCCTTGCACCTTTTGCAAAACATAGAGTATTGATCTATCAGATTTTATCAAGAAAGCAGCAGCAGAAGTGCAATTAAGTAGCATGACAACTTCTATAAGTGTAATTCTACTGAAAGAAGTGAAGATATAGGAAAAAACAATTTGTAGCACTTATACTTGAAATGCAGTAGAGACTGTATAGTGTACCTCTTCTTCCAATGTCTAGATATCAACAAAAATGGAATATTATGCACTTTATTGCAAGCTATGTGTTAGATGGGCTCATCTGAATGTCGTACAGTTGAAGGCTCTCATGCAGCCGTAAGAGATTCAATCCAGACAGCAACAGCTGCTCTGTGGATGTGAATCATCCTGAGCTCCTACAAAAAAAGAGATGTTCTCCATAGTCACCAGACTCTAGCCAGTGTCCTCTATCATCCTTGAATCAAGAGCCAAGAGTTTTTGGATCTGGACCTTGATCAAAAGACTTGTGAGGGGAATGAAGTACTTGAGAGCACACTTAGCAGAGGATGCTAAGAACCAGGTATGATGTAACACATGCTCTGTCCATGTGGGCAGAGCTGTGCTCTCCAACAAGACATAAAGTCACTTCTTGTTGTAATAGTCCATACTGATTTGAAGTCTTCATGTCAGTGTTAGGAAAAAAGTACTACAAAACCGTGAAGACTACAACATGAACATCGTGAATACTTGCCCACATAATGGGTGGTATATTTTTATTTTAATTTAAATTTTTTTTGGTTAGTACAGGTGGGAAACATGGTTCTGGTCAGTGGAGCTCTTTTGTAAGTCTTGCAGCAAAACTTTCGTCAGGCTCAAGCTGCAGTTTGCTTTAACAAATGAACAGCAGATGTTCTTGATAAAGGAAAGTGGACACGATACATTGTTACATTCCTTGTGAGACTTTAAACACACACAAACCACATCTCAAGAATAGTTTATGCACATAAGAGCTTGCTTCTATAACAGAGGACTTGCCTGGCAAGGTTAAACATGAATATGTTAGATATTTCAGGACTTAGCTATGACCTTGCAAACAAAACAAATAAACTACCTCTTCTATGGAGCAGTCTAGATTCTATAATTGCCTCATTCAAAGCAAAAATTGAATACGTACTAGGACTAAACATAGCTCACTTCAAAGCATTACCTATTGTATGCACAAGAAATAATAACGGTCTTTCTGTAAAATTTGGGTATGTTTTTGTTTAAGTGCTGAACTCTGGTACACTACGTCTGGTGTTTAGGTTTCTTGTTCCATATGCACACAGTCATCATAAATTAGTTCTTTGCGCGTAAGCTTAACTGGACCACAACTCTGAAGATGTAAGTCTTCGCAACTGGTGTGTCAATTTATCTGTTTCTTCTCCCAAATCGTTTGGAGCAGGGAGAGAAAAATGACAACACAGGCCTCAGAACAGACCGTTGTCTTGCAAAACACCCCCCAAAAAACCAAACAAATCAACCCAAACCAGCAATAATAAAAAAAATAATGAAAATTAGAAAGTAGAATCAAACATCTGCAAAGCACTACCAAATGCTACAACTCATTCTTTAGGGACCCATCCCTTGCAATCACTGCATTCTGTTCTCAGGCAATCTCAGACCATGCATAATTATGCTGAGCTCCTTCTCAGGGTTTCACCTATAGAAGTTTCAAACCACACACATTTTGCTTGATTCTAATTTGTGACAATGAAAAGAAAACATTTGCCAAATTGAATGCCTTGATATTGCTAACATTAACATCGTGAGTGAAGGAAATGTCATATTCTTTCAGTCTCAAGCAGAAAGATCATATGTCACAACACTAACATAGAAAGGCTGCAAGATTTGTCATTGTGCCATTTTCCCTGATGAGAGATACAGAAGAATTACCTGGAGATGCAATTCATAGAATTCAGTGCAATGGTAAGGAGACCCAGGAGGTAAAAAGAGACTTAGCACTTTCTTCCTATTTATTAAAAGCTGCTCCTTTAAACTTATTATTTGAACGCAACTGTTAGTGTGCCATATGAAGTTTACCCCTTCCTCGTCTGATGCAAAAACCTGTGACCCAATTTCAGAAGGTACTGAATAATGAATAGTTTTCACTGCTTTAGAACATACTAATGAGTGCTGAGCACTTCCGGTTTATTTTGACCGCTGTACCCAACTGCGAGCATGTGAATGAAAACCAGCATACTCAGGTTTATTTTTAAAAGTGCACTAAACCCCCCATAATATCATAAACCTACAGGGATTGAATTCAGATTATGGATCCTGGATCTAATCTGTAGATCACTGGATTCAGTTACAGAATTCAGGTGAGACAGAAGCTGGGGGGAAAGAAGGGGAAAGTAAAGAGTTAGAGGATTCTCTAAATTTTCACACGAGAGATCCTTTCATAGAGTTTCACTTTGCCATCTGGCAATGTGCAAGAGTTTCTGCAGGAGCTTGGCAGAAAGTCCATTCATCCTAGAAAGTGTAGAAAGATTTGACCATGTGGAAGAACAACTTTCTGTTATGCTGCTGTGCTTATTCCCTCCCTGAAGCCAGTACTGACAATCTAGAATTATATAGCAAAAAGACAAAAGTTTATCTTATACAGAATTCTTTGGCTCTGATGAAAACTCATTAGATCTTGCTTCATTAACTCTGCAGTGCTCCATTTGGCTGGAAGCATGCTTTCAGTTCATACCACAAACCGATGCTGGTATTACATGTGTGCTGCCTAGATAATCTAGAAGAAACATATGTAACTGGTTCTAGTGAACTGCTAGTGCACTTCAAAATTCCTGACTGTCTAAGCAGGATTCAGGTACCCAAGGACAAAATTTCCATCTTGAAATGCATAAAGAAACATGCACACAAAAAATGCATACGCAAACAGAGCCATTAGGGTGGTCGTGGGCAAAAGACGTTACAAGAAAGGACAGGTGCCCAAAACAGTAACGCACTGGAGCACTCATGAAAAACAGCAAGCTGTTTTGTAAGGAGAACACTTTGGACCCTACATTTCTGTGAAGCTTTACAGAAATGACACAAATAAAGCTAGTTTGGATTTTCCATTTGAAATTGTCAAGTTTTGAGATGGTCACAACAACCAGGTTTACTTCATGCATGTAGAACACAACCAGAAGTTACACTCTGGAGCATACAAGGCTGAGCAAGTGCAGTACCTTAGTACATCATTAGGGCAGGCTTAGGCAAGCCTCCCAGACTGCGTGCAAGGCACTGTCTGTTTTTAACTTGATGTTTGACATTTTACTGTGGCTTCCTATTTTTCATACTTTAGAAAATAGCAAATAAACATTCTTTATTCACTTCTGTGTCATTCATGATCGTGGAAACCTGTTTTAAATCCTTGTCTGCTCGTATTATTGAAGCTGAAGAGCCCTCGTTTTTTGATCGGTGCCAGTACTAGGAGCCGTGAAATACCTCCAATAATCCTTGTCAAATTTTCTGTCTCTTTTCTAGCCTGAGATAAGCACAGATCAGAACTGCATGTAGCATACAAACTGTAGGAGCCCACAGATTTCTAGATTGACACAGCAGACTGTTGGCGGTTTTTTTCTTTCCAATTTTTTTTTAACATTATTTGCTATTTTTCGCACCTTGAGCTGATTAGTCAGAGAGCCATTCAGGGCGAGATCTCTCCTCTGAACAGTGATGGCTAATAAAAATCGAACTAAGTATATATTATTTTTTTTCTTTGTACTCATCAATGCCAAATGGCATTTGACGTTTTATAGGTCCAGGCACTAAACAGAAGAGATCTTTTTACAGATGGCACCCCACCAATTTTAGTTTTGACTCTTTAAAGTAGTTTCGCATTACCTGCAAATTTAGTTATCTTACTATTCAACCCCTTTTTGCAGATTGTGAAGGTCCTGAACACTACACATACTACCACAGTTCTTTAGGGGAATCAGCATATACAGTACTCCCAGCAGGGAAGAATTTATGACCTATCCATGGAAGACATGGTCTGCTAACTGCAAAGCAGACAGCAGCTGCAGATCATTTCTTCTTCATTCTTCTACATTTAATCATATCTCTTTGTAAAATTCAGTGTAGAGAGTTCCCAGAGGTGCAAGGAGTATTGGTTTTGTGCTCAGTCACCAGAGTATAGATGTTTGAATAAAGTATTACTTTCCCAGGTACCATAACATCTACAAGTCCGTGTGTCCTAAATATTTCTTAAGGACCCAAGTGGAATTTCAGAGCAGCACTGGGTGTCAAGCTGCTTTGAGTTTATTTCATTTCGAAGTTCAAATCCCAACCCCAATTAATGCATCTCTTAAGAAAATGGTTAAGCCCTAATTATGTCTTGTGGAATTAATCAAATGCATAGATGCTTTTCCTAAATTAGATATTATTTCATTTAAAGAAAAAGTTTACATTTATTACATTTACAGTAACATTGCTATAGGAGTCTTCAGACAGCCCCAAATAACCTGAAACATCTTTCAGGTGAAATACAGAACACTATCAAGGTGGACTCACCCTTTCCAGTATAGCGGACATAAGGGGAACACACTGTATGGAGAAACACATTTCTGTGTAGCTATAATGTCAATCAGCAAGTGAATCAGAGGTTGTAAACCTCTGTTACATGAATGGGGGCATTTTCACACAGGTGTTGCAGTCTCAGAGTGGCAGTGGTTTTTTGATGGAGCTTTAATAAATCCTTCTACCAGCAGCCACATCTGCCTTTTTACTTTCCCCACATTGTAGCCAGCTGACCTGTAGCCATTAAGCACATGAGGGGATTCTTATGAAAACCACCCATGTGGTTCACCAGGGCTGTTTTTTCTGCAAATACAAGTTTTCTGAACTTCACACGGGATTATAAGTAGACTGAATCTCTGTCCATCTTTAGATATGTATTTATTTTTAGTCATTGTCCAATATTTTCCCCTTTTTAAAAAAGTTTCTCTAGTTTGACAATTCAAAAGAAGTCTGATGCCATAAAGCTTGGATAAAGTTTAGGAGAAAGCTTAGGCTATTCCCTCAGTTGCCACCCAAATGCTGTCCTGGCTCCCTCCTACTCCTTTGCAGTTGCACATTTTTATGAGTTACATTGGCACACAAAGATGACAAGGTCTCTGCAGAATGGTGAGGTTCTGACACTTTCTCAAAGGAGGATTCACAGTGTGCAGGATACTGTGTTATGTACAAGCTGAGAACAATTCCATTCCAAAACAGGTACCTGTCATGTGGAAAAGTGTCACTCTGACTTCATCGCTGAGGAACTGAGACATGGAGACACTCAGAGACTTTGCCAAACTCACACTAAAAGGAAATTAACTTTCCAGGTTTAGTAATGTTAGATCAAATAATCTGACTGTATTTCCTCCCTGCCAACTAATTTGCTATTGCAACAATCAATGTAAGGACTGAACTGAAGTTACAGCACAGGAGGGCAGCTGCTCTTCTTATCCTAGATGATGACTGAAGCCATCAACACCATATTAATGTGTTTGTATACAGGCATCAAAGTGCACAGTAAAGAGTGGCAGTAAAGAGGGTCCAGACAGCAGAAGTCCGGAGTCACGGCAGTTAAACGAGAAGCACGTAAAATAGTGTTACAAATAAGAGAATGTTAACTCGCCACCATAGAAGAACGTGAGCAACACAATAAGATATAACTCTGTCAGCTCTCAGTAACTTCAATACTGCCTTACAGCTCTGCAGAAGAGAAGTGTCTGTAGAATGGGCCAAAAAGATTTCACAGACATGGGCAAGCATAAGAGCTCTCAGCAAAACAGGGAAGATAAACTTCAGCCCTTGCAGCCCTCTCTCAGGTGAGATTCTTAGAAATTTTAATGAGAATTTTCTCTGCTTCAGAGTCTCTTCTTAAAGGAAAATAAAAAAAAGGCAAACTGTAAAGAGGAAGTTTTCTTCATAGACCAACTGAAGTTAAGGCCTTTTAAAAAGTGTTAAATTTTATGAGGCACTGAATAGTTTGAATAGCTTAACATGCCAAAAAAACGCAAAGAAACAGTAGATCTGTGTACGTGTTACAGGTCATTTAGGATTATGCAATAAGAATGCAAATGAGTTCAAAGGGAAACAACTATGACTGCTGAATAGAAATAAGGCTCTTGCTAATTATTTCATATAACCCAGTAAGCACTTAAAATGTGGTCCCTTTCCCTGTCCTTCTCTTCTTCCCCATCTTTGGTGATTCTGAATCAAGAAGTTTATGAAACATTACTAAATGAAGCAGCTGCTTTAAGTCAGTAGCAATGAGTTTAGGAGCATGCAAGAAGTTTTCTGATAAGACCAGCGTTCATTTCAGAGCAGCAGCAATCTTTGCTACAGAAAACAAGACCTTGAAAAAGCAGACCAGTTTCACTGTGTTGTGAGAGGTGTCAAAACCGGAGGATTTCATTCATTTCCACTTCAACAAGACAGCCTGATTTACTGTGTTTGCCGCTACTTTTGTTCGTAAATTTTATTTGGCAGCACTAGAAGAAAGGCTGAAACATAAAACAGCTTAACACAATAAAAATAAATTGTTGTGAAGCTGTCCCCCCTCTTTCCACCACAAAAAGCTTAAACACTTGACAAAGATTTTTACTTTCAGTTGTGAACGTCTCATTCAGTAACAATTCAGTAAGGTGCATAAAGTTTGTTTAGACCAAGCACAAGCACTAGGAAGCCCCTTGACAAGCATAGGATGAAATTAACACCAACATGTCTCTCTGTCATAAGGAAAACATGTGTATGTCCCCACTCAGAAGGAAAACTGCTGATACCACACAAAAAAAGAGCAAAACTAAACAGCACCAATTATTTTCAGAGCAACAATCCCCTCACAACAATTATATTTGGATTTGAACTGGCAGTCACTTTTAAAGACCACCATCCACTCTGTTTCTTTCCTTTCTCAAGAGAATGATCATCATTCACTGTAACAACACTTGCAAAAAACTAGTTTTTCCATTGCATATTATTTCTGGAAGACCGAAAGATTTTTTTTTTTTTTTTTTAACTTACTGATGCAAAGTTTCTGTCTTAATAGGATGTGAATTTATTTTACAGATCGCCAACTACTAGTGGCCCTAACTTCTTGTAGGAGCTATGCCACTGACCAAAAGAGCTTCACACTTTTTGAGCTGGGGGATGCTGCACTTTGGAGTTCAATATCGATAAATGCTATCAACAAGTAGGGAATCTCTATAAATTTACATAAGCATACACTGTATGCACGACCTACTGTGGAAAATTAGAAGAAGAAAATATGTGCCTTCTTTCTCTGCCCAGAACACACAGCTACTGGAAAAATATATTTGGAGCCTTGAAATTCAGAATTAAGGGCAACAACCCACATCTGGAATGTAAGGTGGTAACAGAACCTCTTTTCTTTGAACGAACATGCCTGTACTTTTATCAATTTCCAGCCAGACAAGATTTATTTCCTGCAATTTAGGAGTCTGGCAGGAGCCACAGAAAATGCTAAAACTGGATTTTGTTGCTGAGTTGACTGCACAGTTGTATGTTCATTTAAAGACTGTCTGCTGATAGTGACGAATGCTGCTGGCAAAGGCAGTGCTCTGGATAGGTTATAAAAATTCTCCACAGTCACGTGTACTGCTTCGTGGTTAACACTGCTTGGTAGGGCCAGCAAGCACACTGGGCCTGAAATCTCATTTGTTTTAAAGTTCATTAAAAAGTAGAACTGATGTGCTTACAAAGAGGTATAAAACATCACGTTGGATTGTGACAATATGAATATATTAGCCTAAACACCTAACATTTCTCATTGCATTGTTTATTCTGCCACGTGGAACTTACTGCTATACATTAAATAATTAAGACTTCTATACAGAAGTCTATTGCAGAACATCAACTGCCCATTAGCAGCTGTCAGTGATGGTTTTGTTCTATAATAACCTGTAATATCTGTAAGCTTTTCAGGTGTCACACATACACTTTTTAATAATGGCTTAGCAGAGATAACTCATACAGTACAATATATAAACTGCTGTGTTTAAAATAAAAACAGAAATCAAGGGCTGAGAAGCAACTGTTTAAAAGAAAACACCACTAAAGCACTAACTGAAATACTAAGTATAAATTGAAGTGGCTATAAATTTCTAGTTCAATAGTTCAGAATAAATATTTACAGACATGCTGAGTTCAAGAGAAATTTTGTGGGCTTGCCTCTTCTTTCTACTACTTTCGCTCAAAACTAAAATTGCTGTGATCCTGGTAAGAGCAACATACATGTGCACTCAAAAACAGCTATATTGTTTACGTTGTGGAAAAAGTGCTTACTCTGCATATGATTTCAGCAGAGCTCCACTTAACAGCAGTTGCTGGCATTCCTACTGAGAGATCTGAACAAATCCAACATCATGTTTTCCATTAGACCTATGAGCGTGTAACAGTCTGCCGAGCAGACAAATCTTTGTCTACACGTCTGTTCATTAGTATAACCCAACAGGCAAACAAACCAGCTTTTGTGTCAAGGCGCAGAAGATGTAATTCTGGCACTGTGCTTTCGTTAAGTGACGCTCTTAATTGAACAGCAGTCAGCTCAATATTGATGATATTTGCACCTCTTCAAAATCTTAGCTTTCTCTTCCAAAATCAGAAGCTATTTATCTGCAATAAGGACAGGTTCATGTTTATGGTACTGGATGGGAATTGAACTTCTGGAAGAGAGCAGCTCAGTTCTGAATCCAGGCATGTATTTCTGCGTGATCTTGCACAAACCAATAAATCTCACTGTGCCTCAGTACTCCACATGAATGTCAAGGAGGGTAACAGTGACTATTTCTTCTGTTGTTTTAGTGAGGAAGGTCATCAGAGGGTCCAGCTCTAGTCTGGCCTGTGTATGTGTTAAATACTACCAGCAAACATACACTAGGACTCCAGTTGAATTAGGCTGTCAAAGTGACACCATGAAATAAGCAAAAGTCAATACCGTTCACCATGGTTCTTTAATCTGTATTTCCAAGATTTTATCGTAGAATTTCTTCCAGTGCCCTAGCTTTTAATATAACTTTATTTCAAAATATTAATATTTGCCTCCCTGTAGAGAAGATCTTCTGAGTTATTCTTTTATAAAGGAACACCAGAAATTATATAGACAAAAGAATCAAACTTAAGTATATTGAACTCTTCTTTCAGGGTGTTCACAGAACAGAAAAAGTCTTTATTTATTGTTTGCCTGATGAGCATAAGAAAGCAATATAAATGAGTTACATTTTAGATACGAGATACCAGATACTACCATCTGTGGAGAGGTGCTTTTCTTTTACAAAATAGTGTGCCTTACATTAATATTCTAAGCTTTGCAAAAACAATTTAAATAATCCCTGCAACATAACTATAGGCTTGCTCATGTTTTATGGGGCACATGGAAAGAATGGCAGCTTCTCAAGCTGCACAGTTACAGTTTACTGTGCAGCTAGAGGAAAACTACCATTCTGATTCAGCAAGAGTCAAGACAGCACAGAGTCGGATGAAATAAGCTCAATATTCTGTCATCAAAAGCCAAGTAATCAGGATCAGAATTACTTAATTTGTCAGTCTTTGCCTTTCCATTTTCTTTGGGCTACATGTGCAGATTGTTGCCATCTTTCAATGAGAAGTTCTTGTACACATTACGCATTGGCTTATAGCATGACTTTTAATTAGTATTTTAGTAAGCTCAGCTGTTTATTTATAATAATTAGTATGTTCCTTAGAGTAACATTTACTATGGTGTTTTGAAAAGGTGCAGAAAAGCAAGGAAAATTCAGAAATACAGATAAAATATTTTATTTTTCCATTTCACATCATTCTGCACATGAATTAAAGGTCTCTGTATATGCAACAAAAACATGCAAAGCTGACTTGGAATTTTTACCAGGTTTAGCCACAGTATTTTCAGAAGACAAAGATTGCTTTGTTCTGTCTGGCTGCAGGTTTACAGCAATGCATTGATTTACAGAGAATAAACTATCTTCATCATCAGAAAGCCTAAAAATTTATTTGTTTGTTTGAAAACGGAATATTTCCAGGTTTTCACTCTCTCGTGCAGAGTGGTGTATATTCCTAAAGCTCCTCTGAAGAAGAAAGGCATAAGAACTTAGATCACCTCTAGAATCTCACTACAGCATATCCTTCATGCAGGAAGGCTAGCCCAGAGATCAGCTTACTAACTTGTGAGTCAACAAACACGATTTAATTCCCAACCAATAACCTGTATGTCAATTTTCCTAGAAGAATAAATTCAACATACTTAGACAGGCAATTCAAGGTCCTTATACTGGACTAGTCATCTCAGGGACAACCAGCCAGTGGAATGCCTTGATTTTCTGGTTGCCACTAGCAAAGAAGGCTTTGACAAGTGGCCTCTGACAGCAATACGAGTAGCAGTGTCTATCTCATCAAGCGCTACCCCAAACTTATCAACATCTGTCCTCTTCCAAAGGTTATTTCCTCCACGTAAGAGAACACAAGAGATGTATGTTCACATGTGATGCTGAACTATGAACTGGGATGACTTTTGGCTCTAAAAATCACGATGAAGGCAGGTTTGTCCCCAGACATGAAACAATGAACTCTGGCAGCTTAGGCACAGAAATAAGTGCTTTTTCAGGCACCTGCTAGAGATTCAGTAACCTCCAGTAACATAGTGATGATGTCTTACAGACTGAACATTAAGAACTGAACTGGCCACCCACAGAAGGACAATCTGGCCTTGCCTATTTTTGCTCTTGACTGTATCCTGTGGTGGGATCCTGAACCTGGTTCATTGCTTGCCATGCCTGGGACCATCAGTAGACCCTGTCAGAGCACACAGCACCGCCTGCTGTGTTCGGAGCCTGTGGGACTGCAGCCCATTGGTGATGGCACAGCCTGTGCATGGCTTGCCCTCTGCTCCTGGCTCGCTTTCCTCTGGGAGTGGCCAGCCCTCGCTGCTCCCTGTCAGACAGACTGGTTTCTCTCCTTCATGAATGGGTTGAACTGCACACAGTTCACTGCAATGTTATTTTCTATTCAGCGTACGCTTAGATATTAGGGAGTCCAGATGTTACATGTGAAAAAAGTATGTTGTCTGGTTTTGCCCAGTAGGTTTCCAAACTTCATACTGTATCTATGAGTGAACAGAGCCAAGTAACATGTCAAAAGGAGTAATTTTTAGCTTTGCAGTCTAGGTGCTAGAATGAGTGTGGACTGAGCAAAACCACAATGAGTAATGACATGCCTTGATTATAAGCCTTCTCCACATGTGGCCTTCTACAAAGATTCTGAATGCATCGTGCTTGCTGTCCATTAAGGAGTACTTTATTTTCCTACAGGGGAAAAGCAGAATTATTCCAACAAGTGTGACTTGGTATCTTTTGGTGTAATTTTGGTCAAACTCTCAGTGACACATTTATAGACAGTCAAATGCATACTTGGCTATTTTATGTGCTCTCCTAGTTACATATGACACTGAACCCCTCCCTGACCTTTGTGGTTTCATCAGCCAGATGAAGACAAGGTGCTGGAATGAAGTTTAAGCCTTGCTTATGATGAGACAAGGCAAATATATTACTAGTTAGTCAAACCATGTCTGATGATAAATATTCCATCCTACCCTTTAGGTCAGCTAGAAAAAGGAAATGTAAAGTTTTTCTAGCTAGGGATATATTTCTGGAAGAAAAAAGAACCCAACAAAAACCCCAATCAAAACAAAATAACTTTTCCCCATTTCATCCCTCTCATGACACTATAGGCTACTGCAGCACAAGGAAAAGAAGGTTAACTGCTCACACTGTTCCAGTTACTAGGTCTTCTTTAACCTTTAAGCCTATTATGACTGTGAAAGGAGTCAAATGCACAATTTCCAAAAAAGCAAATCTAAAACATCATAATGATATGTTGCAGTCATGTTTCATGTACTACTGAGAATGTTTCTTTATATAAGAAAGCACAATGCTACATGATGAGTTTATTGCCTGTGGAACTGGCCACAACAAAGACACACTGGCCTAGAGGAGCAAGGGAGACTAGCCTGGAAAAGATGATGATATTTTTCAAATTAAAAGCAGAATCGGAGAATCTAATAATATTTTGTTGAAATTTGAGAGATTCAGGATTAACCATCATGGGACAAGAAAAATAAGTAGAATTATACTGACCACTTCTACCCTGACTTACACGCACTCAACCTCTGAACATAACTTTGTTCAGCTATTTAGGATGTGCTGATTAGCTGTTTTTCTCTTGGGTAACAGCTAGATTTTCTTCTATTATTTTTTCAGCATTTTATCTTATCATCCCTAAATGGTGGACTTTATGATTAGTCATGATATTCATTCATCATTACTTTTGTAAAAGACTAAACCGCCTTTACCCCACAATTCGAGTATATTATATCTCCTTTTCCATTGCAAATTTGTCAATACACAATTTAAGAAATTTTTGTCCGATTTCTATTTAAGGACCATAGAAAAATAGCAAGTCCAAAAATCCCTATTAAAGAAGAAAATTTTCTTCAAAAATCAATCCTAGGGATATCCCTACAGATAAATCCTTAAACGAACACACTTACCTTCTTTAGCTGACACAAATCCATGCTTTACGATATGTCACAGTAGTGGGTGATCACAAAACAGATATCTACAATAAACTTTTCAGAGTCAACAATTTGTTGGTTCCCCCTACTCAGACTGGGAGTAGGTAGATGCAATTAAATCATATAGAATTTTATTGTCAGGTTCCTCATGTGATTTTAATTGCTTCCATCTCAAAATCCAAAATAATTGGAAATATGTTAAAGAAAAAGTAAAGAAAGAAGGAAAAGTAGCAACCAAGAGCAGCACAAATGCATGGACTGGCTTCAGCTAAACCAATGCTGGTTTGGATAGATACCACACAAAAGAATAAGAGGTTCTCTTTAGCTCCATATGTAGATTAATTGAAGTGTTCTAAAAAACTTCTGTTATTATTATTGTTACCATTATTATTAAAAATTGGTTTTGATCTTCTTTAATTACAGTCCTTCATACCAGAGCAACCAAGAATAGGGAGCCAGTCTTTCTGCCATTGCACAGAACAGCAGAGAACTCCTGTCCCCAGCTGGTTATAGGTAAGTAATTACAGTGGGAAAGGAGATAGAAAGCAAACAGAATAATAAAAGGGATAGTGACAAAAAGCGCAGTTCTTTCACAGTTTGGGGGTGGGCGAGTTACTGAAAGCAGGCTCAATTATACAAAAAAACCCAAACCCACCAACCCTAAGAAATGGCAACTGAGAACAGGGATACCATAAGTCCAGCCTTCTCCATCACGGCCTCTTTGCTGCTTAGAAATTTTGTCTGAATGGAATTTGAAGATATTCAGCATTGTCTAGGATTTCTGAAAGTCTGGCAGATTGGAGCAACTCTGCAAAAGGTTTGACCAAACTTTGCTGCCAAATATCCAGAAATCTTGGCTGTTGCCTCAGCGCATGCACAGATCAGTTGCAAGGGTCGTGTACTAAATCCAGCACTTTTGAGAGTCATCACACACGCTGCACATAGGTGAACACTTAAATAACTCTACCTGGAAAGTCCTGAGCATAGTTATGACAACTGTAGGTGACAGCGATACAGGTATGAAGTGAATTTATGACTTCAAGAGACTGAGAGACAGAATTGGAGCTCACAGACCACCACTCCTGTCTAAAACCTAGAAATTTCTTGAGCAGCAGCTTGCACCCTTGCGGTTTTTTCTAAAGGACATATCATATGCCAGGCAGGGAAAATAGATGCTTGTGTCACTTGATGAAGGGAAGTGACTTTGAATAATCCTGGGTGTAGAGGACATTGTATGGGGAAGCAATTTTGACCGAATCCCACCTTAACCAATTCCCAGAAGAGCAGACACTCCCACTTTGCCTTCGTCTAAAGCCGGAACTCTTTTGAGCCACCGTTGCTATATGCCAATAGAGAGTTATACAATAAAATCAAATAGAATAATGCATACATTACTCATGAGAACATGTAAATAGATAAAAAATGAGCACCGTGGTAAGTGAATATGATGGCAAGTCAATTACACCAAGGAAGAAGGATTAGCGGTAGCAGATCCAAACAGAAAAGAGATGTGCAATAAGCTGTTCACAGCCACCTAACTTGTGTTTATTTTCCTTCTTTATTTCATCTGTCTGTACCCCAATATGCGTTTAATACAAAATGTTTCAGTAGCTTCTAAATGTACCACATTTTTCCCCAAGAATGATTACTCGTATGTGGAACAAAAGATCAAATAGAATCTCCAGTCAAATCGATAACCTTTTCAGTTCTTTGCTCTCAAAAACATGCCTCAGTGTGTCATTTCTGGGAGTATCACAGTACACGGTAGTTTTACAGATCAGCATGAGTCCTCCCACAGCATTCACTTTCATCAGACAATTGTCTCCCATGAAAACATCGATCTTTCCTGAGTTTCTTCCTCATATGGAAGAACTCCATATGAGTTCTCCAGAAAGAGGAGATACAAACCCACTGGCAGCTTTATGCAATCAGCTGCCCAGTACACTTTGTAACAGCAAACATCAACTGTGGACAGCAAAGGATTTTGTGCCATGTCATCATCCTCCGTCATTATACAGACTTCTCTCATTTCAGATCCTGCCATCTCAAATCTAGACGTACAATGTAATTAAGGCATACTCCTGGAGTACCTGCTGACTGAGGCCTGGAAATGGAGCACACATTGCTGCTTGAAGTCCAAAGGAAAGGGAAGATAACAGAAGTCTTGCCACGCAAAGCTGGTGCAGCAGCCACAGTAAAACAAATTGGTTAAGACTCAGTTGTTCCATTAGCAGGCAGTTGAAAGGATTTACAAATGCTGTGGGAGTGTTTCCCTTCAACACTTCTTTTACCCTTCCCTACACTTTATCTCTTAACACACCACATAAATGAGTCTCCCCTCTATCTCAGAAAAGATGGTGCAATTACTGTCTTTCTTCCCATTGCGTCTTATTTCTCTTTGCCTGATCCCAGTTTATTTTCTCTGGCACGATGTTTCAAAGCGTACCTGTGCAACCACCAGCAGCAAAAGCAGCTCAGAAGTTGGCAAATTGATGCACGTCAGATTTGAACAGATACAGATTGCAACTGCAAGGTGGTTGAAGGACAACCAGAAAGCACACTGAAAAAGAGTAGGATTTGACATTGATCTGTCTTGCCTTAAAATTTGCCATCCGTCTCTCTTACCTGGAGGAAGGTGGAAGGGGAAGGTCAGAACAGTAACTACTCAATGGGCAGCAAACTGAATTAGTACCCCAACATCTACTCAAACTGTGAACTACACGTCAACACATGAAATCTAGCTCCCTGGGATTAGAATACCAGACTAGATTTAGTAGTTTGATATTTTGGTTCTGGCAATGGACTATATATGATAGTTCACATGAAGCAGAAAAACAACCCATACTGCACTGTTGCCAACTGCACAATGCTTTATCCAAGAAGAAAAATTCTTTCCCAACCCCTAGGCAATCAGTCTGTGGTCTGTAGCATGACATTTGGCTGTTCCTCTCAAGCAGAGCTGTAGCACAAGTATTCATTAGGCTCATAAAATTAATGACCATCAATATTACCCTTAAAAATTATACATATGTGCTGCCAAGGCAGGCTGAGTTAACTGCTTGCTGCAATCAAATGCAGAGGATAACATCACTCTGGACAGGGAACGGTTTGCTGGAAACTGATGGTTCTTGTCATTTTTTACTGCTTGACACTCAGTGACACTACAGTAAAGAACAAGAAGTGTTCACGCTATATTTTTGATGCAGTCAATTTCTATTTGAGTTCAGCAAAATTATGTGTGGGCAGCTAATCACGTAGTTATCAACTAAAAATGCTTGTTTTGGGCAACCACCTTATTTTTTTTTAAAGCAACAACCCTGCTGTAGACAATTTTATTGGTCCCAGAACCCAAAGCTTAAAATAGGGAGGGAAAGATCAAAAGAATGTGGTTCAGTGGTTAGAGAACAGCAAAGATTCTCATTTTTTGTTCTCAGCTTCTCCATCAGTTTGCTGCAGAAATCTAAGTAAATCTCTCTATGCCTTGAAGTATCTTTCTGTACAGAAGTTAATATGCAGTAGGGAAACCTGAATGAGAGCACTGACATTCACTGACTCTTCATGTGGGCAGTCACAGTGCAGAGCCCTGCAGGGGTCAGTCCACCCTGCTATTCACTTACACACGTCACCAGGACTTCAGGGTCCCAGTACTTCTTTCTGCTGCAGAAAGCTAACCTGCTTTCTAAGACTTCCCCAGACAGTCACAAAATAACTTTTCAGTGCTTCTAAACACAGAAAGGGAACAGAAAGCTTAGCTTGCCATCTTGACACACACATGGCAAGGCTCACAAAACCAAGCAAAAGCTGAACCTGAGCGGTAACACTAGGATGGGCCAATTCAGGTTGAGAGCAACAGTTAAGCTGTGGGTATAAGCGGACGAGGAGTGGAGTTGGGTAACATTTAAGTAACTGTTAGCTTCTACAGCTGAGACATGTCTTGCCCTCTAAGCAGTTACAGCAGGAATTTAGAGCTGGATAAATAAAGTTGCCAAATATTTAGAACTCAAATTTCTGAATATGAAGCAGGAGGTCTTCTCAAAAAGGATGGGGTTTGAGACATAAGAAAAGCTTCAGTCTTAAGTCACTGAGCCTGTATTCTCTGAAAGATCAGTAAACAGGATACTAAGAAATCAGGTAGGCACAAAAACATGCAAAGTTGTGGAAATCTGTGGCCACCCTCTGCCCATCACAAGAGAGGAAACTTTTACATATTTGCAAATTCAAGCGAAAAATCTTTCTAGGGGCTTCTGCCCAGCACTCATATTAATATATGCTCGCCAGTTAGAAAAGCTCGTGAAATTCACCTAAATGTTTAAAAGCTTTGTTTTATTTGGCTGTATGAAAAATTATACTATTTGCATCTGATTGGTCTACTATGATGCTTTGAACCTTTGCTACAGAATAGTGCAGCTGAGTTTTGGAGAGTGAAAGAGACTGAAACAAATTACATTTTAAACCACATATACAGCTAATGATCTTGTAGGTCAGCATAGTAATGTGCTATATGTCATAATTAAAGTATCCTGCACTGTTTCAGCAAGTGAAATATAAGAACACTCAGAGTCTGAAAGAATTTGATAGGATACTGTGCTTGATTATGAATCGATTAAATGTTGTCAGAAGCATCAAAATACCATCTTGCCTGATAATTAACAGATGCTTATTCAGGTGCTAGGGCTGAAAAGGATTTTCCTGTCCTCTCATGTGACACTTGCCACAGAAACCCCCATGACATTTGCTACAAAGACAGAAATCTCCTCCACAGGTATGCCATTGAGCATTATAAAATCCAGTGATGTTCAGATGAATTAAAAAGATGGGCAATCACAATTTCATGTTGCAAAGCACTGATAAATATCCCAGTGATTAATAAAACAAAGAAATAAACAGCTTAAAACAAAGCCTGGTAACATCTTGGCCAGCTCTTCTTTTCCAAGAGTATCTTACAGGCTCTGATGTACAAGCTACAATGCCTCAGCATAAGGCAGGAGATTACTACCCTAAGCAGTTCACCTCACATATGATATGCAATTGAAGAACAGAACATCAATCAATTCCTAACAAGCTGGGAACCCACAATACTATTTCATAATAATCTGGGATGGTTTGCCTAAAAATCACCTCAGCAATTGATTGATGAACAACTGAGATGTCCACAGAGCAGAAGTTCTGGGAGCATCTAGGGAAAGTAACCTTGCCTTTGCCTCACTAAGTGGCTCCACCCCTCAGTCCATGCTCCAGGCCAAAATCATGCTCAGACATTTGAAAAATGATGAGCTAACTTTTTACGCTGAGGTCACACTGGAAAACTGAAATCTGCAGTCAGATATAGGTAAGCTTGCTGAGATTTTCGTAAGAAAAGCAGGGGGGTGGTAGTGGAAGGAAGAGAAAAAAAATTCCTGTTAACGGCAACTCCAGTTCCTTTATACCTCAAATTTCCTACATTTATGGGCTATTTGTTAAATTCTGCACTCTTGTTGATTTTGAATTGCCTTTTCACACAACTTATCTTACACGCCGCTGGAAAGAAAAGCAAGAAGTTTGACTCTGTGACCCTCTCATCCTTGTTCACTTAATGAGAGTACAGGATCATCACAATATCAAATTTATTTCCTGTCTTGGATTCTCAAAATGTTTGTTCTTTCTGATAAGATAAATTCCACTGCAGAGCAAGTCTTTGAAGAAAATGTGCTGTCTAGCCATTTTCAAAACTTTTTATTTTTCTTTAGCCTGGGTCTCATTTAATGTTTAGACTGTGTGATGAAGCAGAGTATCAGCAATAACCCATCATAATGTCTGTAGACTGTTTTCCAGGATAGAAAAACTTAAGTATGTTCAGTAGCTACTTCTATTACTAGATCTTAATAAATTGTTTTTATTAAGATTGTCCTTCTGAACCTCTGGAATATTAAAGTGATAGAAAAAGCAACATTGTACTAACCAGCTGAAGATGGACTCAGATGATAGAAGCTCTGCAGGCTGCTGCAGCTATTAAGAGACAATGTTCTTCTGAACTGTACTGTTGAGTTCCCCCTCTCCCTTCCAATGTTACTAGACTAGGAGCACAAACAAAATACTAATTGGAACCCACCAGTTCCAAGCAACAGAACCAAACACCGTCTCCCCAACCATGTTACATTATGAACAACAGATCATGCAGACTCAGTTTTAATAGTAAGTATTATAATTAAAAACCTAATTTTTCTTGTATAAGATAATAAGGAGAGCATGCTGTGATCCTTTACTCTCTATTATCTAATTACCACAACGTGGCTTGTTCATCTGTGTCCCGCCCCCTATAAAAAAAAAAGAGAAGTTGCAAGTTTGTATCTCAGCCTCCAGCTAGGGTGGATTCCAGAAAATTTGGAACTAATTCACAATGATAAAGCTTGGCTAGTTTATTTCTTCAACTGTGTTACATGTTTCTTCTCACCTGTGTTAGCCAAGACAGGTAAAACAAAGCTCCTCCAGTGCAGCAAGCTGGACTGAACAAAAACCAGGCAATGCTCCAGGCGCAGCAAGAGGCCGAATTGCCAAAGACAGGGGCTGTAATTGCATCATCTTGGTTTGCCAAACCATTAAGGCAGGCTTCTTGCCACAAAGTAATTGCAGATCTTACATATATTTCAGTGAAGATGTGCTCTTAATGTCCAAACATTTAGCACTTAGAAGAGCACTTTGAGCTTTAGAGGTTTATTTCAGCTATAAGACATACATGCAACTAGTACATTATCATTCCCATCTTAAGGATAGAAAATTAAAGGTTTCAGCCACACTCATATACCAGACAGGCAGAACTGGAATTTAGATTTTCATCAAGTAGGCTCAATCCAGGACTTGTTTTATTCCTTCAAGGAACTTAAGATTATCAGTTTTGTTAGTATTGAATTTGTGTATTCTTTCCAAGCTCCTAAAAAACCCTTCAGACTTTACACTTCCAGCCTTCAAAGCGACTTTTATAAGGGGATAGGTATCCCTAAAAACTTAACACTTTAAAACCAAATCTGAAAAAAATGCAAAGCAGTGGTAGCACTCTATCTTGCAGGTCATTATACTTTACAATTGCTTGTATTTGACTAATAATAAAAAGTCTGCAGAGAGCACTAAAAATCAGAAATATCCCACTTGAGCTTTTAAGTAGGGAACATGAGGAATGTAAAACCAGATCTGAACATTATCACACACTTCAACTTTGATTTCACTTTACTGTTATTCCCTGATGCAGTATTGTGTGGAAGAACCGGAGTTCATAGGAGTCACATGCACAGGAGACACAGAGTGTATAGGTGTCGTATGCATAAAGAAGCAACATGTTGCCATTTTTCCACTGTGTCTGCAACAAAGTAAGGTTAAAAACAGTAAGAAGTGAATGCGCACTTGGGCTAGCCAATGTCGTACACACAGAGGGTTTCTGCCTGGTGCCTTAAAATCACAATAAAAGTGAGCTAATTTAAAAAAAAAAAATCTTCCTAAAGGTTTGATAAAAAAACCCGTTCTTTGGCTTGAGCACTTTCACTGAAATTATTTACTTCCTATGAAAAATGCCAATTTTTCTTCAAAAAGTCAAATCCAAGAACTACTTCTAAGTTTTGGGTTTGCATTTAAAAATTTATATACTCCAAAAATTGTTTTTCTGCTCAGTTCCTGTAGAAAAATCCCAGTTCTTGGTATGCTTTTACATAAACAAACAAGATAAATATCAGATGCCCTCTACCGGCCCTTTGTTTAAGTTAGTTTCAGAAGTTATGAATTTCTCAAATTTCTTCTAGCCCTTGCTTTTGTTACAGTAACGTTGCAGTTTTGTGCCTCTGTCAGGCAAGTCCCACCACTTCAAAAATTAAAAGTGCAGTCAGTTCGGTGATATAACTGTCAGCATGAAATCAGAGTGTGACTTGGACAGGAGGAAGCTGAAAGGGCTGAGAAGGAAAACTGGCCTCTCCAGGGGAAAGATTTGGGTTAGGAGAGGAGAAAGGAAGAGAGTTAGAACAAGGAAGACGACATACCAGGATTGAAGCATGAAAGAAATACGGATGCCTGAAAGCACAATTCAGTGTCCCTAGCATGAGGGGAAGGGGAGAATCTGGGATCCACACCCCACTACACACCCTTTTAAACCCTTTGGGCTAACAAGTTTCCTTGAACAAATCAATCTTTCCTCTGAAAATGCTCTTTTTGCTTTCAGATTAACAACATGTATGGCAGGTGGTGTAGATGCAAAAAAGTCACAAGTGTCTTTACAGATTCCTAGCTTGACTACTAGGAAGAAAATGCTGTAGCAGGGTTAGATTTCTGTTACACATCAAGCTTCACAAATAGACAGATTTGGGATGTAGGGAGATGAACATGCAGTAGGAGAATATGTCCTCTCTGATTTATAGACAGCTCTTGAAGCAGTTTGCCACTGATACTAAGCTCAGTGCCTGGCATACTCAGCACATACTCAGGTTTTGCAACACTCCCCTCTGCTCAGAAACAGACCTGTCATGCTCCTGCCTCCTCGGGAAGGTATACACTGGTGTACCCTTGAGTAAAGGTCCTGTATTGCAGAGGCAGCCTCACTATCTTTGCAGCCTACTAGGCAGCTTCAGAAAAGCGCAAAACCAAATGAAGAAGCCCTCCATCATGTCTGTTTCTTACCTTCCCCTCAAATCTTGCTGTGGCTCCCAGCTGCACTCGGATATTCCGAGGAGGAAGTGTAAATGCTGGTGCTTCAGCAGGGACAGGGGGACTGAGTGTCAGGGAGGTTTTGGAGACTCGAGTAGATGTCACCAGTTTCACGTCCCCCATGGTGTGGACTGTAAAAGAGAAACAAGTGGTAATATAGAAGTTATGATGATTAATTACTTATGTTACTGTAACAGCTAAGAACCAGATCGGGAGCAGATTGTCATATATGTTCGCCATATTCATACACACAGTAAGAGTCATCAGCCTAAGGTGATAAGTGCTGTTATGTGGGTGGGGAACTGAGACCCAGGAAGATTGCTTGGTGTGCCTACAGTTGCCATCAGGGTCACAGCCTTGAGTTGAACTCAGTTTGAACTCTCAAGTCCCAGATCCTTAACCAAAAAGTCATCCATTGCAACTGCATTAAAAGGTAGTAACTTATTTCAGGAGGATATTTTCACAATGTGACTTTGAATTTCCTGGCCTGGAAGCCACCAGAATCAATAAGTCTTAAAAGCAGAGCCAGCGTTAAACAAGTACTTATGAAATAAAGAGAACTCTGTTTTCACTGGATTTAAGTTACAAGCAGGAATGTGGAAAATCTGATTATTCATACCATGCTTTCAAGATCTTAAAAAATATCTGTATATCTTCCTCTAAAGTACTGCTAGTACATAACAAATACTCTGCAGAAATTCCAAGGCTCTACTTTACTGCAAATCCTTCTACAGTACAGAGACTAGTGAAATAGCATGGAGACCAAATTTCATAATGCTACAAAAATGGTATGTTAGAGACCTCATTACAGATATCTGCTTCAGAGGTCATTTTTCTGCTACATATTTCATACTTCCCAAAAGAAACCAAAAATTATTCTATTTTTGAAAATACAATTTCAGGTTTTCCAGAAAAAATAGTAGTTGCTGACCCTAGTACTAATTCCTTGAATCATCTACGTAAATTAAAAGCCCCACTGTAAAAGGCCTATTTAATAGANAAGTTTAACAAAGACAAAAACCCTGAGAAATTACTTGACCCACCAGTAGATCATGTTGAACCAATGAACATTGGGCTTCCAGTCATAATGCTCTGCCATACACACCTAACTATGATAGACTATGTATTTATTAAAATGATTCTGATGAAACTTGCAATAAAAAATACTTGAGTAAGCAATGAACCTTGCATTTGAACAAAAGAAAAATTAATTAAACTAATACCACATTATTCCTGACTATAAGAAGCATACTTTTTCTAGAACAGGCTGCAGTTATCTGGGGAGCAGGGGAACACAAAACTCATTCATTTCCAAATAGAACTTACACTCCAATGTCACATGTACGCATCTGAAAACCTAGTCTGATAACATAGTTTTCCATATAGCATACCTGACATGCTCCATAAACATACAGAAACACATTCTTTACATTGATCAAAAACAGTTTAAGAAGGCAGCTCCTCTCATGGAAGTTACTAGTCTAAAAGTTAGGGTTCAATCTGAACTAGAAGTTTTGTCTCCTTCACAGTCAACAGAAGGAAATAGGCATCTGCAGAAGGTGTTTAGTTCTAAGGTGTGGGGAGCCACAGAGCCTTCCACTTCACAGTATGCACTTGTCAGGAACTATGGTTTAGAAGCCAAATCCTTCCAAGGCATCACTCAAGTGGCGTATGCATACAGATTTTCAAAAAGTGCTTGAAATCTCCTTCCTCATTCATAAGAATCCATGTGAGGATTATATATATTATGTATATCGACATGTAAAAACCCAAGAAAATCCTCTAGTGTTTCTAACAATTCAATTGCCGAGACCAACACATAAATGGAATAAAGATGTTTTCCTTAACCAAAAAAAGCAAAACTTTAAACTGAGAAATTCTGTCTTCATCTTGCAGTGAATCTCTTTTTTGGCACCCAGTTGCTTGAGAGCACAGCATACGTCTCCCTTTCCACTATAAACAACTTTTTAAAAAAACCCCACAAAATTATATTTGTACCTTAGCTTATCACAGAACCATACAAAATCATAGTATAATTTAAATAAGGAAGAAACTGATTGTATTCCAGAGACAAGATGAGATCAAAAACTTGCTTATTTTTTAACTAATGTACTTAGCAAATAGGCAAAGAATGAGAGTCTCACTGCTATAGTCACTGCAATGAACTTTTTTACTGCTATAGTCACTGTTTTCTCATTTGCCTGAAAGTGAGAGAATTATTCTTTTAATTAATTGTTCTTTCATTAAGGACAATACTCTAAACTTCGTTCTCCACCCAGCTAAAACCACAGTTTATCCCAGAAGACTTTCAATCAATTACACAGCTGTAAACTGATGCATATTGAGTTGCTATTTACTGGCACATTTTTAAAATTTATTTTTCTTTACAGATTAAGAACAAATATTTTTCAAATCTCAAATTGCCATAAATATCAACTGTGATCTTTTGTTACTTCTAGTACATGATGTTGATAATTTTGTATCTGCCTACCTCTTCTGAATTGGCCTAAATCTTTTTTAAGGTTTATTTCTAATTTTCTTTTATTCTGTCCTCTTTCTCAAAGTGCTGCCTTGAATTTCTCTTTTCCAAAGATGATCTTCACTTTTCAACATACTCAACTAACTACTCAGTCTTCATTTTTTCTTCCCACATATTCTTCTCCTCTGCTAAGCAAAACCTTCCCATAGCCTATAAATGCCAAAATGTGCAGTGTCTCTCTAGCTGTGAAACTCTTAACTAACAAACCAGTCTGCCAATACAAGTCTGCAATAAAATTTTCAGACAGTAGTGACAATAACATGCCAGGTATAACACATGCTATGAAAATCTTCCCCAGTCTAAAGACACTGTAATGCATCTGATTCCGTAAGAAGCCAGTAACAAAACCTATCCTTCCATACACACCTAGATCAAGTTTGCAGAGAGTTTACAAAACAAAAAAAAAATCAAAAAAGCATATACCCCCTAAATTTTGTTTTACAAAAATAACGTTGCAAGAGGAGTAAAGTTGAAAACAAAACAAAAAAACAACTAACATCCAGAATCCAATTCAAACTTGAATTCACCCATGTAAATGGAACTCCATTTTGGCCAGGGCCATTGTAATGGCTGAAACAAGCAAGAAAGACAACTATATGCAGAGCAGATGCTCACGGGACTACTCTGTAGGGATAAAATGCTCAAGTATCTGTCCTTAGGTACAATGCACTGCTTATGCAGGCTGACTTTAAGGAACTTATTAGACATGACACCTGCTTACACACAGAAACATCCACACTGGGTGTGCTACAAGACAAAATTCATCAAGTAGCTGAAAAAGAGACACAGGTGCATGCCTGGAAAATACACTGTGTTCAACATACACTCATCCTTCAAGCATCACTGGGCTCGAGTACGTCCAGACTGCACTGGATGAGAAGTCCTGTGGCTAGGCAGTATCCTCTGATGAAAAGACTGAGCCGAAGCCCAACACTAGCTTTCCACTGATTTCTCTGACTATTTCATCAAGTTCTACAAAAATGCAATGGAAAAAAAGAAACCCAAGAAGAAAAGAAACAAACGTGGGCAGGAGAAGTAGAAAGAAAGAAAAAAATCCTGAACAACTAAGCCACTCTTACCAGTCAGGTTACATTTTTATGGCATGTTGGTAAGTTGCCAAAAAGTGTCAAGAAATTGATGCCTAATACAGTAGAGACTGTAAAGCATAAAATAAAGTAATAGCTAGTCTTTTCCATAAGCACACCTTGCACGTATTTATGTTTTCCTAAATAAGTGTCTAAACGGGATTGAATTTACAAATGAATATTAGTTCAAATCAGCACAAGCATTTTTCTAGCAACTTAAGTCTCTAATTATCCGTGTATAGTAATCTGACCTTAATTAGCTATGTATGCTTAAGATGCTTCAAGTAAATAATTAAGTATTTTTTTGTCATATTAGAGGATGTTTAACAATTATATTCCCAAACAAATAAATAATTCCACTTTGTGCATTCTGGTGTTACTATGGTACTACCATGTCCATATATTTTAAAGAAATAATGATCCAGAGAACAAATCTTGTTCCAGCTTAAAATTCAATAGACAGGAAGAAAGCAGCCACTTAAAACCTATGGAATGTACCTGATTTTTTCTTCTTTTATTTGAGCAGCTTCCTAGAATGAGCCTGTCCCTGAAGTCTTTTTCTTAGGTATTTCAAGTTTGCTGCCGAGTAAGTTTTCAAGGATGCTACATGAACTCATAACATCTCATTTCACATGCTGTGCGCACCTAGACTACGGTCTTTAAACAAAACCAACTGTAACTAAAGTTGCAATACAAAATTGCTGTATTAAACATAAAAGAAAACCACCATGCAGATGTTGGCTTGTAGTGTAGTGATGTGGTTAGACAGCATTTCTAATCTGGATTTTTTTTATTCTTAATCCTTTCTAAAAAGCACATAAATCCCTTACAAATTCTCACAGTGTGCCCTCTAATCTTTCTAATACCAAAGCAGACTAATGTGTTTCAAGCATTTTCTACTGGGAACAAATCTCTGTCGCTCAATACTCTGCTCATAAAAACAAACCCAAAAAAGCAAACATTAAAAAATCCACCACATAGTTTTTTCTCCTCCACTTATTTTATATAAGTAAATACTTACCATCAGCTTCCTACATAACCATTTAATTATACTGATTTCCTTTTACCAAGTCCTTCCTCGGAGGCAGAAGAAAAATGAGTTGCAGAGAGGGCATATGTGTGCGTATGAGAGAGCAAGATTGCGCAAGTGAGAGGAAACAAGAGCTGCCAGCTGAAAAATTTTTGTATGACTTACTGATATTGCAACTCTACACCTAAGCAGCACATTTTCACTTGATCCAGCTATTCTGTTATTTTAGCCAGACTGCCTTCAATAACCACTGAACCATCTCTGAAATCTGGATAGAACCTTTTGAGCTCTTGAAAAACAGGAGCAAAAGGACAGACAGCCCAGGGGTTGGAGCATTTGTGTGTTGTTTGGGAGTCCTGGTTGAATTCCGTGCTCCATAATGGGCTGCCTGCATGACCTCAGGCAAGTCACTAAGCCTCTCTTTTGCCATGGGTCCCCATTTGTGAAGCGGGGATTATTGTACTTCCTTAGCACAAAGAAGTGTTGTGGGGATAACTATATTAGAGGGTGGGACTCAGGCTACAGTAATAGGACCACATAAATAGCATAACTAGCAAAAGGCACAAAATTACCATAAACTTAAAGGAAGCTGGATCTTATTATAGCTTTCTTCTTTTATAAATCAGCTGCGGGGTGTTTTCAAAAAACACGTATTTTAAAACGTTAGGCAAGATTTATTCCCTTACACAGATCACTGAACTCAAGAGAGCATTTAGTCTCTAGCAAACTATCCATTATGCTACAAAACCTTCAGTATTTAAAAGAGATTCTCTCATTTCTAAACTTGCTTGACAGCTTCTCCTTTCTCACACCTTATTTCCTTTTCTACAGCTTCTTTCCTTACCACAAGGACTAGCATGTGGTTACCATGCTTCTATACAAATCTATAACTGAGCATAGTCTCCACAGAACTACAGAAGTGAATTTTTGCAGCCATAGGACTTGTGACTATCTTTTCAGTCTTTCCCTACAACACCACACAAGGAAGTATCCTGCCTCCTGTCAGCTACCAGAACACAAGAAACAGCACACAGGCAGAACAATAAACCACAGAGGATCAGCAAAGGTGATGAAGTCATGTGTAGATTTAGCAGACGAGAAGAGGTTGAAAGCCAGAACAGAAAGCGAGGGACTTGTAACCCCACCAGTCGTGGCCACAATATTCTGGGCATCTTCTCCTTCAGACCCAGCAGTTATAACAGGTATTAGCCTCTGATAAACATTATGCTGTTGCAACTAGAACTAATTTGAATTTGCCATCCTATTAATACAAGAGAAATATATCTTTTATTTGTTTAAGGAAACAATAGGATACTGTCCACAAATCATGCTTTTGTGATGTTCAAATCTTGTTACACCTGTACTCTGCTATTTGTAGGTCTTGCTAAGTGTTGTGGTCAAGCAGAGCCTCAGAATGTGTCCTGACACTATGGGAACAAGTGAGATTTTGTATCAGTCCTGACAACCAGGGTTTCTTCCTCTGTTGTCTCATCCATAGATGTTCATCATCATCTCACTTGTTTTCGACATACCTAGTTTCTAGAAAAGCTCTGTCATAGTTTAACCTGGCAGTCCACAACTAAGTACCAAACAGCCAGTCGCTCACCCGTCCCCTTCCCCCCCAACAGAATTGGGGAGGAGAAATGGACAAAAGGGGAAACTTGTGGGTTGAGATAAAGATAGTTTAATAAGACAACAAAAGAAAAATACTACTACTAATAATGATAATAACAACTATGTAAAACAAATTACATACAATACAGTTTTTCTCACCACTTGATGACCAATTTGCAGCCAGTCCCCGTGCAGCAATCACAGAACCCCAAAAGCACAAAATTCCAAAAAAATTTTGAACTCCCGAACAGGAGAGGATTCAAACTCACAGAAAAGAGGAGACAGATAGCTCCCTGCTCCCAGCCAATGCCCACTCATAAACGGAGCATGACATCCATGTATGGAATATTAGCACTGGCCAGCTTGGCTCTCTGTCTGGCTGTGCTCCCTCCCAGCTCCTGCACACCTGCTCATTAGCTGAATATGAGAAACTGGAAAAATTCCTGGATTTCATAGCAACAACTGAAAACATCAGCGTTATCAGCATTCTTCTTGTATTAAATTCAAAACACAGCAGCTACTGAGGAGGAAAATTCCATGAAAATGAACTCTATCCCAGCCGAAACCAGGACAAGCCCTTTCATCATGAAAATTTTCAAGGCATTTTCAAACCAGATAGCTAAATGTACTATCCTTTTCCCAGTAAAATTTGATAGCGACTATTAGAAATGGCAGTAGGAACAGGATCTAATGCCAAATCTTCATGCGCAACTCCATGATCCAAAAATTTTGCAAGCTTAAGTTTTGGCAACACCATGCGTGTAAAATCCCTGGGTATGTTCCCACTATATGCATTTGCATAACTGTCTCACACAAATGGGAGTTACAGATCAACTTGTAATTTGTGCTAAAGCTTAGGGTCACTAAAGTGACAGCAAAAAAATTCCAAAGTAAATTACTATTTCATTTGGGACAATCATGTCAAAGATTTTCCCAGAAGTAAGCAAGTTCTTCAAATCCTGTCATTTCAGTGCCTTGGATTTCACACTCATCAAGTCAGCCATGAGGCTTTGCATTAGCAAGAATCTTGCTTGTACACAGAAAAAAGAAAGAACAGGTTCAAACTGTTCCAGGTGTTTATATTAACAAAGTACTATTGCAGTCCCTATGTTTTATTCTGATACAATAATGTTCTCCAGACTGCTTTAAAGACTGAAATACTGTCAAGCTCCAAAGGACATGTACACATGTGAGATTGATATAGAGCTTGAGCTACAAAGTATAGTAGGAGCTTTCTGAAAGGAAGCTAGGTCATTTTCTTATGTAGCACTGTGCAAGATCTTCTAGGAGTTTGGGCTACATAGTTTGAGATGAGAACAAAAGTATTTTGTGACAGATTTCATAAACTCATAAAATGGTTTGTGTTGGAAGGGACCTTACAGATCATTTCATTCCAACCCCCATGCCATGGGCAGGGACACCTTCCACTAGACCAGGCTGCTCAAAGCCCCGTCCAACCTGGTCTTGAACACTTCCAGGGAGGGGGCAGCCACAGCTTCTCTGGGCAACCTGTACCAGTGCCTCACCAACCTCACAATGAAGAATTTCTGTCTTCTGTCTAATCTAAATCTACCCTCTTCCAGATTAAAGCCATTACCCCTTGTCCTATCACTATAGGCCCTTGTAAAAAGTCCCTCTTCAGCTCTCTTCTTGGCTCTTCAGGTACTTGTTGAACTTCATGAGGTTTGCACGGGCCCACCTCTCAAGCCTGTCCAGGTCCCTCTGGATGGCATCCCTTTCCTCCAGCGTGTTGACCACATCACACAGCTTGGTGCCATCAGCAAACTTTCCTTTAGTCCACTGTATGTCTTGGGTATCCTTGCAAGAAAAAGGACAACTCATCTTATGTACTCTTTCATGGCTTGTACAATGCTCATTTCATTAGCTTTTGTTGAATATGCAAATTACAACAGTGGCTACTGTAGAAGTGTCCATAAGTAAAAGTGGCTAACCAGGCGTGACTGAGAACAAACCTCATAATTAATATTCAGCTGACAAGTCTCTAAAATTCATGCTGAATTTATATAAAAGTATAACTCAAGATTATGCTAATTGACCTACATTTATTTAAAGATAGGCTTATTAGAACATAAGAAGGATGGCTGTCAAAAAGCTATATTTTTATAAATCACGTAAGGAAAAAAAAAGAAATCCCACAGGTTTTTATCAAGAAAAAAGAAAATCATGCTCTTCTTAACCCTCTGTGCTTCTTAGCAGAGAAATCACTAGCAAGGATTCACTCTGAGGGTGACAGAGCCCTGGAACAGGCTGCCCAGGGAGGCTGTGGAGTCTCCTTCTCTGGAGATATTCAAGACCCACCTGGACAAGGTCCTGTGCAGCCTGCTGTAGGTGACCCTGCCTCGGCAGGGGGGTTGGACCAAATGACCCACAGAGGTCCCTGCCAACCCTGAACATTCTGTGATTCTGTTATGTGACTTTCTTGCAGATACAGACAGTAGTAAACATCCTCTAATTTTCCTCAATTTAACAGTGCTGTTTAATGTACTAAAGACACCAGGCCCATTGAATTTATACAGATATCTAACTTCACCTACTGTCAGTAGGCACGTTGCTGCAACAGAACACATCTAACATGAGCCCTGATATGTACCCTTGCATAAATGCACCTTAAAGATTTATCAAAATATTCAAGTAGCTGCAAGGGGTATTTCAGGTACAAGGAAGGATGTGAAAAAAAATATAAAAGAGAAACGGATGTATACCTCTGATAACATATACTCCTCTTGATTATAAACTGACATGCTACGTTATTCAATTATCCAATAACCACCAAGCACTAAACTTTAAGAAAAAACATGCCTGTTAGAAAGCAGTTGAACATGTGTCTTAAAAGAATGCAATGACATTTTAAGACTTAAAACCTTGCAAGTTTAATTTGAAACATCAGATCAAGAAGCAATAAATCAGGAGAGACCACAAGTAACACAGCTTCTTTGCAGCTGGTACCTTAGAAGAAATATGAGTAACTAAATGTGACACGCATTGGGCAGGTTCAATACAGCATCTACACCTAAAAAAATATTTTATAGCAGCATATTGAAGCCAGAGGGAAACCCATATGGCAAATGGGATGCAAGTTGGGCTTGTTCTTGCAAATTCCAAAGTGGCTTCTTATAGAATCATACTGGGGAGAGTAATTCAATCTGACTTCAAAACCTGCTACAATTCTAGTTTATAAGCAACATTAAAAAAAAAAAAGGAAAAAAAAAGAAGAAAGGCAAGACCTACAAAAAGGTTTTCCGTGTACTAAGCAGCAGATCACTGGCAATAAAATTACACTGGTTTTCCTTTAAAGAATCATTTCTAGTACTCACTATATAACAAATCCAAACACCTTAGTCTTGGGAAGGTTTGGGCTAAAAGTCTCGATCTGAATTTCGTCATTGACTGCTGGCCTCATAAAGGCACAGACTTCTAATAATAACTTTTATAGTCCTTAAAGAAGGAATTTTTCAGGATATGCAGTGCATGCACTTGTAATATCTGAAGAAAAAGAGCTTGCACCAGTCCTCATCTTACCAATAAACCATTGTACTTAATTGGCACCTTACATCTTATGCTTTACAAGTACAGAAAATAACTTGTAGAAGTTGGTGTTTATGATGGAAACATGCATGTGCCAAAGATTATCCAAAACTCAGGGAGACTTCTGGGTGTGTGTAAGACCTTGATCACTGAACAGCAGGACCTGGACTAGTAACCTATTTTTGCAGGAAGGAAAATAGTTTTCCCAGTGCTGCGTTGTCTTTCTGGACATGCACTGATGGAAGTAGCAGATAAACTTGTAGGAATATGCTTGTTTCAGGTCATCTTCACACTGTAGATTAAAATTTCTGACCTATTTCCTCTCTCCTGCTCACACCAATGTGGCATCAGTGACTGAACAACACAGAATGCCTGATGATCAACTGGGAATCCCAACTGACCATGGATTTAAGAGGACTTGGGTGAAACCTTTGGAATAGAGACCCTTGAAATTTCCTTGAAATGTAACTTGCAATTCTAGAATAGCTTTCAATGCCAGTGTCAGGTTAAGCTGACAATAGCATGACATTTCAAGTACACAACACATATTTGCAGCTACAGCTCTGACTTCAGACCTTAGAACTCAACATACACACAAGCCCAACAATACTGCTTTGCTAACAGCAGTACTTAGCACTTAAACAATACCTCCAAACTCCTTAAAAGTCATTTATATGTATTAACTCTCCCAGCATTGAGAAAGAAGAGTGATTCAGTGCTTCAATAATTTAGTATAAGACTATTGACCTGAGACACATTAAAACAAAAAGTAAAATCAAGATGTCAAAGACCCAAGGACTGAATAAAAAATTAATCTTTAAAAAGAAAGAAAAACCTTATTTCCCATTTCTTTTGTAAGGTAATTGTTTTTATCTAAGTGCAGGTTTCAGCAAGGCTTCTAACAGACCTAACAAATTTAATTCTGAAGCAAATTAGCATGGGGCAAGTTGTGAAAGGTCTGCTTTCCGTTTGGTTGAATGAAAAACTTTTATAGAAAAAGTAATCTTTTTGGGATATCTTCGCAGTGGTAGAACATTATGTTAAATCAGCAGTTTACAGTGAAGTTGTCTGGTGTTTTATTTTTTGGTTCCACATTTCAAAGAGTAACCACAACATTAACTTTCCTTGATGCTGATGTTGCAGGTGGCCAATTGCTATTGCCCATTTCCAAGCCAGTAGGGTCATAAAATAACATGAAATGTGAGTCATGGAAGATTTGTGGTTCATAAAACACAGAAATTTTAGCCTCTAAATTTTGCTTTTTGCTTTAGTTTCAAATATAGCCAGAACTCAAAAAAACAGAGACACCCAAGTCCGCCAAGTTCTATGCCATTTGGGAAAATGAACACATGCACTCTACTGGCTGAGGTGTGTGAACCCTGGGGTAACATTGGAAAGAAACCTGTTGACTTCAGCCAGAGATAGACTAGGCCATGGCTAAACATCACTAAGTTTCAAATTATACTGGAAATACTTAATACTAAAGGAATTACGCTCTTCATTTGAAAGAGCCACTGGTTCTTCATGCTGAGATAATCTGCACAAGGCCAAATTCTGTGCTGCCTTCCATTCTATGAAGTCCCATTAACTGTCAGTAGAAAACATAGCCCATAAGTTCTTCTGTAAGTTTATTTTTTCTGGAAACAGCAATTTTATTCATGTATGCAAGCCAGCACACTCCAACAATCATAGGTTATACTTCAATCCTTAATAATGTATTTGGCATTGTAAAGCGAACAGAGACGCTACCTTGCTGAAAAAATTATAACCTAGATGCAAGATGGGGCTATACAATGGAAAAGCCTTTATTTTTTTTCTTTATTTGCAAAGAGTTGGTTTTTATTTCATAAAAGCACTAGATAGCATGCAAAACATTGCTGCAGATGCTCTGGACAGTCAGACAGTTAACAGCATTGACAAGAACATCTACAATCAGATCGCAGAAGAAATTTTTCTGCAGGAATAACAGCTCTCTAAACTTCAGGATAAAGCAATGTCTACTATGGAGAACAAGCTTCTGGTCGGTCTACAGCACCCTCAACCCCGCATTACCTATCTGACACAGGAAAGCTTCTTGTGACCTTCTTTCTGTCTCTATTCATAGAAAGAAAGAAGGGAAAGCTTTATGAGTGCCATCCAGCAGAGCTGCACCAGAGATCATCAAGAAGTTAAAGCAGTCTTCACATGACGAAATGTGAACCCCTACATGTATCCTTGAAGCTGGAAACTTCTTTTCCACTTCAGCTCTGCTCTCCAGCTTTTAGCAATGATGTAACCAAACAAGATCAACTCCTAACACCGAAGCCTTCTGTCTGCTCTTCTCAGAGCTTGTAAGGTTCCACATCCAGTGCTGCCTGCTGCACTCCAAGCCTGAACCAGCTGGAGACTTTGAAAACAAGCAAACTAAAAGTGGTAGCATTTTTACAAATAAATGAAATAAATCCCCAGATGGGCCCCACTAGGTGAAGAAGTTAAGGTGGTAATGATATTCAAACACTTCGCTTGCTGCAAAGAAAATGAAGACAAATCTATTCTCAATGTCCATGGGAAATTAGATGTGAAGTCATAAGTTTTTAGTCATATCAGGGACATTTTAGACATTAGAGAAAATGTTTAATAAACAAGAATTTAAGCCATCCTGGAAGAGGTTGCTCAAGGAGCCCTGTGGAGTCTTCAGTGCTGAAAGCCATACAAATGTCTGTCAGGAATGACATGTACAGCTGATTTATCCTTGGACATAGGAAAGCCTGGATGGCCTTCTGAAGTCCCTTCCAATCCCATGACTCTATGATTCATCTGACAATTGATGTTAGATTTGGACTACAATATAGGAATTTCATATGCTGGATATGAGCCAAGAAGACAACTATTATTCTGCAGAGAACACTATAAATCTGAAAAGAAACAATGGTTAAGGTGAAAAAAATTCAGCCTACAAAAATGACAACAATATCAATATATAAACCATTAACATTGCAGAGCTTAGCAAGAAGGAGGGAGGACAGAAAGAATCTGGTTTAATTTTACTTAAGCACCAGTTTGCAAATCTCAGCCAAATGTCCTTTTCTGATAACAAGTGAACACAGCTTTTATTTGAAACTGCAGAGACACATATGCAGGAAAAGAAATCAATGCCTTTAAAGACATTTCCATTTCCAAACAAAGAAACTGCCCTATTATGTTCAAACACCTTACTGCATAAAGAAGTTTTTACATACTTTTTACTGGGTTTGTAAATTAAAGAGTTGCAATAAGTTACTTAGATCACATCTAACTTATTATGTTCTACAAAAGCACACAATGCGCCTTCTTGAAGCTATCAGTTTAAAAGTGTATGGAAAAGAAGCTTCAAATGTGAAACAGTGGTTTAAAGCCTCATCACATTTCAGCGGGGCTGGTGTGAACAGAAAAATTGTTGCATTCAGTCTGAGATCTAAGTCTGTCCTGACTGCCCTGCTTCCAGCTGGTAGACAGGCCCAAGAAGGGCCTGTTTACCTCCTTCTGCATCGAAATTCATTAGAATGTCTCTTCTCATGAAATCTGAGCCCCATCCAACCTTCAGCCTCTCTTTATACAGTGCATCTGTTCAATGAACATATCAACAATTACTCTATTAGCAGGGAAAAAAATTGGTAGGAATAATAAAATCTTTCCATCATGTCCATAAAGCAAAAGTTTTCCTATCTCCTTCTAAAAGGCCAAAATGGAGTAAGGCACAGCACTGCAATGGTCTTGTGAAGGTGTTCTATAGACGCTTGATCCTGGCAGTCGCATCAACTTGTCTATTGCATTGGCCTAGCTCTCCTGACGGGCAGTGAAAGATGGGAAGTGAATACCGATTTCACGTCACTGCCAGGCAGAGATGATCCCTAGCAAGGAGAGAAGAGGCACTGAGGAGCGGAGAAGAGTACGGTCACACAGGCAGAAAAAATATAACTAAGAACATATGATGAAGGCTGTCAAAGGCCAACCAATACTCAGCTGTACTGGCAATATGGCTGAGAATTGCAACATCTCCACTGATGAATTCTACAGCTTTAACTGAACAAACTTCAGGAGATTTTCTTTGAATTTTTCCCCCCCTCATATAAGAGCAGACAAATAATCTGAGAATGACTGAGGTTCTCACAAACCTCTTTTGACTGACTTTCACCCACAAAGGCGGTTGTTGAAGAGTCATTCTTCCCCGCGCCCTCTCCTCATTTTTTAAGCTTTGTTGTTTGCAAAGTGTTTTATATTTCTCCCCACTCAAGTGCCTCACTCAATCTGTCTAGTTGCAGTCTAGGGCAATTCTCCTTTATATGAGATCCCAAAAACCGCTCTGGATGACAATACTGAAAGTGAGCAGGTCAGAAAGGCGCCAATTATCCAAGTGTTTACACAGATGTGAATAAAAATTTGCAGCATTGATATCAGAAACAGAGAAATGTATTCTTCACTTTTCTAAGATAAAGCATTAAAGAAGATTTCAAAAAAAACACACATGAAAAGAGCTAGTTCTTCAAATGCTGCTGACACTTCACATGCCATTACCTCTTTTACATATCTCTTACGTATACAAAAATTTTTCATGTTTTCTCCATTTTATTTTCAGCTCCTTTTGCATGGAGTTTCTACCAGAGATCTCTTTTTTCAATGACAGATTAGGAGAATCATCCCTCTCCTCTCCTTAAATTAGCTCACCACCACCACATTGAGATACTTTTTAACAGACCAGTGTACTGAAGTCTTAATTGAGATTAAAATTTGATCTCTGTCGACTTTATTCTGACAACCAATTTCAGCCATGAAGGACAGAGGACAGAACCCAGCCAGTTTCTCTGTTTTGTGCCTGGTCACACATTTTATTCCATGAGTAGTATATCTGAGGTGAGCAACAGAGAAAACAATGTTGTCTTACTTCGATTTTACTTAATTCAGCAGAAAGACCGCCAGTAACTTCAGGGAGACCTGAACAGGGAACTAGGTCCCAAAGCAAGCTCTTCATTTGCAAGCACTTGCCAGGAGACTTCTGTGCACTCGATACAGAGCTCTGCAGGCCCTGAAAACCAGTTTAGGACTCGGGGCAATTTTAAACTCTGCAGAGAAGGTCTAAGCCAGATATGCCTTGGGGTATCAGGTATCAAAAAAAGCAACAGTATGCCTCAGTTCTAGAAGGTGTCTGTGAACAAAAGGTTCTTAATTAACTTAGAAATAGGAAAAGAAACATTAAACCTGATCTTTGATTAGTATCAATGGGATTAAAAAGTTCAAAGAATATTGTAGTGCTTGGGGAGGGGGTTTGAGAAAATAGCAGTAAAATCCATACCATTTTCCCCTTAAGCAGAGTCTCTTTTCCTAGACCAGGAACAACCACAAAGTCAATCCATGAAACTGTCACAGGAAGTGTCAAATTGGAATGAGAGTTCTGCAAACCACAAAAACTCCCCTTTTAGACAAATAATCTCCGTTCCACCAATCTAGAAATAAGCACTGAGGGGGTAAGAGAGAAGGACAGAAAACTGCTTTTCCTAGTGAACCCACAGATATAGCATAGACATAATTCTAGCAAAAGGAGGTCTGGCCAGTTGCACAAGATTTCCTTTTCTCATGGAGATTAGTAAAACTGTGTTTTTCCAATACAAGACAATTATAAGGATAATCTATATCCAGAACCAGTAAATAGGGAGTAGAAACCATTGCACTGAAAAGTGCAAAGGTACACAAAAAGAAAGTTCATTGGTCTTGCTGAGGAAATTCCTGGAATATTTGAAGCTTGTGGTACATATCCAAGTCTGCTGATCATGGAATGCTTAGGCTTCAGTTTTAAAAAGATACCTCCAAAATCACATGGAAAATAAGTGATCATTGAAAAAATTTTGTGAGCACAAACATTCATGAACAGAAACCAAGCACTTCAGTACCCAACTATTTCAAGGAAAAAAAAAATAGAACTAAATTACATCTAAAGGCATCAGAATGAGGATTTTTTTTTAACATCATGTATAGTTTCTGAGGAATCTAGCTGTGAAGACAAAGAGATAAAGATAAGGCAATTATTAAAAATAAGATTATATGTATATATAGACTAGATACGCGTATCACTAAACAACTCCAAATCAATATAGCATTGTTTTGACAAGTATCAGCAAATCCTAAACCCTCAGTATCTACCTCCAGGATCCACAGCACAGGAAGCTAAGGCGGCAGTAAAAGCACAAAGACCTTTTTGCATAGCAAGGTCTATAGCGGAATTCCTGCTATGCCACAGCATCAGAGTTCGTGTCACCCAGCCTCAGAAGTGCATTGCCACACAGGCTCAGACAAACAGCATCAGGATGTCACGTGTTACAGGTTACAACACAGGAGGCCTTCTTCTATGCCTCAAACACTGTTCCTAGTATTCCCATAACCGCAGTCACTGCACTGCTATTCCCAGTGGCCATGGATCCCTTCCCTGCCAACAGGTCTCCATGCTCCCCAGCTAAAACAAGTATTTACAGCGAAATATTTACTTGTTAATTGAATCATGCATTACCCTGTGCTGCTGCTTAGCTAATTTGTTCACAGTATCGCATTGACACCTACTACAGTGAAGCCACAGCTGTGTTAGCTTTTAGACTTTGTTTTTTGGTTTGGGAGTTTGTTTGTTGGGTTTTTTTTCTGTTTGTTTTTTGTTTTTTTTCCCATCCATCAGCTAGACCTCTCCCATGAATCTTTGCCATGTTGGCTTCAAACCTGAGCTCTGAATGACTAGTGAAGATAGTGAAGACATGCAGCGAGTCTGTCTAAGAAGCAGGACCCAATTCTATTGCTGTCCATGGATTTCTGAAATGTTGTCTTTCCTCGTCTCTTAAACAGCAGAATGTGAAGGGAACTTGGAACTTGTCAAATCACATGTTTACCATCTTTTTCTTCCCCTGTATTTCTTCATGGCAGTATTCAATCTACTGAACTCTGTTGAAAGGCTCATCTCCTGCTTCCTGAGGTTTTGTTTTGGTTGTGGTTTTTCTGAGGGTGTGAGTGCTTATTTTCAGTTTAGAAGTTTTTTTTGCTCAATACCTTAATTCCTAAGGTGACTGCTGAGATGATCTACTGCTTCTTCCTGCCTCCTCTGTCCCCCCACAACAATGACAAAATGTTCCAATGGCATCATTGTTGGATGCATTTTAGCTGTATGAGAGTACAGTGATGTATTCTACAGACACTATTACTGATGACTGAAACAATAAATGCATGGCTTATGATGCACCAGACTACTTAAGTAAGGCCAGACAAGCACAGGTAAATAATGCTTTTATGATTACTATTATGATGTTTCCATAAGGGAGAGGAATGTCTTAAGGTAAGGAGTTAAGTTTTAAGCTGTTTTTTAATCAGTCTATTTTCATAGGGTCACAAAAGTGAACTAGCTTACACTGGCTAGAGATCTGGTAGCACATCTTTCTGAAAGTTTTGGCAGCTCAGTGTAAACCCATTAATCATGAACTACAGTTCTCTGAAATCTGCAATCACAATGACCCTGTATTATTTATTCCATTTCTTATCTGGCAGGAAAAACCAGCCTCCAGGAATCTGCCTGGTGAGGTACAGGACAATGGACGATTTCTGCCTCTGAGGCAACCCTGTCATTCCAAGTATGAGGCTGTTATCTGAAACCAGAGGTAGAGTAGCAAGCAAGAGTTTTCTTGTTTAGATTAAATAGCATGGCCCTGTTTTTGAGTAATGCAGATATTTGAAAGCATCTTTTTCATTGCTTTAATAGATAATCTTTAAACAGAGTAATCCAGACAAATTCCACACGAGATCTATAATTTGAAGGGAGGACAGGGAGCCCAAACTTCCAGATTCTGTTTCTGATCTTGATTCCCTCTCAGTTCATGATCTTTTCCTGCCCCTCCATTCTCTCCGTGCATCTCCCAGTTGGTACAAGAATGTTATTCATCTCAGAGATGGCTATGAGATTTGTTTTGTTGTTTTTTTTTTTTTTTTAAAGTATACTTCATAACTCTGGATCGGAATGATGATGCAAGAAATCAGTAGGGCACGAGCCTTTGGTTTTCAATCATCTTTACTATTTGCACAGTAAGTGCCATTCACATCAACTTTGTATGACCAGGAATGCCAGCCAAAAAAATTCTACATAAGCAGCCGTTAGCAAACAGCTGTTCAGACATTCAGAAATACAGATTTGCTATAAAATAGATTATAGAAATTATGCAGGTTGTCATGAGGTGCCCATTGCAGCTTTATGCTTTGTCATTAAAGCAAATATCACAATCCACTCTGAAGTTCTAAAGTGTGTGGCCAGATGCAGTTTTGTTTTGAGGACATTTCAGTCCAAGTGATCAGAGGCAGCATTGTTGCTTATGTGTGGTTCTACAGCATACATGTGAATGATTCATCCAACAAGGGACAAAGAAAACAGCTTTGCTAGAATCGTATAAGATGACATTACACAGTATGTTCATCAAAGCACCAGTATTTTTAACACATAGTCATGAACACAAAGAGAAAAATAATTCCCTTCTTAAGGAGCCAGAAAAAAAAGAAAAAAGAAATAACAGCAAGGGCAATTCCTACAATCAGGACAGACACCAAAAAGACTTGCTGCTGCCCTATTATGTGTTTTTAAATTTCTGATGGGGAATAATAGCAAGAATAAATGACAGAATGCAGCAGAATTCCAAATAAGAATTGGTTTGTTGGTTTGACAAAAGCAGCTTTTCCCAGCACCATTATCTAAGCCCATGAGATATCTGAAAGAATTATTAACCACTTACTACAAAGAAGCAAGTGCTCCTGTGCTGGAAAAGACAGACACTATCTGGATTTATAGGTGCTATGCTTGAATCTGGGAGAAAATACAAAGTAGATGAATTTTTACAGGTTTACAATTGCAAATACTTTAAGCAAAACTTGAACAAAGGAGAAAATTGCCCAATTTGAAATGGTTTCTTGTAAGTCTAAAACTTAGGCCAATTTCCTGAGGTTGGCAAGCATTTCAGTTACCACTGCCATCCCTAATCACAGCAAGTTTTTCCTTCCAGTATTGGCTTTTCTTTGAATTTGAAACCCAAGCTTAATGCAAATCCACATCAAGCAGAAACAGGATAAAACAGATCTATGCTGAGCCTGTATGGGTAAAGCTGCAGAGATTCTTGCTGCTCTAGTCACAATAATAATTTTTCTGCTGAAAAACTACTGGTCCAGTTCAGCAAGTGACTGCTTTGCTCCTGTGCCACACAAAGCCACATAAAAATGAAGCTAGCCTTCTGTTAGTTTTTTTAACATATGTTAGCTGGGACACAGCAGCATAAGAAGCTTGTAAAATGAATTAAGCAGACAAATGCACTGTATTTGTTTTCAGTTCAACAGGAGGCTCTAATACTGAATGCATATGAAGGAAGAGACATGCTAAATTGAACGAGCCTGAAGGTTTAAAGTGATATTAATTCCACTTGCATTCAACCATGTGGACCCAATGATCAAAGGGATTTAGAAGCAAGAAGGAAATAATGGAAATATCAACACTCAACAATACTCCATTGCCTCAGGGCAGCACAGGACAGTAACAGATGTCAGGGGAGCAGCAGGGCTATCTCTTCTCACATCAAAAGGAGACAGGAACTACAGCAACACTGGATTTTCATGCACCAACCTCAAATCTTCAAGACGCTGTTATGAAAAGGTGCCAAATGCACCTCCACCCTTCTGCTTTGTAAGCTTAGATACTTTCTATATGAAGCACCACTAGTGATAGTCACTCTTCGCGTGACTTTGAAGAGATAAGACAAGAGCACCAGAACATCATTGTAGTGACTGACAGCTAACAGATAGGTCTCTGAAGAGACCAGACAAGACTGCTGAGTAAGCGTTTATTTGACCAAGAGCACTTGCCACACGAGAGCAAATCTTTGGTTTAAGCTGTTTAAAAAAGCCTTCCCAGATCCAGCATATGTATTTGGCATTATCCAGAAGCAGTTATGAACTAAACTAGAAACAGTAGCTGATTTAAACTTTTTTTTTAATTAAAAAAAAAATAAATCCAGATTCAGAGCAACTTTTTTCCAGAAAGTTTCTCCACTAGCACATAAGAAAATCTTCAATTACTCATTATTGTATGTTCTTATGCTAGCAGTTAGTTTTCTGTCCGGGGGGGGGTAATCTTTCTTATCTGGTAGTGCAGAAGAAAAAAAAGAAAAAGAAATTCACTGCCTAAAGATTCTCCAAATAATGCTTTTCCAAACTAGAATAAGAATAGACAATATGGAAAACAACTGTTCTTTTATTTTGGTTTTGTTTTTTACTGTTGGTTGACTTATATTCTTCTACATATATGGGGGGGAGAGGGTGGAGAGGAAATCACAGGAAAACGTTCTAGGCAAGAAAATAACTCCCTTATAGATAGCAAGTGCTACCTACGATATTAAATTATTAAGACACAGTAAAAGACTATCCAGTTGGAATACTAAGGAGATTTAGGGCATCAGTGATTACCCACTTTATTTTTATACAAAGTAGAAGTTGAGACTGCTAGTCTTGAAGTGACACGCTGCCAAAAGACTGAGGATTACCACGTGGCTATGTCATAGCTTTTATTCTTTGCTTTGCTTGCCACTGATATAATGTAAGATGTCACATGTGGACTCACTGACAGATGATCTTGTGATGCTTGCTCCTCAGAAAGAACATTAGAGAAGACAGGCTTTCTATATAGTTGCATAAAATACGAATTTTTGATAGTAGCCTGTCTTGCAGCAGATATGCTTCAGTGTTTTCTACTTGCTGTAGTGACCTAAGTGCTTATGGTTTCATGCCCAACTACATTGCACTGCTACAAGACAGACAACAGGTATCAAAGCTCAAGTGAAGACTCTGGACCTCTAACCGTGTTTTCCAAATGGCTGCCCAGCTTTCTGACACAGCAGAGCTAGATGATGCCAAATCCTTAACGGTCAAAAGGCAACCAAATATTCTCATATTTGAGGGGGAAATGAATGACTCAGTAGCTGGAAAGAATCGAAGTCAAATCTCATCCACAAGCCACTTCTCTGGCAGTCCTGGTCATCACCTCCTCAGCCTGCTAAGGTTTGTCGGAGACTCTCTCATAAATAAGCCTTTGTCCATAACAGTAAAGAACATCGAAGCTTGCACAGAAAGAGTTTAGCCAAGTTCAGTATGATTACATTTCTGAATTAAACTAATCATGACAGTAAGTTTTCACAGTATTAGGTCCTGAGTTGTTCTCTACATTCTTGTAGAAAGACAGATCACCTGAAGGCTGGTATATTAAATTTTTTTAATTATCCACCAGGCCTTAATTTTGTTAAGGAACACCTGACACTGCCAAAAGCTTCAAGTTTAGAGCAAGTAGTCAGAACTGGTCATGTAATGAATAACTTCATACTTAGCTTTAGTATTTAACATGCCTCAACTTAAAATGGGGTTAATACACTGAGTTGAAGTTCTGCTGAACTGAATGGGAAAGTTCCCCTGATTTAACAGACTTTTGATCATACCTTTTGGCAAACTTCATCAGTTATGCTCTTTCAGGTTCTTGTGAGACATCCATCCAGAAAAATGGAAAGTATTCTTGCAATAACTGGGGATTGTTGGAAGAGTATTTGATGAAACACTCCTCCTTAAGTGTGCTTTTTTTGTTTTTAAAATAGAAATTGATTTGGAGGACTAGAGGATTTGGATTTTGTTGTTCTCAAATGTTTAAGTTCTTTGTCTTTCTGCCCTAAGTCTTAAAAAGTGCTAGTCGTAATTTTCCTGGTGCCTTGCGGCATTTTAAAGATATTTTAAATTTACTTTGGGAAGGTCCTGTGGTACCTTATAAATCTCTCAGAGAGTAGAAAAGGATTTTTGTGGGCTTTCTTTTTGCCAGATTTCCCCATGCTATGTGTATTTTAACTACTACTTCTTTAGACTGAAGCGCTGCCTATATTTTAACCCCTATTATACAGAGCTACTGTATCTTCTGCACGGAAGACTCAAATCACCAGAGCCCCAAATGGTCTGTTAGAGGCAAAAAACTTACAAGTCATTTAAATAACTGTTAGCTGTCCTTACTGTTCCAACAAGATCAGGATTCTCGGTGTGCAAAATAAACTAACAACAAACCTCTCACACAGACATATCACTTCAGGAAAAAAAGTGAATGATGAAAAATAGATGACCACTTATGGGTTTCTGGCCTCTTCAAGTTGTCTGTGCTGTTACAAAAGTACTTCTTTCCCCATTCTTTGAATACCACCAAGTTCATTTTGAAGTGTAAGCTACTGTATATTTTCTTTTTAATAATTTTAAATTATGGAAGAAAAAGAAAATCAGTGGGATTGTTTTGTTAATGTTAAACAAACAGAAAAGACAAATGCAAACCATGCAAAACACACCAATGTGCCCTCTGATTTGAAAATACCAGCCATTTTTCCCGAAGTGCTAATCCCAGTTAATGCCAGTCCCTTGTTTTAAGGGCTTTGTTGAAAGCTTTGTTGCTTGCTGCACAGCCTTGCACATACATAAAGATCTTTATGAATTTAGTGAGTCTGTTTAGATACGTAATATTAAGTATGCACACCTAGATGGAGAAAAAAATGAAACAACAGCCATGGACCAAGGATACAAAAATCTTAGTACAGCTTTCAGTCCAAAGAAACATAGTCCTGTGAAGTCTTCAGGTACGATATTATTGGCATCTGACAGAACTGAACCCTTTGCAATGTTTTTGCATTTGTGTTAAGCAAACATTGTGGAAAGCAAATGCTTTAATGGCAGTGATTGATTCTGAATTTACAGGCATGAAAAGCACCACTGTAACACAGAGTGGGGGCACTGCTGACAGGTTTAAGGCTCAGGAACAGGAATCCAATAAAATTTAAACACATAAACACAGCTAAGTGAGATGTCTGCTCCAAGCTACTCAGTTCATCCACAGGGTGAAACTGCTTTGCATTATTTACAAATAAATATAATAAATAACAATGCAAATCTGTTGTTAGTTACAGCATTAGGAAAAAAAATCCTTTATGATGCCTCTTGCAGAAAGACATCTGTTAAATTGAACTCTCCAACCCAAAGAGCTTATGGAAGCCTGTGCTTGCATATTATTTGGGTTTATCTTTTCTTCTCTTCCTATTTCCTTTTCTGCTCTCACGGGTCACTTCAGTAGTTATGTTTTATAAGGAAACATGTCTTCCAGCAACAAAGAATATCATAACTTTGGCCATATGCTTACCGTTACAGCAGAGGCTCAGCAATCAAAAATTATTTAACCAGAAAAGGATTCTAGTGTTTTCCAAACACTTTGGAGACACACTTAGGCATCTATAAAGTGAACATACAACTTGTTTGTACTACTAAATATGTAGTATTCTAAACTAACGTGCTTAAAAGACCAACGTTTTCTTTAAGGGAATTTGAGTAAGAAATTTAAAAAGTGAAATAGATTTACAGCTGTAAACTCTTCCCAGGACAAGCAGTTTTCCTCATAATGCATCTTCTGCAATCATCTTTCTGTAGTGTGATTTTTCATTCTGACCCCATTGAGCACAGAATTAGCCATGACATAGTGGCTTCTCTTGAGCTGAGCCACGTGCAGTACATTCAACTCTGGAGTATTAAAAGCCAGATTTTAATTTAATTGTTACAATTTATTTCACAGAGGTTACTAGCACAAACCAACAAGGAAAAGCAGCACATATGAATGCCTTCCACTGTTCTAAAGGAGAATAATCAAAATCAGCTTCAGAGTATTAATTTTTCATCCTAACAAATAGTTTAACTGCCAGGCTCAATCCAACTTTCTGAACTGGATTGATTCCACTAGACACCCTAGTTCTGCCTGCAAATCCACTGCTTCAGAGAAAGTCCATGGCAAATCTCAATCACTGATAAAGGATATAAAAAAATAACACATCCAATAACACCCCAAAAATACACAGGTAAATTTTATACTAATAAAGGTACTGCATTAACATTCTGGAAACCGGTATATTTTCAGTATTGAAGACTCATATAGTCTTTTGGTAACTGGCAAAGACAGTGGTGGCACCTTACTGTGCTTAAGCTGTAGGTGTCTACCACTGTCAGCACCCTGACTACACCTGGAACCAGCTTCCTCTCTTGACGAGGGGCCATGCATACAAGACAATTAGTGGTGAAGAGTTGTGTATGCCTTTAAACCCCCACCCCACAGGAATAAAGATGAAAAAACAAAGAGGAAAAAACACAACCACAAGACCCAGTCAAGCCACTGTTGACAGCCCTGCACCAAAGCACCTCTTTCCTTAAAAGAACGAAAAATTATTGACTGTTCTTGGCACATTATACACTTCTACTCGGTAGAGACAGAAAAGGAGATATGTAACTTGAACCACTGAGTTTCTTCAGAACAACAGGAGCTATCTTGACTTGCCTTCTCTCAGTGTAATTGCTATTTTCTTTCTTGCTGAAAAAGCATATTTATCACTGTAGTGCAAACTGGACATGTGAAACCACAAAGAAATCTGGATTTTACAGCTGTTGGAGGATCAAAATATCTGCATTTAATCCTACGGGGTTCATCAAGAAATTGGCTCTGTAGTGGAAGTACCACAGCATCAACAAGCAGAGAAAATAGATTAAGCAATACCTGCTTATGACTAATTCTTGTCAGCTCCTGACCTTTCACTAGTGTCAAGACTTGGAAAAAGACAATATTAAATAAAAACCTAATGGCTTTAAATACTGGAAAAATATACTTACTTCTCTGGAATTAACCTCTAAACCAAACGAAAAAAATTAACATCTGCTCTTGTGAATTTTGGCTGCTCCATTTATATTCATATTCTTTTTCTATGCCTGTAATGACATCAGCCAATAATCAGGAAAATCGAAATTCATTGCAAGCTAATTTCACAGCGCTTTAAAGGACTCAGGATCCATACCTTACTCACTTAATGAATTTACAGGAATGGGGTTACTGCCTTCAACAGTTTTGTACAGATGTTATTCAGAGGTCCAGACACATGAACAGTGGAAAATACAGTAATTGAAAATGCAGTTCTTGATATTCCTTTACCTAGAAGAAGGCTATACCAGATTAAACTTTTAATCTTAAAAGGAAGAAAAAGAACCTCAGACCTTTCAGTAGTTTAAAAACTGATAAGACCATAATTTGCAAAAATTCTTTAGACTAGAATTTTCATGTTTAACGCTCATAATAGTTCATTGCCCCTCCTTTTACTGACTACATGACATAATCTTGTTTGTTTAAAATTCTTTGGGGATTTCTGAATCCACTTGAGAAGCAGACAGTCACAAGAGGGGACTGGAAGGGTTACATGACTATCATCAGGGGTTTTTTTTAAGAGGTATAGTTCCTTTAATGTAGCCTCTTAAAGGGAGCCCATATTCTTTTTACTGCCCTGTAGGGATCTTTGGATTGGGGAGGAGACAGGGAAGGAAAGTCCAATCACACAGAAAACAGAGAGCTTTCCTTTAATCAAGATTTAAATTAATCAGAGCTATGCTATGTATGGTAAAAATATACACCACTCCCTGTAAAGAAACAAACCTGAACCCCTGCTAGTCCCCGTGAGATTTTCAATAACTAGAAAAATGTTCCCTTGTACACTGGGTTCCCCACAAAAAAAATTTTAATTCTTCTGTGAAGAAAAACTGTGCAAGCGAAAGTGTTTCCCACTTCTAACAGCCAGCCTGCCCATAGAATAACCTCTCCTCCCTCCTTGTCCTAAATTCCAAAACATCCAAAGTGAACAGTGCATTGCCATATCCACAGAAAATGTGCCATTGCTGAACCTCTGTGCTTCAGCCACTCTCTTTGCCCCTAGCTCAAACCTAGAGTGGTTTTAGAACCTCATTAATATGCTGAGACTTGGGATTAGTGTATTGCAGTATCATGCCCCATTCATCACTAACAGGTAGAGAAGACAGACAGATACAATACAGCTTCCTCTCTTGCTTTGTAATAGCTAACTCCAGTTAGATGCAAAACTGCTACACCTAGAGCTCTACAGAAAAAAATAGAGAAAATAGCACAAATACAAATGAGACAACTTGTGTGGTAAGAAAGTAAGCACCTTGGCCAGAAACAGACCTCTATACATCTGTATCATCTATACATCACTGAGCAGTCTGCATAGAGAGAAGGTAAAAGCGTTAGACAACAGATTAGTATGCTAAGAAAACCAACACAGAATAACCACTGTTCTCTTCAGTCAAGCCTGGTGGTGTTAGGCTTAGGATAGCTCATCATAGGGAATAAAATTCACCCTAAGATGCATCTAGCACAGAACTTCAAACTATGGGCATCCGTCTCCTAAAATGGGACTTAGCAAAATTTTCGGGGTTACTGGTTGTATACTTGAGCCTTATGAACACAGGTATGAAGTAAAAAACTCTATTTAAAAGCATGCTGTATGACCCCTTCCTTCTAGATATTTCCAAGAGACATACAAAAAGTCTGCAAGAAGAGTGAGGTGTAGAGACTGACAGCATACATAAAAAAAATTACCATCTCCCTGAAGATGATCTGTTCCCTAGAATGTCCAAGAAAACAGATGCATTCATCTTCCATGCATATTGGTAACTTCAATCTATAAGCCTGAATTCTTCTCCACTGTACCAGTCACCAGACTACTAAATTTCTATGGGTCTGAGAGACACAAAAGTTATTTCTAATCAAACAAGTAAGATAAAGTTTATAGCTTTCACCCAGGATGATTTGTGTATTTTGGAATAAACGCAGTCTGGTGAAATAAGGTTACTTCAAAAAAAGAATGTGTTTACATGAAAAGTACTAGCACAGGCCAATTTTTCACTCGGTGGAAATACTGTGCTATTACTCTTGAAAATTTTGCTCAATACAACCAGATACCTTTTCAGCTTTTTCTCTCAAACTCAGATCAATACATTCTTAATTAGATGTTATATAGGCTTACCTGTAACCAATACAGTGGCAAGTCTCTTTAAAAGATCGTAAATTACTCCTTAAATACGTTGTTTTCCTTGTGCAATACCATGCATGTTTTCATTATCAGTAGCTGACTCCTCAGACAGACTGAGGATAAAGAGAGCTTATTCTTCTTTTGTGTTTCAATTTGAGTATGAGCTGAGAAGTGAGGCATTTTAAAAGATTGCCAATTTTCCCGTAGCCCTGACAGAAAGAGACAGCAGGCCTTCCTGTGGCTGACACACCTAACAATAATACTACCCAGCTGCTCTTTGTGGCTCTCTCCAGTCAAATTACTGTTCTTGTTTTTAAAGGTCACAGCTACAGTGGACAAAATAACCCAAATCACCCTCATTAAGCTTGAATTTTCCCTAAGTTTCTGTTTCACACAAGAAACCAACACAAGCTTCCCTTGCTGCTTCTACACAAATCTCACACCGGAGTGTGTTCTGGGCAGCCACACACACACTTGTGCTCACTCACTTATACCATTTTTGAGCGAAGTGAGTTCTCGGAAACTGCAGAAGGGGGATTAAAGCTCAAAAATTTGTCCCCGTCCCGTGCTCTACAGCTTGCTGTACACCCCAGTTTTTCCCCGGCTTACCTGTGCTACAGTAAAAATAGAGATTCAGTCTTCATTTAGCTTATGACTCTTTCAACGTGATTTACGGGAAGACAGCCTGCTGTAACTCAGGAGTTAAAGCAATATGGCAACAATAAAGAAGTTAACTAGCAAAGTCATGTAGGCTCTATTGAGGCTTTCCCTTGGCACCAGTTATCAGGAGTCTTTCTAACAGATATCTGTCCTCCAAAAATAAGACAACACTAATTAGCTTCTTAATAGGTCTTCAGATAGATGGTAAACTGGACCACAAACTGGAAGTTTGAACTGAATTCAAACTGGCAACTGAGAACTTTCACTTTGTTCAAAGTTAGAAGAGATTGTTCCAATCGTTTTGTCTGAGCTTGGAGAAACACAGCCCAAAGAAATAATGCAAGAATTCCTCGACTTATTTAAGATCCTTGAAATAAGACATCCAGTCACCATAAGATGTCTTTAAAGACATATTACTATTTTTTAAGATTGTTAAGCATTTTAAATCTCAGTTCTAATGAGAATTAAACTCCCCTTCAGATTCCAACCTCTGGGTCTAATTCTACCATCAGTAACCTCCTGTCCACACAGGTACAATTATAAGCAGTTAGTCACATTTTTATCCTTTGAAAGGTTAAATGGACTGAGCTTCTTTAGTCTCTGGCTTCAAGGCATTTTTCCAGGCAATGAATCATTATTTCATCTCTTTCCTGAATATTTTCCAATTTCAGCCTCCTTTGTGAATTGTGGCTACTAGAATTGGATATGGTAAGTTTATAATGGTCTTGTGGTGTTACAAAAAAGTAACATCCCTACCTCTCTCCTCGATGTTTCTTTCCCTTCTCTAAATCTCAATAAGAGCTTAATCAGATCTCCTGCCTACAGCATCACAATGACAGTCTTTATTTCATTGTTTATCCAGTACTAGCCCCAAAACCTTTCCAAAGCTGCTTTCTCAGATGTAACATCCCATTTTCTGCAACTCACATTCTGCTCCCATATACGTGATCTAACAAGTGACTGTTGATAAACATGAGTCTGCCTTGCAACAAGTTCCAGACTAGCACATATTATTATACATGGTCTTTACATTATTGGTTAAAAAAACCAAATATAAAACCAAACAAACATGGCAGAAAAACCCCACTCTGCCCCACAGAAGCTTGCATGGTGTAAGTTCTTAGAATTAACCACTCACCTAGGGTCAGAACATGGTATACTGCAGTCAGGATGGTTTTGATATGAGGGAATTTCCCGTAAGATTTCAGTAGAAGAAAAAGTCAGAAGATATTCATGGTTTTGCATGTGTTGTGTAGAAACACTAATCTGAAACAGTGTGGATAAAAATAAGTACTGAATTTGGTCCATTTCCACTGACTCGTGGAAACAAATACTGGGTTTTTACTGGTGTATTGATAAATGAACAAGATACAGCTCTGATGATGTTGATGCCAGTGATGGATTTATTTGGAGCATTTAGCCTGCTAATCATATTAGTGAAGATCCAGCTGATAGAAAAAACATCCCTGGAGATGTAACAGCTTTCCCTTCCAGAAACATGAAGAAACAGGTAGCGAATGATTTAGCGATTTTCCATACATATCATTTATACAAATCTTCCATTGCACAATGCTAATGACAGTCAGACAGGTAGCAAATACCACAAAGTGGGAAAGACAATTTCAGCTTAAAAACAAGAGCAGGGATTTTGCTGAAGCTGTTTTCTACTGAAAAGCTCATAAAAGGAAACTTATTTGGCATCTTTGTTGGAGCTGAATTGGCAGAGTAAGATGGAAAGCAGTTCTGTATCTCATTACTGCCTCTACTATCACTAGCTGGAAACTTCAGAAAAACAGGCCCCTTTCTGTTTAGATACAGCCGTGCTGTTGCTGTACAGAGTGTCTGGCTTTCTCTTTCCTTCTCCTCAGTACAGATGACATCTGCATAGAAAGACTCTTTGTCTTTTTAAGGCTTCACCTACTGCTGCCTATTTTCAACATGATACCTATCTGTGATATTCTAGGCATTTCCTAAGTAACAATTACAATGTCAGCAAAAGAGGGGTCAAATGCCACCACAAAAACACATGTAATTCAATGTTCCTGACTTAATTTCATTTTAACTTGGTGTAGTATGCCTCTTCGTTAATTAGTTAAATGCAGATAAATTTAGCTTTCCGAAAGGGGACTGCAAATTAGTACACAAAAATAGCAACATAAACACCTGCCCAATCTTCAGTCGAACCGAAACAAGACCTGGATTTATGGTGAGCAGTAAGTGCTGGGAAGAAGCAAGATGTGTAAAAAAAACTCGGTCGTGTCAGGATTCCCCAGAAGTAAAGGATGATGGGAAAAAAGATCAAAAACCATCATACATGCTTGACTGCAGGAGAATTACTTCTAAATAGTTGCATTCACAAAGGAAACATAACAGCTACTTTAATGGAACACGAAAGGTGTTCTTACATCTCATGTAAGCCTAATCAGGGCAGTACAGCATTCTACAGACATATCCAGGCCAGTCCCAAAGTTAAATAGCAACACGAGCATGCTAATCCACTGGACTAATCATCACTCTTGACACCCAAGCTAGTTTTTACAGGTGTATCTTTGCATAAAATGTATCAGCACACAAAGCAAAACTGTGGCCTCTCAACATTTTGCCTCGCCTTTCTAGTTTAGGAAATGCAGTTTCCACCCAGGAGCAGCAGCAATCTGAATTCCGTCATTAAACTCTTTAGAGTCTGACACTGGAAAGCCAACATGCTCTAGCAGGCAAACAATCAACTAGTAGGAATTCAAACATCTGACACTATTTCAGAAAAAAAACCATTTAATTTTTCATTCTCTTCTTCTTCTTTTATATTTGGTTTATGTATTGAAATTCCGTGTGAAGAATCTGTGCTTGTACAGAGACCAGCACAATGTCATCACAAACAGTCTTTTTCCAGTGTAACAAAAATACTACGTCTTTTGTTTCTAGGCTCTCACAGTAGGGTAGGGCTCTGTCTCACACTTAAAGTCATCTGGAAAATAGAATACTATATCCAGATTAAGACAGAAGAAAATAAAAGCTTAAGTCAGCCATACAGCACAAAGAACCATAGTCCCTTCACGCATCTAGTCTTTAACTACTCATTTCACAGCTAACACTGGAAATCAGCCCCCCACCATCGTCTTCTCTCAGTAATAAATTGACTGATTTCTTTTAAAGTTACACACACTTAAAAGGCACGTTTGTTACAATTGTGCTGTAAGTGTTCAGACAAAGCTATCTCCAGTCGGATTGGGCTCTTCAGACACAGTGAGATCAAACAGCTCACAAAATCCTTTGATGGAAATTTAATTCTTTAAAAATATGCACGAGGTAATTGAAAACACATTTTACGATATTTCAGATTATAAACAGTAGATCTCTGGCTGGGTTGAACAAATAGCATTAAGCCTTTTTCTTCCTTCTGAAAAACCACAGTGCTTGGCAGCATGAAGCACTGATGCATCTTCTATACCAGCACAGGGAAACAGTGTTTATAATGAAGAGCTTGTGTTAGGATGCAAATTGCACTCCAACAGAAGTAACTATTTGTAAATATCAGTTATTGTTCATTCAAAGCCATTTTGTGATACTAGCATGTTTTTCCAAGATCTAAGCACAAGGCCTGGTTTTATTACATGCACCACCCCCCCTCCCCTTTCCCTACACCAGTATTCAGGAAAAAGCAAAAATAAGTATCCTTCGCTCACAAGCTCCAGTCTTATCAATGCTATGCACCCTAGAACGCAGAGACATTAAAAATCATAAGATAAAGGTTCGGAGTATAAAATCCAGTTCAACATTTTCTCACTTGATATTTAAATCTCTTTGTCTTTGCTAGTACTGTGAAACATTGATGAAAGAAACCTGTATGTAAGCTTTATAGAAACAACAGTTACAGATGAAGGCACACTGTTTTATCCATTAACTATCACTTCCACACATACACCAAGATCTGTTTGGTCCCATCACTAGTACTTAGTGCATTTGCTATATAAACGAGGAAGCTCTGAGCTCTGAGCAGCAAATACCATGGGCAGTCCAGAGCTTCAGCGCTTCAAGTTGCCGTACTACTCTAACTTTGCTTCTGTTTGTGCAACAAGGCAGAGCCTTGTGTTAAGTGTCAGAGATACCGCATGTAAGAGCAGGACAACCAAGGTCTCTTCATGTTCCTCTGAAAAAGCTAAGACGTTAATGGGATGGGATGAATGAGGACTTTTCTGGCAAAAGCATTTAAGAAAATAGCACCTTTGTCACAGCTAAAGGATCTCATGGAAACAGTCTAATCTGAAAGAGGTCAGGAAGAAAAAAAAGTGCAAAAGCAGCCTTAACTTACCTCAAAGTAGTCAGGACCCAGGAGTCCACAGCTGCCTGAATCACACACCAGCATTGAACCTTAGTCTTCCACAGGACTTCATGTATGTGAAATGCATGAGAAGTGTGTTGATGCATTTAAAAGGTCTTTTAATAGTAAGAGTATAATAAGTCTGTCTCCCCTTTCTCCTGTCCTTGAGGAAAATCAAAAACTGTCTGGGGTTCCTTCTGTGACAAAGACACAGAAAAATCTGCATGCTCAACACACCAGGAGTCAGGCTTGATTTGAATGCGTATCGCTCTTCATTATCTGTTGCAATTTTGACAGACACTGTGAGTAACCCTGTCCCTACACTTTCTCCTCGAACTAGCCATTAAACTAGTCCAGTACTAAAAAGGAAAGAGCTGTGATTTTTATTTCCACAGGGTTGATGTTTCACTTCATCTTCTTCCAAGTCAGTGGCCCTTGAAGAATACGGAAGTTTTACTCCTGAGTTGGAGCAGAACAGACCAAGGAAGGTTCAAAAGTGGGCCAAGACTGGTGTAGCCTTTCACTAAGGTAAAAGGCACCTTGTTGCTTGCTTCAGCTTCCTCACTGCTTGAGCCACAAATGAGATGGCAAAGACAAACATTTGGTGAAACAATGGTACTCACCCGCTCACTCTCTGCTTCCCCTTCTGCCTACTCCAGTTGACTGAAGTCTTTTCATTGTGTGTGGGTTAAAGAGAAGCCCTTATTTCATAGAAAATGCTTCCCCCACCTCAGAAGCAGTGGTTGATGTTTAAACTAACGCTTCCTGGTTTGTTAGTTTCACCAGCACACATACAGTGACCGAGAGATCCATGAATTTGAAATGGTAGAGTATCATCCACACTTTAAACCAATGCTCTTGTTTTCCCTGGGTCACTGAAAGAATGTGCTGCCCTTTGTACAACAGGAATAAGTAGTTAATGTATGAAGTCCAAAAGTCTCCACTCATCCATAGACTCATTTTAAGGGATTCTTCATTATAACTAAAGTTTTGAAAAGTGAAATAATCCAAAAGGACAGTGCAATCTAACAACAAATCAATCTTTAAAGCGAGAGCACTCTGAAACTGTGGAAAAATTGCAATTCATTGTGTAAGGAGGCATCTGCACCCAGGTAAAACCTAGCAAACCAGTGGCAAGGCAAAACTGAATAGGCTGCTTATTGTTCTGCACCACTCTCCCTGGGTGAAGTGAAAGTACAAGAAAATGAAGTCTTTCCCTCTCACAACTAAAGACAGAACAATGCAAATCCCAGGGCAGCATTGACTTGTTAAACAGTTTCTGCTGGCTCTATTTTAAAGCTCTAAAGACTTTGAAGTGGTGTGGTAAACTCAATTGATTTCAAACAAAAGGTTAATGTAATCCACTTTCAGCACCAGTACCATGCTGACAGTGAATACATCCTTCTCGGTAACAGAAATTACTTATTAGGGTTTAAAGCAATTCATTTCAGTGTTTTCAAGTCACTTAAGAAGTTGGATAGGAATGATCTTGGCTGAATTCAGCCACAGGGAAACAAAGCCAATCTCTAGACCTGTTTTACTGGGGAGACAGCAAGGCCTCCAGGAACACTGGCATTAATATCTGACACATTCATGTGCCCTTTTTGTCCCGAGCTGCTTTCCAGGTATTGTAGTTTTCTATATGCATTGTCACACTCAGCCCTGAAGTGCAGCCATCTCTGAGGTGGGATGCTGGGTCAGCTGGATCGACTAGGGCAGTAGTAGACACTGCATCAGCTTAAAGGACTGGGCAGCTGTCAGATTCAGACATTGGCAAAATGAATCGAGAGTTTGGGAAATAATGGCCACCCTTAAAAAAATCCGTAACACTTACAAGTCATGAAAATGAACCAGTTTAGGAGTTTGTGGCAACAAGAAGCCTCCAAGAACAGCCAAATGGAAAAATATCTAGGAGGCAACTCATTAGAAGAATATGGGACAGACTGAATGGAATTACCAATTGTAGAGAGTCTAAGAAAAACAGGAACAAGTGGAACATAGAACAGGTCAAAGATTTTAAACCTTTCCAATAAATTTCACAGCATTTGGCCCCTTCCTTTGGAAAGTACATGTGATACACCAGGGAAAGTAATGACTCAGGGCAGAGTGTGAAACTAGGCAGATTTTAAGGTGGCCCTGACATTGTTTTACGTATACACATGAAAGCTGCACTGTCTATTTCACTGTTTTTGAGTTTCTAGACAAAAAGTAGGACACATATTAACAAACCCATTGAGCTGGGATGGAAAACCCTTCAGCATACTTTTTGAACACCAGTGCTCGACAATATGTACCCAAGGCAATTCAGACCCAGAAGTGATTCGAACTTCCTGGGGTAACTGCAGGCCTGTTGAAGGCCCAGCAAACAGGATTAAGATCATTTTGTCCAGTAAGTGTATTCTGGATTAGATCTGCTATTTGACCTTCCAGGCCTCTTGGCAAAAATCAGCTATGTCATTAATGTTCAAATGGATTTGGACAAGGAGAAACTGCTTTCAAGAAGCTTCTGTAAAGGGAGGACACAGCCTAAGAGGATTTTGCTATAACTAATTATAAATATTCAAATTAATATTCCCATATTGCCGGCAGTTGCCAAAGGCTCCTGGTTTCTGCAGAACTAACTTCCATACAAATCCAAGAGTTCTTTATCCTGGACAATATATTTACACTGAATGTCTTGGAAGGCTTTACTACTTTCCTGTTCTACTTTCATACTGCTTGACTTCATTCCAGACTGAAGCACTTTGAGGCTAGCAGTCTATTCCCCGAAATATGACACTGAAGTCCTTTAACATAACAGCAATTTGAAAAATACCAAAAACAACCTGTAATTAGAGCAATTAAGTCATGTTCGATATAGAGGAAAGATAAAGGAGATTTTTAGATACATCTCAGCCTCCCAGAATGATTATTTAGCAGCTGGAGTTGCCTTAAAATAAAAGCTCATACAGTGAATTTCTTCCATGTTCTGTAACTCAGACGAGCACAAAACCATTTTTAAAGGGCATGCCAATTCTTCCCGAGCCAGACTACACAGCAACACCACTCTACCTCTCAAACTAATCATATTGTGCTAAACAAAGATTATAAATCACTCTTCACTTCTGCCAGCAAGAAAATAAAGCATGCACTTCCCTATCTCAAACTTCTGCTTATCAGGTAAGAAGCATACCTGGTCTCTCCTCCTTCAGACTAGATAGGTAACAACCCCAAATCCAGCAAGTAGGCAAACCTTTTTGCATGCCAAGGGTGTCAAATACTTCCGTGAGCAGGAGACTGCCAACAGACAAATCTATGACTAACTCCATTTGAAATGTTATTACAAAGGTCTGTTATTCCCTTTTTCTTTATTCTCTTCATAGCTAATGTTACGTTAATTGAGCAGACCAGAGCTGCACAGATACTCAGAAGCCAAGTGTTTAGCTCACCCTGTGCCGTTAAGAGACTGTCTAACAGAATAGTACTCACCGTCATTACATACCCTCCTGTTTTTCTAGCTGCTTTGATGCACAATGAAACGGTTAATGTTCACCTTTAAAGTTGTATCAATGCCATTTGAATTAGCCATCCATTGAATGAATGAGAGGAATTCACACCTCAAGGCTTATTGTTTCAAGCTGCCTGCCAACTCAGGTGGCTATGGCTGCAGCAGTTACTGCACTCTTTAAATTTCTTCACAACTACAAAAGCTAGAAAGTTAGTTGGAAAACTTCTGGTCATAGAAAATAGAGTATAACTGTGTTACCTGTCTAGCCTCCAAACTTTAGCTAGTCCTTTTCAAGGAAGCCTGCCTCGTTGGTTTAAAAGTCCTGTGTTTAAGCCACAGTTCTTTCGTTTTCCTCAGGACAGCATTTTTCAACACGACATCCTTCTTAGGAAGGCACAAAAATTTCCTCAGCTCTCTGAAGAATGCTTTCCTAGTGTGAACATACATAACCCTGTATGCAAGCTGTATTTTAATATACATGGCCAGGGAAGAAAGCTGTTACCTCTACACCCCCAGAGGAGTGTGAAAGCTGGATTATTAAATAAACCACAAAAATAGGCAGTGGGCCAGATACCAGAAAGGCAGGCAATTCTCATTCCTAAGTACTTGCGGGTTTCCTATTGATTGTAGTGGGAAACTTCCAAGTTCCCACTCCCAGTCTTTTGGACAGCAGCAAAAATATACACACTTTCTGAGCATACCACTACAGAGGTTAACGAACCAGCATGTCCCTGCAACTTCCCTGCACTGGCTCACACACCGTAATGTGACATTGCCATTGACCTGGAATTCACTCATGGCAGTTACAGCATTAAACAAGCAAAATCCAGAACAACAAAATCTCATGTGCATTTTGCCCATGTGAAATACAATTGTCTGTCACTTGTCAAAGGAGCTTTACAGAACTAACAGCTTACAGTATCGCTTCCTTCAAATTCACAAACACAAACCAGAGCACACTTCCATCCCTTCCATGACAAAAGCTGGAAACTCCACCCCCCCACCCCCCACCCCCATTATTTCAAGGGAGGAATACTTAAAACTGGAACTGGACAAACAGAAAGGTTAGCAGCTGGAAAAAAAACACAGGTCCCAACTAGAAAAGCAACAGCTAAATTAGCTAGATAACAAAAGTAAATAACTTCTATTTATTGAAGTGGGAAAGGCTTCCAAGATGATTAAAGCAACAGCAGGTGAAGCTGAAGGGAGTGTATAGATGCTGCAAAAGAGACAAAACAGAACTGGGATCAGCACCTCACAGATCAATCGCTTTCATGGAATTCATGGAGTCACACAGAATAGGTGACTCAGAGATGTTCCTGGATGATGCTCTGGCAGACAGGTCTACTGTATGCCTTGATGTATGAGTATAGAATAAATATAAGTATACAGTTTGATCATTACCATGGAATGTTACCAAAATATCATGTCTGTAAATGGAATCAGACAGCTAGAGATGTTGGAAAGCGAGCCATAAAAATGCCCCAATATCTCATTCTTCTGCATATCCTACCTTCAGTGACCATCAGTAGCACTTGCCTTAGGAAAGAACACATAAAGCCAGAGTAAGTTTATAGCAATTCTTTCCCAAATACACCCTCCTGGCTTCTGGCAATCAGCAGTTTATGGACTTAAGAAGCCAGACCACCATGTTTCATACTCCTTGATTTTAACCTCTATGATTTTAATCTCTTCCTGAACCCATTTTGGCCTTCTTGACATTTTATTGCAGTGAGTTCCACTATCAATTGCACATGCCTTGTATTGAAAAAAACAAAATACAAAAATAAGACTTGTTTCAAGCTTGTTGTCTGAGTTTTACTGAGTTCTGCCTTAATTCAAATGAAGCTATGACTGATTATTCCTTATTTACCTTCTCCACACCATTACTGATTTTAGGACACCCTCAGCCTCCAACCAAGATTTTTTCCGAACTAAAGAGTCCTAGTTTACTCTCTGGTCCTATGATGTCATTCCATACCTCTGATGTTTCTGCCCATCTCTCAGTCCTTCTCAGTTCTGTCACGCTTCTCTGAGTTACAGTCAGAGCTGCAGATATGGGTTTTGAAAATGCCAGAATAAATGTTTCTGGATTATTCTGTACTATAATTCCTAACTTTGTTACTTGGCCACCCATGGAACTGACAATTTGAAAGAACTATCCACAGTAACACCAAAACCACTTACTCCACATAGGAATTTAAATTACATTCTCCATTAACATATTGCATGGGGAGTCTCAGATCCTCAGTTGTATTTATTATCACAATAGCTTTCCCATAGTCAATCTAGAATTAACACGGACACCATGCTCAGCACCACAACTTCTCCCCCAATGCTGTAAACACAGGAGAACATTCATTCCACTTCAATAAAATTTTTGAAGTAGAAAGTTGTTCTGGGAGTAAAGCATACCGTGAATTAGTTTCGTATCATCCCTAGCACTTAAGACATTTGCCATGTCAGAGACAAAAAGCTGCAAAACCCCTCCATTCCCTCCATTTCTTAAAAGTCAATCTATAATGAACAGAAGACCGAAGAAGTGCTGTGTGCTTGATTCTCACTCTCAGCACTCCTATTTTTTGCCCTTCTCCAAGAGCATGATATGGAGACATAAATCAATAGCCTCAAGTACTCTCACCCACACACTCCCCTCCCAAGTTAACAGAACAGATGAAAACCATCTGCCTTCTAATTTGCCTCCAAGTAAGTGATTCCCACATTTATCAATATTTCTTCTAGCTATTTTTTGGCACCAACATTTTCCACGTCACTTAGAAGTAGAGAGGTGACTAAGGATGGAAGGGGAGAACATAAATATATCCCCACACACAAAAGAAAAAACCCTACTAGTGTCAGGTTTCACAGAGGGACACTTCCTTTGCAAGATTATTCATTGTCTTTAATGATTTTATCCCTCGTGACATGACTAAGTCGTTTTCTCATTTTAAACAACCAGAACAAGCAAAACTAATATAGATTCCTTTGGAAGTAGAAAAAACCCTCCTATTTCACTAGTTTTTCAGTGTTAACTCAGACAAATATTGACCAGTATTAATCCACTCTTAACAAACAAATAACTGTTCCATATATACCTCAAAGGATACTTGCTTTTTTCCTCACCCGCTAAGAGCTTCCGGGTTCTGTGCATGCAACACTGGGTTCCGAAAGAAATGGCTCAGGACACTTGTAAGATACCATATCTACAGGTTGAATACTGCTTGCCTGGATAGCAAGTGAGAGAAAATTATTCTCAGAGGCTCTTGGAAGGCAGAACTATAGTTTTATCCTAGGAACAGAATCTGCACGCACACTCTCTCCATAGCACAGGGAAGGTCTCTGCCATCTCCCTGGTAACCAACTTTCTGTTTTGTTGACTAGAGTGTTAAAACAAGTTAGGGAAAGAAAAGCGTGTATTGGTAGTAATGCCCCAGACACAGAAGACATAAGTTGAGCCATTATCAGTTTGTGTAAGAAGGGGTAACTACAGGGACCTTTGTCAGGGTATTTCATCTTTCCAGGACAGAGTTCCTCTTCTCTTTGAGATGAGACCTTTGTGTTTGCAAGTGGAAACTTCTTAGCCCAGGAGCTCTGTTCGTTAGTACCTTGTATAGCAACATGAACAGGTTTCTAATCTTCAGTCTAGAGGGATCTTGGATCCACTCCTTAAGTATCAGCTGCTACAGAATCACAGAATCACAGAATGGTAGGGGTTGGAAGGGACCTCTGCGGGTCATCTAGTCCAACCCCCCTGCTGAAGCAGGGTCACCTACAGCAGGCTGCACAGGACCTTGTCCAGGTGGGTCTTGAATATCTCCAGAGAAGGAGACTCCACAACCTCCCTGGG
>Ga0065711_1026719_pt1 | contig 61525 bp, 53 predicted proteins | sample Hoacrofraction12_FD_59098 | JGI IMG/M metagenome (GOLD analysis project Ga0065711, IMG submission 59098) | Hoatzin crop microbial communities from Cojedes, Venezuela - Epithelial fraction 12 v2 (version 2) | ecosystem: Host-associated > Birds > Digestive system > Esophagus > Crop | place...
CAGGGTCCTGCACTGGGGGAGGAATAACCCAATGCACCAGTACATGCCAGTGGCTGACCTGCTCTGCAGCCCTCTGCAGAGAGGGACCTGGGTGTCCTGGTGGATGACAAGTTGACCATGAGCCAGCAGTGTGCCCTTGTTGCCAAGAGGGCCAATGGTCTCCTGGGGTGCATTAAGAAGAGTGTGACCAGCAGGTCAAGGGAGGTTCTCCTCCCCCTCTACTCTGCCCTAGTGAGGCCCCATCTGGAGCACTGTGTCCAGTTCTGGGCTCCCCAGTTCAAGAAAGATGAGGAGCTACTGGAGAGAGTCCAGCGGAGGGCTACAAAGATGATGAGGGGACTGGAGCATCTCTCCTATGTGGAAAGGTTGAGGAAGCTCAGCTTCTTTAGCCTGGAGAAGGCTGAAGGGGATCTTATAAATGCTTAGAAGTATCTCAAGCGTGGGTGTCAGGAGTACGGGGCCAGACTCTCTACAGTGATGCCCAGCAACAGGACAAGGGGCAACAGGCACAAACTGAAGCATAGGAAGTTCCTTCTGAACATGAGTAAGAACTTCTTTACTCTGAGGGTGACAGAGCACTGGGCACTTTACTTTGAGGGTGACAGAGACAGGCTACCCAGAGAGTTTGTGGATTCTCATTCCTGGACATACTCAAAACCCTCCTGGACGCAGTCCTGTGCAGCCTGCTCTAGGTGACCCTGCTTTGGCAGGGTGTTTGGACTAGATGATCCACAGAGGCCCGTTCCAACCCCTACCATTTTGTGATTCTGTGATTAAGATGACTTCAGTCTTTTATCTGGGAGCATTTCTGCATGCAGCTCTAGCAACATAAGGTTGACTGAAGTAAGTAACAATTTAATGAAAAACAGCTAAGTTTCTGAAGTTTGTGGATAAATTTGCCATCTCATTGCAGATGGTGCCACAATATTTGTGAACACTGAATTCTGTTTTGCTTCCAGCACCGAGGTTGGTGTGGACATAGTGACTGGTTGCTCTGATAACTCTCCTGTTGATACCCTTCGATTGTGAGCGATGCAATAGTCAAATGCATTGTGCTATGTGTTTTGTCATTTATGCCCAACTTTGGTTTAATTTGTCTTTCTATAGGCTCATCTATTTGAGATTGTATCTTAAATCCTCTTTAATGCACAGACTGAAGGTTTGCACTTGTCCTGCTTGAGTTGATCAGTCAGGTTTCACTTGCTTCAATGGAAGCAGAGCAGGATACTCATCAAAACCTCACACTCTGTTTATGTAGGAAGAAGAACCAGGTTTAGCCCAAAATAAGAGATGGGCAAGACCCATTATATCGTTTAGCCCCTGTGCTAGTGGTATAATCAGTCTAATTTTAAATGCCTTAAATAACATGAATATTGCCATGGTTCTGCCATCTAACAATCATATTGTCAGGAAGCCAGTGCTTGATGTTCAGACAAATGGTTTATCTTTGCTTGATTAAGACTCACGAAAGATGGGTGCAGCCTCTAGAAGTATATAGTTTCCAAAGCTTAGAAAACAAGGGAAGAAGAGCTGTTATTCAATACAGAATTTGCCAGATGTCTAAAGACGCTAAGGAATTCCTAAGCCACTGTTTACAAAATCCTCTTTCCTCCTCCCATGAATGCTTAGATTACCAATCACTGCTACCATCCTGTGTGTAGGGTGAAATTTCCTTAACCAACTCCACTTCCAAAATTGGATTAGAAAGAGAAACAAACATTTAATTACTTTTGTTTTCCCTCTTCCCAATGGGCTTGAACAAATTAACCATTGTCCTCCACAATTACAATCAAACTCTTCAACAGAATTATTTCTTCCTTTGGTCCTAGTCGTGCCCTGGAGACCCGCTTGCCAAGACTGTTCCCTGCCTCGAGGCCGCATAAAGGTTTCCTGTGCGGGACTACTGGCTGCTGCATCCCTGCAAGTCCTGGAGATGGGTGATGCTGCGGAATGGAGAGCCCCCGGCCATCTGTGACCCAAAGTACATCTCAGCGTAGCAGTGCTGTTAAGGAAAAGGGGCAGAGTGCTAATAGCAATGCCTATAGACAGCTCTCCTGAGAAACTGGGGCCGTGAGGTTTGTGGACCAACATCACATGCCCTCCTTTACCTTTTTTTAACCAGTCATTTCTAAACACTAATTTCAGCCTCGGTGTCAGTCTGCATTGACTGGACCCTCTTGGAGCTGGGACCAACAGTACTCTCAATGGCGCTGGAGATATTAAGCTGACTTCCTTGCGTGGAGGGAGGGGAACCAGAAAGCAGCGCTTCAAATAAGCTCCCTCCTCGTGGAGTCTCTGAAGGGAATGAGGGCCCATTTTCTTAATTACATGTTCATTAGTATGTTTAGTGCTCTCCACCCTCTCTTCCCCCAGCCCTGCCACCTGGGAGTTCCTACTATGTTACTGGAAAGCCACAGCGGTTTGTTTAAATACCACATAGTCAGATTGGAATGAAAAGCTATGAAGCTGCCCCTCTTTAATACTTTTTGAAATTATTTATGGGCTACGCTTCTTGCCTACATAGAAGGTGCCTTCTGAGATTCCTGCAAGTCAATGCAGAAATAGCTGTTTGAATTGAGCAATAATTAGAAGCATATGGAGCAAAGCATCAGAGAAATCCCATTCTGCTAAAGAAACACTGCTGTCTGAAATAGATTTCAGCTACATGTAACATTTTCTCATATGGGCTAAAAAGAAATAACATCATGTGTCTGGTTTGCACGTACCAAAGCTGGGAAATTCAAAGTAACGTCTGTAATTCTGCTCTGAATTCAGTCTAATACCTCATGGTGTTTGCAGCCCCTATGTTTGCCTGGACCACAGTTACAATTTATTTTCTTTGCTAGACAATAGAGATCCAACTTTTTTTTGTGAATGTGTGCATATTGGTATTTAATTTTTTTCTTAATATTTGCGGTTTTTTTTGTTTTTAGTTATTTAAAATGCTGAGGAAATATCCGTGACTTAAGACATGATTATGATCTTTGTAATACATGTACTTCGTCTGGGGAAGGTACTCAGAGCTTTCAAATCCTAATTTGCTGCCAATTTCTTACATGCTTGATGTGGCAGATTGTTTGACTCCTGACTTTTAAAAATAGCATGCCCTGCTCTCTCTTGCTCCCACAGATCATCCCTTTGTGTTTAGAGATAACTGAAAACTCTCAGCACCTCAAGGGGAGACTTACAGCACCCAAGCTCAAATTTTAACTCTCTCGGTTGCTTTGCTCACATAAGTGCAACTGGACATGGTTTGCTGTGGGGCTTTTGTTGAACCGTATTATTGGGGTGAGATGATTTTCTTTCAATGATTATACCTTATTGACCTGATAGCTAGCTATAAAGCCATATTTTGGTCAGCTGCTACACAACAGTAACATCATGATTTTAATGATGAACTTGCTCTTATTTATGCTGCATTTTTCCATGGGGAGGGATCCATAGTACAATGTAATGCAGTACCGACTAGCCATTTTAAAAAGCAACAGTGTTTTAAAATTACAAGGATACAAAATATATCTGAAAATATAAATATTGTAGGACTCTAAAGGGTTCAAAGCTTGTGCTACTCAAGATTGTTTACAAACAAGTTGGAGGGTTTTGCCTGGAGCAGAAGTTACTCCTAGAAGAAGAATCCAATTTTGAAGGAAATTATAAACGTTGGCAGGTTGCTGTTTTCTTCCCAATGTGAGCGAGCAGGCAGGTGCTGGGCTCAGCAAGGCCGCGGCGTGCGCCTGCCCCCAGTGCTGTTTCCAGCCACACTCGGGTGAATTGTGCAAGTCGGGCAGGGGCTGGTCTTGCCGGTGTGGCAAGGAGTGAGTGTCACGGCAAGAGCTGTGGTGTAGGAAGTGATGCTGGGAACGCAATAGGTGGCATTCCTCTGTGTGACCCTGCCTCCCAGCCCCATGCTGCTGTAGGTGCAGGGTTTTGCCCGGGGTGTGAAAACTGGAATTCCAACTGCTGATAGCTATTAAAGTGCAACTGCAGAAGTAGAGGCGTTAATGCTGGTGTCTGCCAAACTCTTACCGGTTTATTTTCGTGGTGGGGCATGATGTAGGAAAATGAGATCTAATATTAAACAATAACTTTCTGGGCAAAGTAAATGAGTCTTCCAGTAGTGTCTTAGAAGCTGCCCCACATAGTGCATTGGCGATGGTGGAGGAGTGCTGATCCCGGAAACTATGTGTGGACATTGATAGCATTTTGTTAAGGTCAGTGATCTGTGCGCTTTTGCAAGGTGCTTTAAATTGTTTTTACTTGGATTTGAGTGAAATCCCCATCTCTGGGTGAAGCCAGCATCATGCCAGTGGCTCCTGGTTAGGGAGGCAAATAGGCCACTGAAATGTGTTGGTGTTATTATCATTGTTATTATCTAAATGCAGTGTGATCCTTGGTGCTTTGCTAGACATAACAGTAAAGGCATTTTCTGCTCAGTAAGATGTTATTCATGCAAATTCTCATTGTGGTAGAGAAGGGTGTTGACTCATGAAACAGCCTGTAGAAAGTGGGACAGCTGAAGTGGTGACTGTCCCCAGCCGGTGCCCCTGCCCCGCACCAGGGATTGCTGCCTCCAGGGCAAGGACATCTGTGCTCTGCTCAAAGCCATTCTAGGACTGCCGCAGCTGGTGGCCCACTGTTAGAGTAGTCCAAATTTGGCACTAGCTTACTTCCCTCCTTTGGGCTACAAACTGAGGTGATTCCCAGAGCCACATTACTTTTGTCCCAGAGATCCCTGCATGAGGAGCAGCTGCTTGCGGGAGAGTGGCAGGGCAGGGAGAGGGGATGGGAGCTGCTGCAACCATCTGATTTTCATCTGTGTCTGTGACTCAATGCTCTCCCTTACCACAAGGGTCAGCTCTTTGTGATTAAAGTCTATAGGCGTTGGTCCCTAGATATTATGCAGATATGATGAGTTTGGGCTCTCTGAAGCAACCTGAGCAGCTGAGTAATAGCTACTCACCAGCTTCCAAATTTGCTCAACAGTTGTCCTGAGAAAGGCTCTGTTTTCCAAGTATTTCTAAGGCAGCTGGGCTTATAACATCGAAGATCTAAAAATCAGATTTGTTTCAAAAGCTTATCTTAAAGCTGCTTGTGTTTTGTTTTTTTTTTTAAAGCAAGACTGACTCTGCCTTTAAGATGCTCTCAGATTCTGGGTGCCCACCACCAGGGCTGTGGGTGGGGAGGAGACCCAGGCTGCTTCTGAGCTTCTTCAGATGCGCTGATCCACCCCAGGGAAGCTGCTCGCCAGCTGCAACTGCAGCCATGCAGCCAAGAGCCAGCACAAGTAGTATTCTGTGAGATGAATTCCCTAGGGTCGGAGGGCTTGCTTCCTACCAGGGCCAGCTAAAAAAAATATCAGAACTAGCACAGGGTTTGTATAAAACTTTGTTATTGCTTTTGTCCATCTTTAAAAGTATTGATTAGAAGGTACCTGGTTTTTCACTACATTTTTATCAAAATCACTATTGAAAACAATTGCTTGTTGAAAACTTTTCGAAGAAAATTCAATTTACTGGGAGTATTTAAAGTCATCTCTTTTTCAAACATGATGAAAAAATTATAATTGGGATAGGAGCTCATGTGGAAGCATCATGGGGGAAAACCCAAAATGTACATCATCCCAACTTCTTTTCTGAAAAATACTTGAAAAAAGACTGTATGTGACAGTCTCTTCCTATTCACAAGCATTACAGTTATAAGAAAAATCTGGTCCATTTTTAATGCAAAAATGCCAAGTGTTTATCTCTATAAAGACAAGCAACACCAAAAGCTGGGTAAACCCCAATTGCATAGCCGCTGAGCCCAGACACCCCCTTGTCTGGAGGAGGAATTAGTGGCTTGCATAATCAAGCCTGGGGAGCTCATTTTGTCATGCTTAAAGGGCCATAGTGGTGCAACAGTAGGAATGGAGGGATCAGCAAGCACCAACAACGAATTTCCTTCATTTTTCCAATTGAAGGCCTGAGTAGAGGAAAAGCAAAGCTCTTCCTTTTTGCTTTCTCTCTCTCTGCTTTTTTTCTTTTTTTTAAGGGTAGATGAAAAGAGTGCAGCAGTAAAGGAACCAGGCTGACACCTGTATCTGTGACAGCTCAGGCAAGCGAAATAGTGGGAAAGGATCTGCTGGCAGCAATTTGGAACTGTCCCCCTTCCTGACTTGGAGGCTTTGACTGATGGTGCAGCTTTGTGCAGCCATATGGTTGAACATCTTGAGGGGCCGGCAGAGAGGTGCTGGTGCCAGCACTGGGAAGGGGAACCAAGTCGTTATCAGAAACCAGATCTCCGAGAGAGAGAAGCCATTAATACAACATTTTGCTTCATGCTTCACTGCCCTCTCTGCACACGGGACTCAGCACGGCACTGGGGGAAAGTGAGGCCTAGCCTGGCTGCCAGGGATGGCCGTGCCAAGCGTGGTTATAAGGAAGGGCTTCTTCCCCAGTGCTTAGTGAGGAATTTTCCCTCTTTATACATACTCTCACACACTCCCCCTTTTTATTCACCCAAATCCAAAATTTGGCTTTTTTGTTAACTGCCACATTGGTTCTCCCTGCTGAAGAGCCATTGCAGCACCAGGAGGACAGGGTTTGTTCAGGCTGGGCTGCAGCTGAGAACCAAGAAGAGCAGAGCTCCCGGGTCACAGCCCCTGGCAGTGCTGCTGCCCATTAATGTAAAGCAGCACCAGGGCCAGCAAGATAGGAGTTGTAATGACCGCTGTGGGTTCCTGCTTTCCCTTTTATTACTTGGTACATTACATTTGTTTCCAACAGAGAAGAGTTCATGTGTGCGTGGCTGCACTGGTTGTGTTAGACCAAGCTCCCTACATGGTTATGTGGATGGACTCCAGGGACAGAGCTGCACTTCCCCTTAATAAGCTCCTCGCACCACATTAAAGATAAAAGGGGAAGGGAAATATTTATATTCCAACAAAGCAGCTCTTCCCTTCAGGCTCTTGTTTTATTTATTAGCTTGCTCTGTCCCTCTTTTGCAGTTTTTTCTGTCTGTTTCAGTGCTTGTGCTCTCTTTTTCTCCTTTATTCACTAATTTTGTCCCTGGGAGACAGCGACAGTGAAACTTAAGAATCACTGCCCAAGACATCATATTCAAATTGTGTAATTTGCAGCTGATAACTACAACTCTCCCCCATCTGTGTTTTTGACACAAAGTAATGATTTCTAGTGCTTAAACAACTGAATGTATTACATCTGGTTTACTCCAATTGCTTTAGATGAAATTGTAAAAATAGGATAAGCTGGGTTTTTGATGGTTGTTGTTTGTTTTTTATACCTTGCAATACAGATGCTGAATATCCTCCCTTGTTTGTGTAGGCAGTGGAAACCGCTATCATTCTTGTCTGGAGAAGCCTTTACCGAGGCATGACACAGCTACACCGAGACCTTTCTAACCTCATTCATCAAACACTTCCTTTCCTCTGAGTCCTTGTCCCGGGGGACCATTCATTTCCTTCAACTAACATGCCACACGAAAGGAATTTTGGGTAGATTCCTGTGTCTGGGTCTAGCTCCAAATTTGTGCAAAGGTTCAAGAAGGCAGAGGAATGATACAAATACTTGCAATATGTGGTATTCTCACCCATTCTGCTTCTTTTGCTCCTTCTCATACATTGCAGAAAATCATGTGCTGACTTACAAACTGGTGTCCATGCTATAATTATTTTTAGAACTATATTTTCTTGCCACAATCAAGTAGCTCTCTGCTAAGAGCGAAGCATCAAAGTTAAAGAGAATTGATGTGTTTCTGACCCTTTCTGGTCTGTGACAGTGAGATCTTGCATGGGTTTTGCCATTCTTCCCAGATGCTAGGGCTCACCTGAACAGCTGTCTCCAAACTCCCTGGCACAGCTGCCCTGTTGGTGGGTGCTTTTTGTGCAAAGGACCACAGCTGCACAGTGGGGGATGTACTGGCAGAGAGAACAACATCTCCATATGGGATTTTCACACCCTGGCAAGACATCTGTCCCTGTGTGCAACTATTCAAACTGGTCTTTGTCTACATCTCTTCTAGGTGGTTCTCTTCTTCTGAAGTGTAGCAGGTGAGTCCTGGCGCTTTGTCCATGGAAGCAGCAAAGACCATGAAGATTACAGCCTCAGACAAGGACAAGGGCATTACTAACAATTTACATTTTGTAATGTTCATATGTCGGGTAGTTAAGTTCAGGCAAGGCTCAAGGATTTCAAGTATTTTTTAGGTAGGCTTGGGAACCCAGAGTTTCATCATTTTTCCATGTGTGTGGTGTGACCTGCTTCTGCCCGCTTACCCTCACACTTCTGCATAGGACTTGATGTGGAGGGTGTGCAAGTTGGCTCTGCAACAGGGACCACAGCACCCTGAACTGGTTTTGATAATTTAATGGTTCCAAATCATCATTTCTTATTGTTTGCCTTTAAATGTTATTATCGAAGAGTTTGTTGATAATGTCCCATTTAAGAGAAGCTATACCGAGTATTCTCTTTCCCTGCTGCTTAAGGAGATTACTAGCACGTAAGCATAAGCAGCAGGTCCTGAAGCACTGCGGCAAGAACCATCCACGTGTTCAACCTCCTTTCTGCCCACAGCTACCCCTCTGCCTTCTCATTAGCAGCACCAGTGCGTTGCTGGAAGGCCTGTCTCCACCCTCCTTCTGGAGGTACAAAATGCTCGAGATTAAAATCTCCCTCTTCTGTGATCCTGGCTATGGTAAGTGGAAGCCCTTCTGGTTCCCTGAATGACACAGTGGCATGGGAAGGGCAAGCAGATCCCAACAGCACTGTGTAGAGTGGTGGTTAGTGAAGTGGTTCCTTCTGCACTGGAGCCCTGGAGGAACAAGCACTCAGCTCTGAGTACCCCAACCCCTTGTTGGTCCTCAGGCTTTCAAGAGAAAAAAGGTACCATCTTAATGTGTGAATTATCAAGAGTGGTAGCTCTGCAGCAGTACTGTCAGCCGGCGTCCCCTGTCAGGGCTTAGGCTAGATGCTGGAAAATGAAGCAACTGACTGCAAGAACCTAAAGAAATTGTCTCTGCATGATGGAATGTGTTCAGGCAGGACAGCATCCAGCCGTCCTTCAACCAGGGTGTTTTATGCTGGTGAAAAGATGCAGTAGGAGTGGCACATGTTTGGTTGCCCCTCAGCCTCCTGCGGCCATCCCAGCCAGCCTGGTTAGCTCTTTGCTGTTGTTGTGAGCTGCCCAAAATCCATGAAGGGTAGAGCTGGTGAGCTCTAGGAAGCATATTCTGCTCTGGGCTGCTTCATCAGATCAAATTCCTACTTCCCAGCTCAGGCTCCACAACAATAACTCTTTGAGGTAATGTACATCATTTTAACTACACAGCCACTAAATATGTCTGACTTGGGTCAATCCTTCTGTCACTGTGGGGAAGAGTCTTGGGTTTTTTCTTTGGCTGTCACATTGCTTGCTCACCACAGCCATGCCTATCTCTATTTTCAAATGTAAACTTGGTGTGCCACTATAGAGTGACAATGAAGAGATGCGGATGTTCTGTGTGACAGCATGTATACAGTAGATGCAAATTTGTCCTGAAGGCGAGATGCAATGTTTCATCCCAAGGGAAAGAAGAATGAACTTTAGTCTGTCTGGATATTTTACAATCTGTCCTTCCTTTTCTGTTTCTGTGAGGTTAAAGACCTGGTGGTGATGATTAAAAGTATTGCAGTTTCTTCTCTCTCTGAATAGGTTTTTTTTCAGTTATTTCAGAAGCAAGAAAGAGGATAGAAAGGCTTAGCTGCATCTTCTTTTTCACCGTGACGTCCACCACAAATCAGATTCTGCTGCATTTTACTTTCTAATGAAAGTAAAACTTGGTAACCTTTTCTTTCTGTTCATATCCAGCAGCTCAACATCCTCTACCCCTTCCAAACAGATTCCCAGAGGATATTTTTTGCAGCCATCATACCAACAGCTCACTTGCATGATGCCAGCATGGGATATCTAAACTGGAGCTCCTAGCACTTCTGTGTCCATGTATATTAGCATTGCAGCTGTTAGGAGGCAAGTTCAGAAATTTATTCCTAATTACAGCCAAAATGGTGGTCAGGGTTCATATCAGATCTTTTTCCTTGGGGTCCTTTTCTAGTCCAGAGCTGCTGTACTTCTTTCTGCAGAACCCTGGCAAAGATATTGTTGAGAAAAAATGTAACAAGGTGGTGCCATAATATCACTTGTGCATTGCACAGGTGGTCTGCATGTGCACCACAAATTCACTGCTTTGGGAGATGCTGAATTCACTCTGCCCTGGCTTCACAGCTGATTCCAACATGCACCACAAGCCCCTCTGGCGCTTCTGGGAAGTGTTGGACTCGCTTGCAAACTCTCTGCAGCTGATCTGTGCAGATGCTGTGGTAATGTCTGGGGTTTCTGGACACTGACTAAGCTGGGGTTATTATCGCATAGTACTTCCGGCTGGGCCATTGGACTCCCAGAAATCTCACATAAAGGTAAAGAAAGTCCTCAGATTCTCCTTTCCTTCCAGACAAAATCAGTGGGCAGAAGACAGTATGTCCAATTAAACCCAGATGTGTTAGCCTTGCTCTAATCTGTCGTCTGGATGTCTGCAAGATGCAGAGAGATCAGGCAGAAGATGAATGGTGTGGCAGCACACTTTGCTGTGAGTAATGTTAGCATATTGATGCAACCTTTCATTCTTGGCATTTCTCAAAAGTAATTAAGGTAAAGTTCTCCACAGGATCAACATCTGAAGTACTTTTTCCAGTCAACATTCTCTTCTTTCCCAGTTTATAATCTCCTCTTAAGTCACCGTGTTTGCTTAGTGGCAAATCTATGTGTAGCAGTTTCATTTACTTGCATTCATTGTAGCTCCGTGATATCTGGGTCTATCTGAAATCTCTTACTGAAGATGATCCTCCCCAAGTAGCCAGGGGATTGAATCAGGACAACTGTCATGCTCTCAAATTTCCCCAAATAAGAAGGGTGTAAAAAAAAAAAGCTGTCACCTGTCCTGGGGTCCAGGGTAGGGCTTGGCTCCTGGCCGCTCAATCAGAAGGTACTGAAGGAGATCTGATCGTGCTAAGGAGCTGCTGCTGAAATCACAAATTGAAAAAAAGAAAAGAAAAAAGAAGAGAAGAGAAGAGAAAAAGATCTACATTTCGGATTCACTTTCTCTCTGTAGGCAGCCTGCAGCTCCGCACAGCAACTTGGCTGCCTGGAGACAGGGCATTACTGCAGGCTCCCCAAAGCCCTAGCTGCTAACTAGGAGGGGTGGATGCCTTCCCAGGATGGAATGCCCTGCTCGTGGTTCATGTCCCCTCAGATAAGTGGTGACATTACAAACCCCACCAGATTTAAAAAACTACCAGGAAATATGTCAGAAAAGAAATTCCTGTTTTAAACAACGGTGGAAGTCACTACTCTCCCGCATTAGAAATACAGATTGCAGCTGGTGTCAATAAACACAGTCACTTGGATGAACACCTGTGGGTCTGCCATCCAGAAGGAGGGGGCCTGGACCGAGGCTGCTGCACAGAGCCATGGTGGGGAGAGCTGGGGTGCCCCGGCTCCCCACCTGACAGAGCGCTGCAAAAGGGGACTCTGGCCTGGACCTCTCCCATGGCTGTGGGCAGCGTGGCACAGAGGCACACAGTACCTCAGTCTCTCAAAAACAGGAAAAAATAATATTTCAAGATTTAGATCAGTTAATGAACAGGCTAGAAAAAGATTCTGCCTTCCCTATCTCCCTTCCTCTGCATGAGCAGCTCTGTTCAGTTGTAAACATTACTTTCTGGTGGAGTTTTGGCTGGCCTTGTTCTGTACCTGCCTCGTTCACTTACCCTCTGTCTTTCTTCCCTGGCAGATGGCTCCTCTCGGATCATGAACCTGCTGCTTAGTAATTGCATTAAGGCAATGGAAATAGGGCCTTTTGTTTCTCAGCTTTTCCTCTCTGTAAGCAGGGTGGAGGTAACTGCAGGCAGGAGGAGATGGAGGAGCAGTTCACTGGAGATTGCCTTCCAATCAGAAAATCGAAGTTATTAGCCAGATCCCTACCCTCCTATGGAACTGGAACAACGCAAGATCTGAATTCCTCTCTCATCTTTGCGTAAAATTGGTATTAAGAATTTGCCTGTCTTAACTACATTTTGTGGGGAGGTCATAAAAGTTGCATTATGGTGTCCAGAAGTGCATTTTCACATAGTCCTGCTGGTCATTGGGTGAGCCCACTACATGCAAAGCCCCTGCTGTGCTTATTAAAATCAGCTGGACATACAGCTTTTCTGCACCAAAGAGAGGGAGGCTCTTTAGTATCAAAACATACAGTCTCACGTAAGTTAAATGTAGCTTAATAGGATCATGTCCCTAGCTCCCTGAAACTGAAAGAAAAAGGAAGGTTATTTTTTTATCCTTCCAATAACGCGCTTTTAACAGGACTCTTACCTGGATGCCATTCTGTTGTTCTCTGTCACTGAAATTATGCTGCTGAAATCTACAACATAAATGTGTACATACCTCCACCTATAGTTTACAATGTCCCAGCCTTCTAAGAGCAACGTGCTAGGGAACATACTGTATAACAATGCAGTAAATATAGGTAATCTTCAGTAGAATTTAGTGTTTAGCAAGTGGAACAATCCTGTATGCAAACAGGGAAGAAAATTCCCACTGTCGGCATCAGCTCTGTTCACGTGATGTGAACATATATGCTGTATAAACACATAAAATAGTGTATGATTAAAAGCTCCAGATTAGCTGAAGAAACATTTGTGGCATTTTGTATTAAATGCTGTTGATATCTGAAGCTATCTGAATTTTCCAGGTTGTCTTTATTATCCCATATATGTAATAGTAGTTGGAAACAAGTTCTCTGCCTTGTAGCAGAACAGTTCTATCTTAGGTGCAGAGGGTTTTACTTTTTATCTGTAAAGCCTCACATTGACAAGTGACTTTTTTAAGTCTAAGGTGTGAGAGGAAGGAAAAACAACTGCTTTGAGCATGGACTTGAAGGAACTATGAAGTGTCTCAATTACTTCTGATGCCACAACACCAGCACCCATCAAAAGAGTTCTCCATGAGTAATTCTGAAATGAACTTTTGAAAACACTTTGAATTTCACCTTTTCCTTCTTATTCTGTGGCAAGATGATAATGTTTAACTATGAATCAAACAGAAAATACATAGGGAAATTGTAACATTATTCAGGATTAGTTTAACATGAAAAGCCACTAAGAATGCATTAGCTGTTGTCATAGTATGACCAGAACCTTGTGGGTTTGTTTAAGTGAGAACTTTTGTATAACATCTGTTCTTTGTTCGGTCTATAGCTTGGAAATTCGTCTCTAATGAGTGCCTAATCTGCTGCATTTTACCCTGTGACTTGGCATAAATACTGATCTATTTAGTATAGTTTGGCTGTAATAATTTGCTATGAGCTGGGATCACAGCTCTGCAGCTCTTCATTAGGGAGTAGTAAACACTTGGCATCTTTTGAGGCAGTGAGGCTGTGTCTAATGTAATTTCTTACAACATGGGTGGGTCGGTACATTGAAGCTACTTGGTGCCGAGACCCCTACGTCTAATCTGTTGGTGGTTTGGGAGTTTTTCTTTGGACTAGGTAGTCTGGTTGCTTGAGCCAAATGTTCCCACCAAAGATATGTTTTGAAGCTCTCCAAAGCACCACACATTGACTCAGACTCTGAGGTCTCCATTATGGACTGGAGCTCATTAGGTTGCATCCAAACCAGTTCTGGCTTAGTATACTCCAGGAAGAATCAAGCTGATGCACACCAAAACTACTCTGCAAAGCAAACCAATTCCTACAAAGTTGGGATGCTCAAGGGATTTGCATTTGCTTCAAGACATCACTGCTGCTCTGGACCACCATATTAACATAGACACACAAACACTGGAGCATAAATAAGATCAAGGTTTTTCCATTTTCCTGTTACCCAAAGGTGGGTTTGGTTTGTTGGTTGGTTGGGATTTTTTTGACATAGCATTGCAGGCTTTTTGTTTCTGAAAACAGTTCCTTAGTGACAGGATCTTTCAGTCAGTGTTGAAAATGAAAATTCATACATTCTCATGGCCAGATTCACAAAAAAGCTTGAGGCCTAGTTTTTAAGGAGTCAACATTTCCAGCTGGATCCAGACACCCAACCATTCAGGTTTTACATAGAGCCGTACACCCAAGACATCCTCGTTGTGTCCACTGCACTGAGCTCTTTCACCTCGCTGCAGCTCACACTTCATACTTGCGTATAGCTTGACAAGGACCTTGTCTGGCCACAAATGCCATGTAAATATATATTTGTGTGTGTTTATTTGTATTGTTAGTAAGAGTTCATTCTGCTTTGATGGTGGTCAGTAAGAGATTTTTCTGCCAGAGCAGACTTTGAATCAGATTCTCATGCTGTGGTTCATGTGCCTGCCTGATTTACCAGCTTGCTTAGGTCAGGCTTGGCTGGGTTAACCTAATCTCTCTTCCCTGGCTAGAGGCTGGACCATCATCTGTCAGGATGGATTCAGTATCCTCCTCAAGCTGTATTGTCTGTCATCACACATAAAGTCCTAAACAATAGTCTATTATCTCTTTGTCTTGTCTTTTGAGTCTCTGCAATTCTTTGTTACTGACAATTCTTGCAGAACACCACAGCTTTTTTCACCTGGAAGGAGTCTTCCATGGCAGCACCCACTTTCCCAGGAAGAGTCGCATACTCAGAGGCAACCTGAGTGCATGACAGACAACAGCATTCCTTGGAGTTTGTTTCAAGTTTCCAAGGTTTCTGTTCTGAACAAGCACAAGGATTTAATGTTTCTCCTGAGACTTCTTTCATGCGTGGTCACCAAAATCATCATCCTTTCCCATCAGAGGCAGTTTTCCTTTGTGCCCAAGAAGCTTGTGGTGGAAAAGAAAAGCTGCAGCTCTTGTTCGCACAAGTCTGGCATAAGTCAGCCTCCCCAGCCCTGCATTCAGGGATTTAGTTCCATCTCTCTCATTTTTAGCAGTGCACAATTCCTGCTGCTTCAAGTTCTGCTCATGTATTTGATTTTATCAGATGTTCTCCTAACTATGTTTTCAGAAATAGGGGTATAAGGTGAGAGTTCTTCCCAGAATTTTTTGTATTTGGCTGAAGTTGTCAGGGAAAGATCTTTACTTCCCCAGGAAAAGGGGAAAAATCCTGTTACTGTTTAATAACAAAAAAAATCCTGTTATTGTTTAATAACAAACCAGATACTTGATAAGCCTAAAAAAAGTTTGTGGCAGATGCCAACACACAGACACCACTGAGCAGTTTCTTTTGTTTATGCAAGCAGCTGGCTCCATGTTACACCTGAAGAGGTAATTAGAAAGATAAGTTGGAACACTAATTTGCAACATTCATGCCTTCCCTGGGAAGGTATTGCCATTACAAAAGGAAATAAAGGAACTCGCAGTCAAGAACAGGGGCACTATCCACCATTTTTCACTCTTACTGGCAGCTCTAGGTAACCTTTAACCTCTTCCCACCAGCCCTCTCAAAGAAGCTACAACATGCAGGAGAGTATAGGAAAAGGGGCCGGTCTCCTCACACAAAATGCCCGGTGCATTTATACTTAGAACAAATGCCTTTTATGCCGATTCTCTTGTGTTCTGTTGCTCTCAGGTACTCCAACAGCTAAAAAGGAAAAGCAAAAAACCTGAAAATGCCACACATGCTTTATAAAGACATTAATTGACATATTTGAAATCAGTTGTACAGATTACAAGCAGTCAGGAATATTTTGTTTGGTTAGTTTATTACCGTGGATAGCACAGTGCTTGGCTCTGAATCCAATTACGCAGATTAATGAATTTATTTTTGTAGCGCTGTACAGTGAACTTTGCAACACTGCCTAGGAGTGCAAACGGGGCTCTCAGGGAGAGCTACAGCTTAGTGATGCCCTTGCAAATGCAACTGTGACAAGTTGTGTGCTCAATTTTAGAGGCTGCTGTTGAAATCTCCTCCTGTCAGGAAGTGGGATTCTTCTGCCAGTTATCTAATTTCTGTGGTCAAAGCAAGCCTGGCTTGCGTGGGGTCTGAGACCCTGTACTGCTCGCACTGAAGCCAATCACCTCAGAAAGAAGAAAACTGGACCTTAGAAAAGGGAGCTCTATCAGTAACCTGGAATCAGCCAGTAAAAAATTTCTCCTTATCTGGAACTCTGTTCTTGGGAGAAGTATTATCAGTAGTTGTGTGTTACTTGGCAGGAAATTGCTTGCCTGGGGCTCCTCTGACAGAGGCCTTCCCCTTCCCTCTCCTCTCCCTGAACTCCGCTTTCTCATGCTGCACCGCACTCGACATTTGACAGCACTGAAGGGAGAGATGAATTCTGTGAACAGTAAAAACACAACTTTCCACTCCATTGCAAGGAGCCAGATGACGGATACTATTTTCAAAGACTTCTTTGTCCATAAGATGGTGTTTGAATTAGGAACTTGTTTAGCTAGATTCTCTTATTACAATTTACTGATTCATGGGGTGGAGAATGGGAGGGCAGGATGACAGGGCCAGACAGTTTCAATTAATGTCTTTTTTAAAAAGATCTTATTCAAACACCCATGCATCTTAAAATATATCCAGAATTAGACAGCTGAAAGAAATATCAATTTTAATCTACTTGTGTCTTTAAATGATCTGTTGAGGGGAAATAAGCTGGTTTATAACTACTTTTAAGAGAAAAACTGTAAAGTTGTAACATTAAATCTGTGGTGTTTTTCCTAAGAACCAGAGGTGGTGGAGAGAGGGTTTTTTGAGAAAAAAAAGATCTCCAAATCTCTCCTGCTCTCTCAATGAGACCATAACAAAAGTTAAGTACCATTAGGATTAGTAACGTGAAAATGAATTTCTGTTTCAGCAATAGAAGCAAAGAGAAGGATCAAATTCAGGTCTCCCACCTGTTCTGACAGATGTAGTTCTTTTGACAGTTACCTCTGGATCACATCAGAATGGATAAATCTGGAATTAGATCCAAGGAGATAGTTATGCCATCTTCAGTTTTCCCCAGCCTGACCCAAGCCCGTTAGGCAGCAGGTCCCGCCTGTACTGGGAGAGCGCCCAGAACCTGACAGCACCAGTGCTGCCCCTCTTCTTCCTCCATGCTCCTTCAGCCAGGCCTGAGCCGTTCATACCCTGCCCTTGTGAAATCCTGGGTTCCTTCTCTGAGCTGCCGAGCACTAGTGATTTTCACAGCTTCCACTTCAATTTGTAAAGTTTCTTGGAAATCTCCCGGGGTGTCTAATCTTATTGCTGGGGGAAGGGGAGAGGTCTGGACTGGTCTTGTGTGATCTCAGCCATTTGATTCGTCTGGCATTGCTTCATGGGTATAGGTTACCAAGAACGTAGTTCTCAACTTTCTTACTCACAGAAAAGGGCAATGGTCTAAGTTTTCTTTTAGTTGTTTGGCTGACAGAAAAAAAATTAGTCTGTGGTAGAATCATTCTTACTCTCTTCAGGTCTCTCTCCCTCTATACACAAATGCAGACATGTATGTGTGCATGTGGTCATTAGAAACTTCATGCACATGCAAACCCAACTTTTCCCAGAATTAAAGTAGCAAGAAATATTGAACCCAAAAGACTATGTTAGTAAAATAAATATTATGTACTTTTTATGAAGTCCATCTTCACATAACAGGTTTCTTTAGATAAATTTTTTCAACTTTCAAGTTCCCTTCTTTTTTTAACTTGTTTGCCCCTCTCAAGGCAGCATTCAGAGTAAGTATTTGGGTGTGGGGGAGACTTCTGAATGAACTTTAGCCAATTTAATAAAACTAGAACAAATCAATAAGCCACCTAGGCATCTAATGCTCTCAGTATTCCCACTGACAGTTCCACAACATCAAACAGTATGGAAAACATTTTCAAGGTAAGTCCTCTGTATTCTGAAACAGGTCCCTAAAGGCAGAGAGATGGAGGTTTTCCTGGCCTACCTGTTTAAAATGGGTCATGCTCTGCATTCACAATCAGCTCAGAGTCAGGCGCAGTTCTTCAAAGCCAGAGCTCCAGCGAAGCGTGCTCTGCTCAGGGCTGGGAGCGCACTCTAGCCAATGTCAGGGAGATGGTGCAAGGGGCACCATACCCTCCTTTCCCCAGCCTTGTTCAGCAAGTTCCTTTCTGCTTAGCCTTGGCTAGTACGGTGATAAAACCTACTCTTATCTCCATGCTATGTCTGCTCATGCTTCATTCCATCCTTAAAACAAATCCTAACCTTGCTTCTGTAGTTTCAGTGAGAAACTCTGGGCCTCATTATCTGCTTTATCTCTACTACTAGAGCAGCTTTGCTACCCAGCAGTAGAAATTAAGCTTCTCAGGATAGCAGATGTCCTTTGCCAGTGTGACATGTTTCAGTTCCCAGGGAACAGACGCTATACAAGCAAAACTACTTCTGTTGGTACAGCTACCTCATGGTTTTATCTTTGTAAAAGTGCAAATCCAGGATGTTTCCACTGGCAAAAACTTCCAGCTGGATCTTGAAGGAATAGAGAGATGTTGCACTGGTGCAGGGCCTTTGGGGGGCAGGGCCATCGGCGAAACCAGTCATTTCTGTCATCTCTCCTTCCTTGCCCCATCCCTCCCTCCCTCAGGTGAAATTAGCTGTACTGATCCATGTAACTGCACTTAGTCTATCTGTCAAAACAGTGAGACTGATCTGGGATCACAGTTTATCTAGCCCCAGCCTGACCCCAGGCTCTGCCAGCAGCTGGTGGCAGAGCTAACCTGGCTCTCAGAGCATAGCCCTTGTTGCCCTCTGTGGGAGGTGGGCCCCTGCACAGGCCATGTGCTTTGCAATTTTTGATCCGCTAATACTCTTTTGTTCTGTGGAGGTAAGAAGAAAAAGTGACAGTCAGGGTGATACTCTCTTGACATCCAGATGTCGTCTCAGTCGTGCACTGCTGTAGTCTGTTCATGATCAGCTCGGATCAACATTTTCAAGTGCACGACCTCCCAGGGCTCATTTTGTCTGCGAGGTTCCTGGGAGCCCCCATGTATGCTGCTCTGGTGCTCAGTCAGTCAACGCAGTTGTATCAGCTGAAGTGTCCTTGTGCCGGCACAGTTTGTTTCACTCAGTGCAGGAGAAGATGTCAAATGGTAATTCTTTCGGATGCCCCCTCAGCTACTTTACTCCTACCTTGAGTATAGGCATAAATTCATTGTAAGAGAGGTCTATCACCTCCTCCCCAAATCCACTTCTGGTGTCAGAAATGGAGGTGTTCTGTAGCTCTTACAAACTCTTATCTCTAAGGACTTATTAAATTATAGCTGACTTTGCCAAATGAGCTGGTGTATTTTCCCAGTGACTGCACAGAAATTAAGGAGTCCTTGCTTATCATCACAGGACAAGCTTTGGACCCTTAACTATAATTTTCGGAAGTCGCTCCTGGTTCTGGGGTCCCTGATCTCAGATGCTGATGGGAATGCCAGAAGGACTGAGGAAGTAAGGGGGGGGGAGGGGAGGTTGGGGGCATGCTCTGTGCTTTTGCACATGAGAGGCAGGGTATTTTGAGCTGAATGCCCACAACTCAGAGGCACTCCAAATCAGCACCTGCATTTGAAAATTATTTGTGCTTTTTTCATATGCCAGCTTTAGACGGGTATGAGAATCACAGATTTCAGCTGGGTTGTCCCGGAAATTTTCTGGTATAAATGCAGAGGAACGAGTCCTGCTCTTCCTTGTGCCTCAGTGAATGGAAGTAATATTTTCCGCTAGAGAAGGACTGGCAGTGACTTTCAAAACCAACCAAACAGGGAAATATATTCCATTGTGTTAGTGGTGGAGGGGATTTATAGCATGTTGTGAACTATCCACTTAGGCCCAGAATTTAAGCAGGGGGCAGGGGTGGGGGTAGAGAGTGCAGGAAAACACAGTTCCCTTGTTAAAATGAAAGAATGAGTTTAATATATACAGGCAGAAAGAGGAGGCAAGTCCTTTCCCTGTTAAATATTTACCATTTGAGCTCTGCTAGGGCTCCTGATTTTCTGTATCTCTAAAGGTGGTAGTACTTGTGACAGTAGGGTATGTTCCTTAATGTATTCCTCCCTCTCAACCCACCTTGCATGGGAAACGACTGTGGTAACAAAAAGCAGACTGTTCCCTCCTCATGAATATTAATCAGTAAACTCCCCCTGTTATTTTAAATCGAAGGCTGGTGCTAAAGCCCTTTTTTTCCCCACTCAAGAATCCCCCAAGGAAAGCGTTGAAAGTCCTGGGAAAGCCATGCACAGAGGCTGCCGTGACCACAGGCCTTCTAGGCAGTGACATATAAAACTCTGAGGTCAGGGGGCACAGCAAGAGGAGCAAACAGCTTTGTTTCTGCTATGTGTTGCTGAAAACTAAACCTTTATGGAACTTTTCTAGCTGCATTTTTGGCTATTTAGCTTTGAAAACAAAAGATTTATTTTTTTTTTCTATTTATCACAGTTTTTGTGCTAAGTTGACAGCAGTGACAGAAGAAGGACCCTCCCTGATCTGAGTTGGATCTGTGTATGCTCCTGTGGCCATTTCTGCTTTAGGACAAATATTATATGATCTTTAAGCAAAGGGAGGAAAACAAAAAAACGATTGCACAGAGCCAATGTAAACACCCATTATATCAATTCATTCTTCTAAATAAGAAAATTAAAAGTCTCCCTGGCAAGTAAAATATGTTGATCGGAGCATATATAGTACTAGATGATGTTCAGAAATCCAGCTGTGTGTCTTCATGATCCACTCAGCTTCAGATCAAACCAGAGGAATATTCCCAGGGACACAGGGTGATACAGCCGGAGGCTGGCTTGCCTCCTAGATAACCCTGAGCAGTGCTGAATAATTCTTTGAACTCAAAGCAATTTGTGATTGTGTTCAGAAATAACACAGGCTTGCCAAAATCCAAGAGTGTATCAGCAAGTAACATGTATAATAAGCCTCTAATGATAAGCCGATGTAGATTTTTGTTGTTTTCTCTTTGGGCAGTGTTAGTGAATGTGGTGTGCTAGAGGATTTCCCATGCCAAGGACACAATTCATGTCCTGAAGAGTGTGCAGTCAAGCATAATGTTTTAAAATCTTGGTCTTTTATCAAAGGATCTGGATAGATGTCAAAGAACATTATTATCCATATCTTACAGCTAGGAAAAGTCAGACAAGGAGGGATGACATGGCTTCCCCAAGGTGATCTGATGAGTTGGTGTCAGACCACAAGTAAGATACTGTAGTTCTTGCCTGCTGTGGATGCTGCATCTCATCATGCTGTGAAGGTCAATGCTGGGTTCTGTATGTACGAGATCTGATGTACTGGTTGAAGACTTTGAGAGACAGATGCTGCATACTGTTAATGAACGGGGGACTTGAGGCAGGGGATGAGACACCTTCAAGCTGATCAGCCCAAAAAGACCTGTATTTGGTGGTTGCCTGTGAGCAATAGCTAAAGCCTGTGGTAGAATGGGAGTAAAGCTCACAGGACAGGTTCTGGGTGATCATGGACAATAACCATGTCTCAGTCTTTGGGAATAATGTCTGAGGACAGTGCTAGGGCAGAAGGTGGGAATATGGTGGGTTTTGCTGCTACTGGTTTGCTTACTCCATACCTAGGAGAACACATTTGATCCAAATCAGCTGTGCCACCCAACTGAACTGGTGATACTTTCTCCCTGGTTTACTCTAGAGAGATGATAATTGATTCATGTAAAGGTCGAGTGGCATGAATCCAAAGTACCTGATCCAGCATAAAGCTTGCTAACACAAAAATAAGCCTTCACAATTCTTTGAACATTTAGAACTTGAAGAGTAAACTCACATGAGATCAGCATCTTAGGTAAGGTGGCTGCAGTGGTTTTGGTCCAGAGCCCTAAAACCACATGTACTTCCATATTCTGTGAGGAATTCTGAGGTAGGTATCCAACTGCACTCAGAAGAAGTGATCTTCAGGCAGAACTTGTCCTTTATACTTGCAAGATCTGGATGGAGTGAATGGCTGATGCTAGTACAGAAAGATGTGTGTGTTCTGCAGCAAGGTCTCAAGCAAAACACTTGGTAGATCACAGAAGGTTTAAGAGGGTTTATCAAGCGGCAGTTGTCCTGCTCAGGACTTTTCCAAGGTGATGGCAGCAGTACAGTTCTTCTGGGACATAAGAAGGAGAAGCAGCTGTAACTAATAGCTGCAAGTGAAAACACATATCAGTAATTCAAGGTACTTAATAGTTTCCTGTCTCCATTAAGTGTTTGCAACTGATATTTTACTCTTGCTTTTCACCCTTCTTTGGAGGAGCTGAGCTACAGCTGACTAATCCGGGTGGTGGTGAACAAGATGGTGGTAGTGTTGGTCTGTTTTAATGGAGTTCCTTAAATGTGTGGAGTGTGAGAATGCAAGTATTTTCTAGAAATCAGGTTTCTGATTCCTCATTTCAAATGGAAGTGTTTGGCTATGGAGAAGTTTTGAAGCCTGTGCTGCATGATGGCAAAAAAAACCTCAAAAAAGAGATCAGAATTATTGTAACTTTGAAACAGTTTATTCTAACTGTATGGAAAGAGTGCAACAACTGTCTGTTCAGGAAACTACTCTCACGACAGTGTTTTATAAAGATATAAAAACCAAGCAGTTAAACATTCAATGGGAGGCCCAAGTGCAAACTGAGAAATTAATTTTTAAATGGACTTGACCCTGGCAGAAGTTGTCAGAGATCAGAAGCACATCTTGAGAACTGGTTATTTGCTCTCAGTGGAGCACTTCTCAGAAATCCTTCTACCTTTAGGCCAAGAGGCCTTATTTATCCTACGAACAGATGCAGATATTTACCACTATATTGCTTGTGGTATACTGAAAATAATGGAGAATTTCCAACAGGCAGGTATGGCACCCTGGAGATCATGCAAATTTGACTCCTGATCCAAATTTTCAGTTTTTCTGAAAGTGTTACCTAGCCCCGCTAAGCCAGTAGTGCTTGTCCATCACACTTAGCCTCCCAGTCCTTCAGAAGAGGATAGCAGAGTTGTTGAGACATGCTGATGCTATAGTCAATGCTATAGATGCAATACTCTTTTCCCTGACATCATTGAGCTATAGCTGTAGATTCCAAAGCCAAGGCTGGCCATGTTTTGGATAGAGGGGCTGTCTCTGGGCTGCTACACCCATAGGCTGTGCTGGCACTTGTACTCTTCATGGATGAGTAGTTTTCTGTGGCGCATGTAGGAACAGATCCTTATTTCTGCTTTTGTTCCATTAGTCCCCTCCATCTGCCCTGCTGGCTTCTGCATTCTGTAAACTTACCAGGTGACATCTCTTTCTCTGTGGCATTCTCTCTATACTTATCTAGGGATTTGAATACCTCCCAGTTAGTGATTTCTGGCAGAACAATGTATACCATTGGTAGTACAGTCCATAGCCAGGTTGCCTTTCACTTTCCTGTTTGACCTTTTTAACTTTGTTATTTCACAAATATTCTGTCTTGAAATTTTACACGCTTAAGGCACCTTAAAGAAAATTTTCCACTGGTAAAGTTGTCTAAACAAACTAGCCAGACCTTGAAAGGATATCATTTCCCTTGAAAGTGCATCCTCACAGATAATTGATAGCATAGCCATCTTTCAGACCAGATGGTTTCCTTTTGGATGCTTACAAAGAATAAAGTATGAGGAGTGAAGTAGCCCTTATACCTTCAGAACAGAACCTGCCATTGCTTCTTAGACTAAAATCCACATTCTAGAAGGGTATAAGCTAATAAAAAGAACCCTTGCATTTCACCTGATGATAATTAGCTTCACTGCAACAGAAAAGTAGTTTCTATATATTGGTTGGTTCTTTCTCTAATATTTTTATTATTGTATGATATTAAATATGTATATATGTGGACATACCTATTAGACAATGAATATAGTGCTGCATAAGACATAAATATAAGGATATATTGCAATTTGTACTTACATTTATCCCATGCTTTTTTCCATAGAGATTTGCAAAGGGTAAAATCTATAATGTCTTCTATGGAAACAAAGCCACTTCTGGTGTGGAATTAACATGGTATTTCCAGTAATTCATAATCATGTCTAATAGCTGAGGTTGGGCTAGTCCAGCCTTCCATTTTGAGACCATTGCGCAGGTTGCAAAAGTATAATAGTATTTGACTTCTGTGTTGAGCATAGGAAGAAACATGGCACCAGCCTCTTCTTCGTCCCTTATGGAGAAGCTATAAGTGCTGAGCTGTTCACAGGCACAGGCAACACTGGTCCTTCACTCCTGCAACTTGTACTATACACTGCCCAAGCAGCAGCTCCCTCCCCCCCCCTCTGCAAAGGTAACAGAACAGATGGGACCATCTTGGAGGTGGGTTGTGCTGTTTAGGGTAGAGGTGGAGAAAGAAAGCATCAGTTTCAGATTGCAGGGGGATTTCAGGGAGGCAGACAGGAATCACCCATGCTGGCATGAGATTTTTAACAGTGGATTTTGACAGTTCTTTAAAAAAACTCCACTTCCTAAGGTTATCTGTTTATTGTGGAAGGAAAACATCACGTACTACATCAGTGGCAGCCCAACGGGGAAGTGTCTCAGAAATCGCTTGTTTGTGCTCTGGCGTGGACAACCACAGGACTGTACTCTCCTAAGCTGATGAGAGTAGGGGATCATGAGAGGAATGAGAGGATATTTGGGCAGAATAGGAAGGAAAACACATGCCTTCTAAGGAGCTAACACTTGGACATCCATCACTGGGAATTGTGATGGCTATACAATTCTGCTTTTTGGCTCTCTTCCGTGTAAGCATATGGCAAAAGGAACAGTAGGACTGCAGGGAGAGTTCTGCAGAGGTGATAGGAATGATAAAGACAAAGTTTGTGAAACCAAAGCAGTGTAAGAGGGATTGATCTACTGTTCTTCTGGCAAGACTGGCATTAATACTACATTCAGGGAGTGATATACCTAAAGACCATACTAGTTCCCCTTATTTAAATTCTTCATGATGGTTCTGAATTTTAAAATTTTTTTTTAACTTTTACTACTGTTTTTGCTTCTAAGAAATTGCTTCATCAGAACGAAGAAGTTGGACAAATGACTCATCAATACGTCCAGCCTGAGTATCATTATCTGATTCCTGGAAGCCTTATCCTTCCCATCTCCACTTTTTGTTCTACCCTTGTCTTACATTGTGTTCAGTCTAGAAGCAGGCAAGGGCAGGGATCTTGACAGGTCTTGTTTTTGCAGTGTTTGTGCAAGAGGGCCCTGATCCTAGTTTTTTAACCTTTGGGGAACATCAGTGGTCAAAGTCATTGTAACCCAGAGCCTGCCTGTGGGACATGAGAAGAGTTTGTCCTTTGACAGAGAGTGCTGGGAGCGGGATAATGATGGCTCTTGCATGGCATTGTGTTTGTGGAGGGGTCGGGCTCTTCCCAGGGAGACTGGCTATGCTGGCGGTTTCCCTCTCCCAATTCCCGACCAGATGCTTCCTGTAAGTACCAACTGCGCTGCCAGGGCTCAGGCTGGGAGAGCGCACGATATGCCTTTGGAAAGGTTCAGCTGCCCCTTCATGTGCCCTTTTGGTCCTTAGGCTAGCCAAGCTTCAGGAAGGGAAGAGAGGAGGAGGTCAGAAGATGAAAGGGTCTTTAGAGTAAAATCCTCTGCTGAGATGCAAGGCAGAATGACTTTGTCACTCAATTAGACTGGACTTTCAAAGCACAGAGTGAAGTGTCAGACGCGGCAATGCAGCCCTTGTCAGCGCAGCATGTGGGAAGCAGCCCAGCAGAGGAGAGGGAATTGAAGAGGGTTTGTTCAGCAGCTGGCACAGCTGCTGGACCCTGCCAGCTCACACACGAGTTGGTTCGTGCCTATCGGTGTCCAGCTTCTTCTCTGCCTGTGGCGCTTGGCACTCTGCTAAGTCTACTCTTCTCAGTTCTCCTTCCCTGGCACAAGGCTCAGCAGCAGACATGCACCCTGAGAAAGCAAAGAGCCCAGGACCAGCACAAAGCTTTTTATGTGAAGGATTTTAAGGCCTGCTCATATTAAGAGATTAACAAACAAGAGCTAGTGGCTTCTAAACTACATAGTGGCAAAACTGCTTTGAAAAGCAAACTAGCCTTAAATTATATGATTAAATCCCTGTTAACTTAGTGTCCTTACTGAATGCCTTAGCTTGAAGGCTGATCCATTTCATCCACCCTCTGTCTAAATCAGTGAGCACTGGATGAACACTCATCATGAACTGTGAAACTCAGACACTTGTGAGAGGAAATAGCTCCCTGATGAAATTCAAAGGCCTCTGTAAGTGTGCAGAATGAATGTAAGTAGATGTGAGGGTCTTCTTCAGAAGGCTTTCTAACCCAGACTACCCAGTCTTCCTGGCTGAAACATCAAATATCATTTGTATATGTAACTAAGTTGTCTGTATAATTTGTGCTTTTCAGTGCTGTATGAACATTGCAAATGTCCATGGTGGTTGAGATTTTCAAAAGTCAAGGAATAAAGACACCCACAATAGAGCTGGTGCCTAAATCCTCGAGGCTGTGTGGAAAGGCAGTCACAGAATCACAGAATCATAAAATCACAGAATGTTCGGGGTTGGAAGGGACCTCTGCGGGTCATCTAGTCCAACCCCCCTGCTAAAGCAAGGTCACCTAGAGCAGGCTGCACAGGAACTCGTCCAGGCGGGTCTTGAATATCTCCAGAGAAGGAGACTCCACAACCTCTCTGGGCAACCTGTTCCAGTGCTCCGTCACCCTCAGAGGAAAGAATTTCTTCCTCATGTTCAGGTGGAACTTCCTATGCTTCAGTTTGTGCCCGTTGCCGCTTGTCCTGTCACTGGGCACCACTGAAAAGAGTCTGGCCTTATGAGGATCACAATGCGAATGCCTTGGGGTAGGAGCTCGGTGTCGTCCTAATTGGAAGCTGAGAGATTTCACAGGCAGGGCTTCTGTTTGCAGCATTTTCCTGAATCCTAGTGTCATTTAAAAGTCTTAGGATGACTTTATAAACCACTCCGTATCACAGCTATGTCCAAAAAGCTGTTCTGGGAAGCCAGGAATGGCGGGATTTTACAGAGGTGATTTAGCCTGGTTCCTTCTGCCCCATGCATCCTTCTTTCTCCTCTACACCACAGCACATCTTGCCAGCGTCAAACACTGTATTAGAGCCACTGCTGCCATGCACCATCCTAAAGATTTCTCCCTCAAGAGTGGAGATCTTACTGCATTTCCAACTCTCTGTGCCATAGGGGAGCTGGGTGGGGCTGAGCATCTGTCCCTGTGCTTCTGCAGCTCGAGCAAAGAACATGGCTTTTACCTCTCCATGTCCTGGGTTACTCGGTGCATCCATACTATTCCCCTCCAGCCTCTCAGCCCCAAACGGTCACTTGCACACACATTAGTTTGAACCCAGACTTTGGTACCAGGCATTTCTCTCAGCAGGGAAATGAAACAGAGTGCAGGGCATGGAAGCTCTGCACCATCCAGGCAGCCAGGACCACTCCATGACATGTATAACAAAGACAGTATAACCTATGTGTCCTGGAAAGGGTGCTCAAAACCAACCAGTTTTGGTTGGATAGCTTGCTGATATCACCCTTCTCATCTTCAGTACCCTTGATGCTACTGTAAGTGCTGTTACATGGCAGAGGGAATTACACACACTGTAGCTTCTTGAAAGCTGAGCACCAGGTGAGTTGCTGGAAGTCCTGAGTTTCAGCAACTCACTTGTGAGTAATCATAGTGGAAAGAAAGGTTTTCCTAATTTGTCTCTTATTAGGTTTTCCTGCAGACAAGTTGCCATCAGAATACTGCAATCAGCTCAACATCCATCAGAAAGGGAGAACCTGTGTTGTTAGAAGGGAAAAAGAGCATCATCTGCTTTCAAGAAGGGACAACTGGTGCCAATTTATGATTTGCTCTCAAAGGGCTTAACAAGCATCTTATTGAAACTGATGGAGCAGCTGGCATTGATTATATTGGGTTCAGCTCCAGCACGAAATTCTGAGAGCACTTTGCAGCTTGTAATGATGGCTTCCTACATAACTGACTTGGAAACCTGATCTGCTTTCCTTCCAGCCTGATTCCAGTTCAGGTTGGTTTGTGTTTCTTTGTTCACTAAAGCTCTTGTTGACTAAATCTCCTGGGACAAACATAACTGGTGCTTAAATCCCCAGACAAAAGCAAGCACAAATGCCTTTTCTGCTTTGAGATATCCAAGGTCTTTCTCTGCATAGCAAGAATCCATGCCCTGAATGGACTCAGGGAAGGCAGAAGGGAACTTGCTGCCTATGAGGCCTGGTTAATATGCCTCTGACGGGCTGGCTTTGTGCCTTCTCTTTAGCTCCTTGTGAATGAGAATGGCCCGCTGGCAGGTAGCCTTCGGGCTAGCTAGGGCTAGCTGTGAAAGGACAGCTGCGAAACAAGAGCAGGAATAAAAGTAGAGAGTAGCAGATGAGAAAAGGGGAAATCATTCTCATTGACTAGCACTTTACTACTGAGACTACATCTGTGTGTAGTGTAGCCTTCTCTCTTTTTGTCTGCAGCAGATTCCTCCAGCACCCATTATCACCTTTTTGAAAGTTGCTCAGAGGGATGTTTGGGAGCCAGCCCTGCCTTGCTACTTATTTTCTCAGCACCCTCAGGGCTGAACCACAGGTTCTGTATCTGAAGGCAAAGGGGTTTTGATGCCATGTGACAGTGGCATTGGCAGGACTCTGATCCTTCATATAGGTTGCTGATGTATTTTTTAGTCTGGGGAGCTACCAGTTGTTTGATTTGCATGACACACACTGTAGGAAGACTTTTCTGCTCTTTCTGCCTAGCTGTTTGCTGCCAGACTCGGGTTTCTCAGATAGTAGCTGCAATTTTAAAGAGTTAAAATTTGTTGCAATGTCAAAGCTAAATGCTATAAATCAGAAATAGTGTCCTCATAGGGTGCATACTCTACTTCAGCACAGCAAGTAGCCTGCTTCCAGCTTCTGCAATTTGCTTCATAAGCCCTACTGCTATTTCTTTTTATTTCTTTGCATATTTTTAGTGTGAAGACAAAAGTCTATGGACTTACAGAAGCTTAGACTAGTTTGCAAAATAGCTACTCAGTTTTCCAGGTGGCTTCTAAACCTGTATTTAGAAGCTTCTCTCCTGTATTACTCTGAAGCCATTGAGCATGTGGAGTACATTCAGCAGCTGACAATTATACTGAGATTTGGAAATAATAAGGGTAGAAGAAATAATCCACCAAAATGGTGTAGCTCATGTCAAGGTAACATGGAGAAACATCCAATGGTCATTCAGTGTTAAGCATGAAGTCTAGCGTGGGTTCGGACTGATTTAAAAAAAGAGAAAACAAAGAAAAGCAAAAATCATTTACTGAAAAGCATAAAACCAGAGGAAATGGGAACTAGATACCATCCAGTGCCCCATGTGCACTGTGAGAGGAAACAAACTGAGCTGTGCCTGTGCAGGCCTGTTAAGAGCCAGGGGCAGTGGGAAGCGATGGGCTAAGACTGCTGTTGGTGTCAATGTTTCTGATTGATGCAGAATCAGTGCAGCACTTGTCGCATGCAACTGGGAGCCTGCAAGATAGTACGTTTCCCTCAGCAAAATCAAAGGGGTCTTGGCCCTTTGGTAGCTCACAGGAGGCTTGTTCTCCTCTGCGTGGAGCACAGAGCACTGCGAAGTGTTTCTATGGCAGGGCCCCAGCGCTCTTCTTCCAGCTCCCATGTCCGTAGGGGAAGGACTGTATGGGAAAGGGTGGTGCAGTGTCATTGGAAAGTCCTTGGTCCTTCTTGTCTGTTGCTGCTATGTTTTTTTAGTCTGAGGGGAGGTCCCAGGTATTTCATTTGCAACAAGTATTTCAGGGAGAATCTTCTGTGCTAATTGCCATGCTGTTTACTGCCAGAGGGATGCAGAGTTCATTACTTCATGCACTTTCCAACTGGCGGAGGGTGACAGGATTTATGATTTAATCTCTAGCAAGTGTCTCTTTTGTTGGGGGGAGGTGAAATGTTACTATCATCTGTTCAAAGGTGGAGTGACAGTTTTATACTAGAACCCCACTAACTGCAGCTCAGAAAAATGCTGATGCAATCACAGACAAGAACTGGATAAGATGAGACATTTTCTCTCCATTTCTGCAGCGCACAGTGGAAGCTGCTGATATTTGATGAGCAGTAACAAGCTGCCCTACTGTGACACCCCACCAATGCCAATTGTTTATGCCAAGTCTGCTGAGCAACCAACATGCTGAAGAGGCAGAGTCATGTTTAGCACAATGAGATCCAGGGACTCGGATATGTTACAGTGTTAATTCCTGATACTGATATTGCTGATGAGAATTTATCTACTGTTTCAGAGAGGCAGAAAAACTCACTCCTAAAAAGAGGAGAGTTGGAAAGCAATTGTTACCTATGGCACCTATCTGTCTATGGCAGAACATCATCCTTATTGTCTGCATCACACACCTGCAAGAAGGGGCTCACCTGCCCTTTCTGGGTCCACGTGCAGGTGTCTGTATCCTGGTGTCAACAACCTCTCTTGTCTTTGGGTCCCTCTGGAGTAAAGTGGGGTGGTGTCAGCTTCAGAACTTCTTCTCACGGAGGTTTTTAACACTTTACAGCTCTTTGTTCATTTTTTTTCCTATCTCCCTCTGTCCTCCCATATTAGGGTTACTCATCCCCCTCCACTTCCTTCTGTCAGTGCTCCATATGCTCTCTTGCTCCACAAGAAAAAGCTCAGCATAGTCTCCATGCTCTCCCCTCCCAAAGCTCTGTCTCTGGTCAGTAGAAAGTGACAGACCTAGTCGAAGCTGATGAGACAGAAAGCCGGTTGGCAGAGCCCTGTTCTCCCTGTCATGGTTGCAAAACGTCTATACAACTCAACTTTATATTCCTCCAACAGATCAGGGGGCCCTTCACTGCAAGCCTCAGAAGAACAAATCGACAAATGCCTGAGCTGGAAGTGAAATCCCGCTGCAAGGAGGCTCTTTACAGTGTTAGAGGAGAGGGAAATTCAGAGTCATTAAATAGGAAAGGATCAACTCATCATGTGCCCTGGACTTTTTAAGCAAACACAGAAGGAGAATAGAGCAACTGTGCCTTCCCTTCCCCCACACAAAGAACTGGAGTCCTTATTTCAGCAAATGCCACACAGCACACAGCCATGTGACTCATTTTCATTTTACAAGGCTTCTTGATTTTTACTGTGACAAAATTCAGTGCTTGTAAAACTCTTGAATTTTTATTATCACCTTCAGAAAATGGCACGCCTCTTCACTTTACTGTCGGTGGCCTCAGACTTTTCTGCTTGAGAACTTTCTTTCCTAGGACACATTGTAGGATTTAAGCAACGGTCAAACAATCTCCAGATTGCCTAGTCTGTGCTGTCCATGAATTTTAACAGTGCAGACACAATCAACTTTTTCTGTCCTGAACACTATTAGGAAGGCAAGGAGTGCTTGTTCTAATGCTGTTCTGCACAATTCTGCAAACCAGCCCTGTCCCGAGTATACCCTCTTGCCTTAGGCTTTCTCAAGGGAGAGTGAAGTACTACTCCTCTGCTTCTGTTTGATCCTCATCTGACCAACAGTTCTCTGTCCTTCGCCTCTGATGTAGCTTTACCTTTCCCTAAACTGCAGGTGGCCTTGTTTCAGTGTTTATACATAGCCCCTCTGCCCCAACTCATTCATACTCAGGGGAAGGAGGTTTTCTTCACTGCACCTCAAGTCCATGCTGTTCCTCACATGTGGTCTGAGACTGTCTGGGGAAGAGCAGTTCTGTCTGCCCTGCACTTGCCATCCAGTCCATGGCTCCCTTCTGAAGTGCCTGGGAGGGGGAAGCTGGCCCTGGTCATGGCATAGGGGCTGCTAGTGCAGAAACCATCTCTGTGAGACCACACTGATTGTAAGCATTCACCTGGTACAAAACTTCAGGACACCCACCTGGCACTGGAGTCAGACCAGTCATTCTCTGTTTTTCAGTTTGTACAATGAAAACCATCACCATTAGGGTGCCAAGAAGCTTAAGCTCCTTTTTTTAAGCATTTGTTTTATCATTTTAAGGGGCTACTATTCAATTTGTAGCAGGTGTGGGTGAAACCAGGTGTTGGGATCACTCATCCAAGACTGGGAATGCAGCTGTGGAGTCCTTACCCAAAGAAGACTCTCACTGACTGTGTGGCTGGCATTTTCTGATGGCCTACCTGTCCCTCCTACTCTCTAGACATAGGAACAATTTCAAATAAATCAGTGGATTTTTTTGTTTGCTTGTTTGGTATTGTGGCAAGATAACAGTAGTGTAGGGAAACTGTATTAACCAAAAGGGAAAAGTCACTTGAATCTTCTAGTACACACTTCATTGTGGAAAAATAACTGAAGAAAAAAAAGAAGAGTTATTTTTTTCCCAGATCGTTCTGTGCCCAGTTTGCATCATGGCCTATGAACTCTTCTGTTCTGGCACAATTGAGGAGACAGGGAGGTGCAATATGGCATGGGAAGAAACAGGAAGAGGTAGAGGGGCAGGAACTTAATCTGTGTAATTGCCAAGCCAGTATACTGTGTGAATACCTCCTAAATTCTCTAATTTGGTGGCCTCTTCATATCGTCTGACTGATGCTTCAGAGTGTGATCACTCTGCATGACACCAGAGAGGCAGAAACTGTTTTTAGGAGATTTTAAACTAGCAAGCGCTGTAGAGGGCATTACTAAACTGTACATTTCAATCAGTAATCCCCAGGAACATGAAGGTCATTAGCTTTGGGGATTTCACCATAGAGGATTTATTCTGTTGAAAATCGGAAATATATGCAGGTGGAGAAAACATAGTTCTTGTCCTCGCGAGCTCTCTCAGTGAGCTAAAGCCAAGCTGGACAGGGATGCGACACAGGTGCTACTCTAACAGAAGTGTTGACACTGGTCTTGCTTTAACTTTAATAAAGGGGATCTTTTTCTCTGACAGATAGTTGAAAAGAAAAACCTCAGGGAAACCCAAAGAGCTGAGGGTCATTTTGAGTGCTGTTGTCTGCTGAAGTGCAGCAGAATAACCATCTGTTTCTTCTGCCTGGCGTCTTAGAGAAAGACCCTCTGGAGACTGAAGAACAAAGACTATATATATACATATATATATGTATAAGGGGAAGCAGAGAAGCCCCTAGCAAGGGTATGATCCTCTTTTAGCTCAGCAGAAGTTACTGCTCTATGGTGCGTGACACAGGAGCCCATAGTGCTATGTGCTCTCTGCAGCAGGGTCCCCCACCTCAGGCACAGTCCCTGGGTCTCCCTCTGTGTGGGCAGACTCAGTGCAAGGGAGAGGATGGCTGTGTATGTGTTATGAGTGGGTGTAATGTTGCATTTTCTCCTCTGAAATAAAATTCACACTGTTAACTTCAGTATGAGCAGTTTTCGCTACACCAGAAACATCCGCAATGTTTTTCTCCCCGTCTCTCCATGCCTTCCTTATTCACTATTTTCCCTTCAGAGTTTGTATCACCCCATTAATAAAGGAATAAAAATTCATCATCACCACAGCTGTCTCACTGCTGCTCTATGTTTAATATTCAAGCTGGAAAGCTGGTGATTTTAACTTAGAAACAGGAGGAGAATGACTTACACTGCAGATTTGGTAAAGCTTCTCTCTGCCTGCGCTCCTCTCCTCCTGCTATGTGCGTGAAAACTGTCTCAGATTTCACAGTGGTAATTTCTGCTCCTAATATCAAATCCTGCAGGGCGCAGCTCCTGAAGTTGTTGCCAAGTCATCAAACACCCATGGCAGATTTGGTCCAGTGGGTGAAAGGGAAAGAGGGGAGAGTGATTATGGAAGCAAATAACATCCTGCATGTGAGAACTGGGGTAATTTTCATTTGCTTCCCATCAAATCATACTTATCTTGCCAGTAGAGGCTGTCTCTGGCACTGTCATGTTTTCCTGAGGTTTTTGGTGCCCAAATGGTGTTGAAACTGGGAACACAGGGCAGAAAATTTGCATCAAAATCTCAGCATCACACTTTGGTTCAGCCACATAAATACCGTTACACTTAGTGGTGTTTTCTCTGCAGCAGAGATGCGTCCCAAGCTGTACCGGTAGGCAGGAAGATGGTATTGCGGCTGTGTCCACCACGAGATCTGGGTTGGATCCCTCGGTCAGCCACAATTTAGTTACCTTCAAACAGGGATTACATTCCTTTGTGTCACGAGGCATTGAACATAAGCTCCTGTAACTACATTTTATTGCTAATGTAATTATTTATTGTTGCTAATGTAATTATGTTGGGTTAGAAACTGCAAGGAGGAGAAGCATTTAAGCTGTAGCACATTGCTCTATTTGCAGGGAGTCCCTTAGATTGAGTAGAGGAGCCCATGCTAGAAGTTGCACTAGCACGGTAGTGTGAGGATAGCTGTGTTTGTTCTAGCAGGGCAGAAGGAACATGGCAGCTGCGACACAGGTCACAGGTATCCCGCTTTGGTGTCACTTGGTCTGGAACAGATGAAGCTGGAGCAGTGGGGGGTTGTGCCTTTTAAAATAATGCAGAAAACTTCAGGAGGTGTTCAGTGAAGACCTACATTAGTCTGTCCCACTGGTGCCCTGCAGCTTTTAATTAATCAGATCCAATTATTCAGCCTGTATCCATTTGAATAGCGGATAATACTGGAAGGAATTCACATTCAATGGGATTTATGGTCCCCTTCCTTCAAGTCATTTTCAGATAAGAGATTATAAATGTTATGAAGTCTGCACAGATCAGTGTGATCCCAGCAGCAATGGCTGATTGCAGTTAATGCTGTGATGTATTTATTCAGGGAATAAACTGGAAATCAGGAGGAGACAGTCTTTTAATTTGCAAGAAAACAATCATTTATAATATTTTGCCTTTAATTCCAGGAACAAACACAGCTGTTTTTTAAGGCTTTTAATCTGATTACTGAAGTGTTAGCCTCTCAGGCCAGAATGAGCCAAGGGGACCGTCACTGCCCTAAGCCGACAGAGAGCAGTTCGTTTTTGCAAAGGAGACTCAGGTGAGGAGAGGACTGGACTTGCTTCCAGGTTGTGATTAGACCCATATGCTTCAGCGTGTTTCAGACGTGCTACTTTCCACCTTCTATTTAATGTATTCCCCGCTTGGCTCACACACCCGAGGTGAACTGGGAACAAGTCAACTGTGGGCTTGTGCTCCTGGAGGACTATTTCTGATGCGCTGGGAAAGTTCCTAAAGTCTTTTCTCACCTTACCTCCTCCACCTCCTGCCTTCTTGTTCAACTGCCGAAACATAACACTTGCTAGTGACAGCAGAAGAGTCAAGGCAGTGTCCCTTCTTACACAGCTGATAGCTGATAGCTCCAGGCAGGCTCAGGACCCCGTCAGGTGAAGGGCTGTAAGAACAAGCCCTGCCCATGGGAAACCGTACACTGTTCAGAAACAAAGCACTCTGGGAGGCAGCAAACATTGCTGTCCCACCTTGCCCCAAATCTCCTCTTCCATCCTGTCGTCCTTGCAGGGATGAGTGCGTAAAAAAGCTTTGACACCTGCACAGGAACTGAGGCTCTGGGACAACACTTTCTGCCTCTTAGAAACAAAAGAGCTACTAAAGAATAATTTAAAAACTGTAACTGCCTTTCTGAAACGGGGTGGTATTATATTCCCTTTTATTCTCCTAATGGAAACATTACTGACTGATCAGTTCAAATTAATTTCAATGTAAAATCTGTTAATGTAGTTATATCCCATGGCAGCTGTCAGTTTGGAGAGGATGGAAATACCCTGGCTTTCATTCGTCTGTCTAGGGAAGTTCTCTGTGATTCAGATGTTTTCTACTATCCCCCGTCCTCTGTACTAGACAAAGTGGAACAAATGTCCTTGAGTGCTGCTGATAACTTGTAAGGAACAGAGGTGATGAGCAGAAAATAGCCCTATGAAAAGAGACTATAGGGGATGAAGAACAGCATATGTCCTATTTTGCTGCAGGGGCCTTCTGTTTAAAGCAAACTCTAGGGTATGGATGTAGTATTGTTCTGCCTATGCAACTGTTTTGTTTTTTTTTCCTCTGTGCTAAGTCTTCAATAGCAGAGATCTCTCAGGCTTCAGAGTGTCTCTGTAATTAGAAAGAAAAGCTTAAATCCTGACTTCAAAGGAGAAGCCACCAATCTGCTGTGTAAACAGAGAGCTTGAGTGAGCTCCCAGGAGGTTCTTTAAAACATGTTCTCCTAAACCCCTGGGGGCCAGGAGCCAGACCGTGGAGGGGAGGAAGCCCCTCATTGCTACCAAGCAATCACATGAACTGGGGACATTACGGAGCATGAGGAATAAGCTGCTCAGTGCAGCTGCACAGCGTGTAGGTGCTTAGTTTAAGAGCATGGCTGTACCTTCTTTAATGCCAGATCTCTGCTCTCTGGCAGCCTTTCGAGGCTGCACAGCTTTTGTCTACATCAGGAGGGAGCCCAAATGATAATCTGCCTAGGCAGTCAAATTGCACAGCGCATGGTGCTGGCCTCTGTCAGCTGCAGGGGAGGAGGAGGAGGTTTGGAAGATAATGTAATACCTGATCCAGCATCAACTCTGCAAGAACAAAGTTCCCTTTTTATCATGCTTCAAGTAAATTCGAGCTGGCAAGTGACATCTCAGGTGTTTCAGATATGTAGCGCCTCATACTGAACTGGCACGGAGCTCCTTCCAGCTGGGCCTGCCTTCCTGTAGAGCCGCAGTCCGAGTGCGTTGAGTGTGAAGTGTCTGGACCCTGGGAACAGCTTCATGGCATAGACCGCAGGGGCCTTCCCCCAGCTGCTGCAAACAGCACTAACACTGTGCGCTGTCTTTGTGTGGATATTGAGAAGATACTAAAGAGGTAGGGCTGAGGTGTGAAAGTCTGCCTGCTCTTTTGTAGAGGATAAAGGAAATCTATGGAGGAAATCTGATGTCCCACACTACCTGCCTTATCTGCGCCAATTGTTGTTAAGGGGATTTTAACGTTTCTATAAACAGCACTCTGCAATTCCCTGGTAAGCACATGCAGCTGACTTGCTCTGGAAATTGCCACTATAGCAGGTATAGCTGAGATGCTGCTTAGTTTACAAGATCTCATGGAGACTTTGGCAGGCCAAGAAGGAATAACATCAATTCATGCTGGCCCTAACTCTCAGCAAAGACCAGTAAAATTCCTGACAGCATAAGAACTGATCAGGGAGTGTATGACTGCGTAAATGCAGCTTTATCCCTACTTGTGCTGCCTTATTCTGGCTCAAATTGTTCATGAAAAGCCAAACTTAGCATTGCAAACCCATCTGTATGGACTTCTTTACTTGCTTTTAAACGCAGCCATTCTGAAAAGACAAAGAGTAGAACTGGAGAAGCGAATTTTGCCTGCCTTTGGTCTTTCATTGCAAAGCCGGCTGACATTCTCCCCAGGAACCATGCAAGTGATGACCATGGTGTGTTCAACCTTCGTTTTCAGGGAGAAGAGCCTGCAGGCACCTCCCAGGGCTCTCAGCCCTGCCCTGTCATTCCTGCAGGTCACTGATTCTTCTGACTCCTCTGCCTGTCCAGCACTCCCAGAACCCAAGTGCTTTGTTAAATCTGCACAGGCTGCTTTGCAACATGGACCCAAAGTTTTGGAGCTCGTGGGAACAGGATCGGGTGTTTCTTTTATATAGGTGGGGAAGCACATCTTTGCTACTGATATAGGCTGGAAAGGACTCTCTTTTTGCTTCTCAGGGCCAGCGTGATAAGAAGCTGGCTAGATACTTGTCCCCTCTGTCTTCCCCCCTTATTCTTTCATACTGCACCCAGCTCTCCATCTGATTATTGCTTTGTGTGGCTAGGAGCCTCTACCAAACTTTTGACAACTTTTCCCGATAGCCGTGAATGCCAGTTCTCCAAAGAGCAAGCAAAAGACCCTCGCAACATCCCATTCCTTGTGGGATGAATGGCAACAAAGAGGCAGTCAGCAGCACAAGTCTCCCACTTCCCTGAAGCCTCCCATTCCTGGTAAGGACACGCAGACCAAAATCAGCCTTGTTATCTTGGTCTAAATCCTGACAACTCTTGTGCAACACTTTGGGCAGCTGGCAAAAAGGCATGTGCACTGTAGGAGCTAGTTCTGGAAGGGCTTTGTAGGAGCAAGCCCTGCTGTATGGGCCTGGATGAAATCTGAAACCCGGAAAGCCTGTGATGCAGGCAGCTGCTGGCAGCCAAGCAGCTTTCACAGAGCTTGCTGTGGCACTCCTGGGCTCTGCCTGCATGCTGGCATGGCCGCCACTGAAACCAGAAGTAGAGAAGCGGAAAAACAGACACAGTTTTGTTTGAACTACACATTTCCAGTCATTCTGGAAAGGAATCCTCATACCTGGACTGCTGGCTGGCAGTATACCATGTATAGACCTTGTATACACAGCTGGAAATTAAAGGCAGTATTCTAGGGGGGAAAGTATCTAAAGGTGCGCAGTACTCAGTCATTTCGTGGGCTGTGCAGGTGGAAGTGCACACGTAACAGTGGAGGAGAAAGAGTTATGACTCTTCTGTTGGAGAAAAATCCCCCAGAGTGTGCAAAGATTAGCAATACGAGCAAGAAATTATGTGGATTGAAGAAGGCTGGTTAGCCTAAAGAGGACCTGTGCCAAACAAAAGGCCAAATTTTTACCTGGTGCAAATCAGCGTACTCCATTTATGTCAGCTAGCCCATAGTGATTTAGTGGAAGAGTGACTTGAAAAGATGTTATACTAAAGGAGATAGAAGTGTGATAGTAGACAGCACATTGAATGTCATGTGTGACTACAGTGCGTTATGGTAGCAAGAGAAGGTAGCTAATGAGATTCTTATCTATGTATGGAAAGGCATCAAACCATGGCTGAGGCAGGCACCGTTTACCTCTCAGTGCCTCTGATGAGATCGCAAGCAAAATATACTGCATTCAGGTTTGGGCTGTATCACAGAGTAAAGGTATAGATAAATCCGGGAAGATTCAGGGAGAGGCACTGAGATGTACTGTAGGAATGGAGAGGCTGATTGGCAAGGAAACAAAAAAAATAAATGCAACATAGATAACAAGCAGCCTGAGAAAACGAGATAACATGTGTCCATGTGCTTGCCAGGTGTGAGTTGCACAAGGGAGGGGAGTAATTTAACTAGCTATAACAAGCTATAACCAGGAATAATGAGATAAAATTGTAAAACAGGATTGACACTAATATTAGGTCATTGCTCACCAGGGTACCGCACAAAGTCTCCTCTGTGGAGGGGGAGAGGGAAGTGCTTTTGCATGGCATACCCAGATGGAGAAAACATCCTTAGCCCTGGTCCCTTCCACGGTAATGGGTCCAAGTAACAGCTGCAGTGACGTTTTGGGTTTCCCTGCTCCGTTTTTTACCTCTCTGTTATGATAGATATTGATAACCTTGCCCAGAGCACTTCACTTGTCCTTGCTCCACTTGGATCCTGAGCATATGAGTTTGGGCTGTGCTGGGAAGGGTCTTGCATCAACTGATCTCTCCCCCTCTATTGAGAAGCAGTGGTTCCGGGAGAGGGTAGCATAGGAGGGGAATGTGGGTAGGTGGCTGCCATTAGCAGTCTGTTGGGAGAAAGTTGGCAGCAGTAGGGAAATAATGGTGTGTTATGCATGTGATCCTTTGCCCTTCTGGCTGATGAAGGAGCCTCAATCAGTCCTGCCCTTCTGGGTAGGGGATGGGAGTGCACACTGGACCCTCTGTTAATAGCTGGGAACAAATTCAAGCAGTCAGCACCACCTCCAACACAGGCAGCCCCTCAGTCAGTGGAATAAGGCGTGAGTTTCTCAACTGTAATGAGCTTGTTTTTCCATGAGATTGCTGTAGTAAGCTGTAATGAACAAAGAGCTGCAGGATACAGAGAGACTGGGTGATAGAATGACAGATGAAATTCCGTGTGATAAACATAGAAGTAATGTGGGGAAAAACAATGATAAGTGGATATGTACATACGTTAGCTATTACCACCCAGAAGGGAGATCTTGAGCCATTCTAGGGAGGAAAACTGTGCAGCATCAGTCAAGCTGGAGGTGGGGGGAGGGAATTGTTGGGAAAGGAGCTGGCAGAAAAACAGAAAACATCATTATACTGCTGTATAAATCCATGGTGCATATGTGTCTTGAATGCTGCATGCAGTCTTGGTCCCCCAGAGAGGATGTAATGGAATGAGAAAAAGTGTGGAAGTGCTGGCAGGAGTCCTGCAGTGTGACAGGGGGCATTGGCTGGGAGTGAGAGGCGGGGACAGAGCTGGCAGCAGCCACAGGGTGAAATTCTGAAGAGCTGTGGGTCAGGAGTAAGAAGTATAGAGGCAATAGGTATGACATGACTCCCTTACAAAGGGAGACAAGCCATGCTCTTCAGCTTGGATAGGTGACAGGTGAGGGGGTTACACTAGAGATCCATCAAGTCATGATGTGTACAGAGACAGGAGTAAGGAATGATTGTTCACTGTTTATCACAGCATGGGAGCCCGGAGGCAGGAAACAAAGTTACCCGGTAAAAGGTTTAAAGGAGAGTGAAAAGAATTGCTTTTTCATCAATGTATGGCCAAACCTTGAGCTCATTGCTACAGGACACAAGTCAGTGATATGATTATAGATGAGTTCAAAGGGTTTCGAAAGCTCAGGAAAGTAAAGTCAGAAAAGGGATGCTGAACTGTGGGATGCAGATGCAACCTCCAGCTCAGGAAGTTTCTATGCTCCAGATTGCAGGAAATTGGGAGAATCTCCATCCTGTTCCTGTCCTGTGCTTTGCTCCAAGTCACCATATTGAATACTGCCAGACAGGATGCAGAAGAGGATGGACTTTAAGCCCAAAGTAGATATGGCAGAGGCTGTGTTACAGGTCTAACTGGCTAGATCAGTGCAGGCTCCACATCCTCCAGGAAGCAAGGCCACACTTAGCAATCAGCTTACTCGTTCTTGTGACTGATGCTCTTTCATCACAGGGAAGAGTTAGCTCTTCAGGAGCATGTGAGATTAATTCCTAACAAAGAATTGTCCAACCTTTTCCTGTAGGGGAGAAGCCACAAGAAGATAGACCTTTGTTCTGCATCACTGACTGCTTTAGGTCATCCCCAGAGATGGATTTAAAGCAAAACCTCTTGAACTCTCTTGAACTTTAAGGAAACTGATTCCTGGATTTTCTATCTGGCTCAAAAGCTGTGCAAGGGGATGAGATTCAAACACCTCTGAACTGAGGGGAAGTCTGGAGCCAGATCCGCAGCTGTAGCTTGAGGCCATCCTGAGCTTTTCATGTCAGCTTTCTTTGAGAATGATGGCTCCGTTCAGCACGGTGCAGCTGGGCCAGAGGCCGTAAAGCTGATAGAGCAAGAGGAATTCCTCTCACGCACCACTCACACAGAAAATTTACCTTCAAGTAAACTATGTTAAAAAGGCTTCATTATATCGGACAGCTGTTTACTCTGCTGAAGAGTGTGAGGAGGCATTCTTTTCTACTTTTCCAGGACTTTCATCTCCCCTCTCTTTGAGGAAGAGTAGGTGTAGTAAGATTTAAAGCTCTGCCATGTAATTGTCATGAAGTTTATATCCCATGATTCCTGTTTGTGAGCAGAAATAAATTAAGCACCTGGATAAGCCCTCTCTCTCTCCCCTCTCCCAAGCACCCAATGTGATGAGAAAACTGCTGAGAAACAACCACAATTAATGATGGGGTCACATTTAGTTCAGCACCATCAGCTGGTTAATTGGCTGATTCCATTACAGTTTCCCTTATCTGTGTGCCAACACAGCTTCTAACAAGCTGCTTGCTGCGTAATTAATCCTGTCCAGCGTTTAGATTCTGAAGCTGGGTCTATGCCGTTATGAAGTGCTTCCTCTGCTAGCAGGGCTGCTTCGCTCGGAGCCCCTTGCAAAACCCTGCCTGTGGGTCCAGCTAGCAGAGGGGACATATGGAGACATTGCTGGAGGAAAGCCACCCCTTGGTTTTGTGAAAAGAATCCAGACCCTGTATTCAGTTTCCTCCTTGTGCTTGGTGCTGCTTGACAGATCAACAGTGAGGCAGTGCTTTGAGAAGTTGACTGTGCCCCCCCCCCCAAATGCAGATAATTTAAATGAGCAAAACCATAACAAGATATAATGGTGTCTGCTAAAAAATGAAAATAGTAAGTTTAGAAAGTAACCAAAGATCTGATCAACAGAAAGAGCAAGAGGAAAATAAAGATGGAGAATCATTCTCCAGCTGGACACTGGCTTATTGGGAAGGGCCAGGCTTGAGGGTTCATGCACAGGGAAGAGCAGACACTAGCAGATTCAGCAAATGAGCAGCTGTCAGGGAGGTCTGTCACTTCTGTCACTGTTGTGCCTTCTGCCACAGGCTACCCAGATGGGCTTCTGATGGTGAGGTGTACCCTTGTTTGTCCTGGTGAATGGACAAAACAGAAGTGTAGATTTCATCTACTCTGATCTAAAAGAGTCCTTTCAGATTCCTTTGTAACTGAGGAAGCATTCACCTCACTCTTCCCCAGGCCGTGATATACCAGGGTGTGTGCCAGACAGCCAACAGGAGATATGCACAAAGCGATTAAGGCAAGAAAATTAAAACATGGTGGAGGTGAATGATTGGAAACATTTGTTTGTGTAGCCTCTGTCTACTGATTTCTGATGTAAATACTTCTAAAAGTTAGTCCATGAAACATAGGTCACTTTGGAATAACATCCTTGGAAGCAGGGACATTGGAGATGCACATGGAGGAGGCATAATGCTAGGATTAGCAGGTATGCAGCAGGGACGTAGGCAATTGGATGCTTTGAGCTGTCGGGAAAGAAGAGAGGTGCTTGTATTTTTACCACCCATTCTCAGTTTGCTTTGATTTTTAGGAGGTGATTTGTTACCTCCAGCTTTTCTCATGCAAAGCTTTCCTATATCAGGTGCTATCGGTCCTTTCTTTAACTTCCATCAGTCAGAGGTGAGAGTAGCCCAGCAGTTGTTAACAAAGTGTCCCAAATGGTTCTTACTTCTGAAAGTTGGAAAAGAGATGGTCTCAGAGATAGAACCATAGAATCATTGGTTGGAAAAGACCTCTAAGATCATCAAGTCCAACCATCCACCCAACACCACCATGCCTACTAAACCATGTCCTGAAGTGCCATATCTATGCGTTTTTTGAACTCCTTCAGGAATGGTGACTCCACCACTTCCCTGGGCAGCCTGTTCCAATGTCTGACCACTCTTTCAGAAAAGAAATTTTTCCTAATATCTAATATCTAAACCTTCCCTGATGCAACATGAGGCCATTGCCTCACGTCCTATCGCTAGTTAGTTGGGAGAAGAAATCAACACCTGCCTCACTACAACCTCCTTTCAGGTAGTTGTAGAGAGCAATAAGGTCTCCCCTCAGCCTACTCTTCTCCAGACTAATCAGCCCCAGTTCCCTCAGCCGCTCCTCCTAAGACTTTTTCTCTAGACCCCCTCACCAGCCTCGTTGCCCTTCTCTGGACACACTCCAGCAACTCAATGTCTTTCTTGTAGTGAGGGATCCAAAGCTGAACACAGTACTCGAGGTGCAGCCTCACCAGGGCCAAGTACAGTGGCACGATCACCTCCCTACTCCTGCTGGCCACACTATTCCTGATACAAGCCAGGATGCCGTTGGCCTTCTGGGCCACCTGGGCACACTGCTGGCTCATGTTCAGCCGGCTGCCGACCAACACCCCAAGGTCCTTTTCTGCTGGGCAGCTTTCCAGCCACTCCTCCCCAAGCCTGTAGTGTTGCATGGGGTTGTTGTGACCCAAGTGCAGGACCCGGGACTTGGCCTTGTTGAACCTCATACAGCTGGCCTCGGCCCATCGATCCAGTCTGTCTGGATCCCTCTGCAGAGCCTTCCTACCCTCGAGTAGATCGACATTCCCACTCAGCTTGGTGTCATCTGCAAACTTACTGAGGGAGCACTCAATCCCCTCATCCAGATCATTGATAAAGATGTTAAACAAGACCAGACCCAAAACTGAGCCCTGGGGGACACCACTTGTGACCGGCCGCCAGCTGGATTTAACTCCATTCACCACCACTCTCTGCGCTCGGCCATTCAGCCAGTTCTTTAGCCAGTGAAGAGTACACCCATCCAAACCATGGGCAGCCAGTTTCTTCAGGAGGATGCTGTGGGAGACAGTGTCCAAGGCCTTACTAATGTCCAGGTAAACAACATCCACAGCCTTTCCCTCATGCACTAGGCGGGTCACCTGGTCATAGAAGGAGAACAGGTTGGTCAAGCAGGACCTGCCTTTCATGAACCCATGCTGGCTGGGCCTGATCCCCTGGTTGTCCTTCACATGCCCAGCGAGCGCACTCAGGATGAATCGCTCCATAATCTTCCCCGGCACTGAGGTCAGGCTGACAGGCCTGTAGTTCCCAGGATCCTCCTTCCAGCCCTTCTTGTAGATAGGCATTACATTGGCTATCCTCCAGTCATCTGAGACCTCCCCTGTTAGCCAGGACTGCTGATAGATGATGGAGTGGCTTGGCCAGCTCCTCCACCAGTTTCCTCAGCACTCTTGGGTGGATCCCATCAGGCCCCATAGACTTGTAAGCATCCAGGTGGCATAGTAGGTCGTTAACTACTTCCTCCTGGATTATGGGAGGTTTGTTCAGCTCTCCTTCCCTATCTTCTAGCACTGGGGGCTGACTGCTCTGGGGATAACCAGTATGACTATTAAAGACTGAGGCAAAGAAGGCATGAAGTACCTCAGCCTTTTCCTCATCCTTATTGATAATATTCCCCCTCACATCCAATAAGGGATGGAGATTCTCCTTGGCCCTCTTTTTGTTGTTGATGTATTTGTAAAAACATTTTTTGTTGTCCCTTACAACAGTGGCCAGCCTGAGTTCTAGCTGGGCTTTTGCCTTTCTCATTTCCTCTCTGCATGACCTAATGAGACCCCTGTACTCCTCGGGAGTCACCTGCCCTTTCTTCCATAGGTGGTAGACCCTCCTTTTTTTCCTGAGTCCCAGCAAGATCTCCTTTTTCAGCCAGGCTGGTTGTCTTCCCTGCCAGTTCGTCTTGCGGCACATGGGGACAGCTTGCTCCTGTGCCTTTAAGACTTCCTCTTTGAAGAATGTCCAGCCTTCCTGAACCCCTTTGCCCTTCAGGACTTTCTCCCAGGGGACCTCTCAACCAGCGTCCTGAACAGGCCAAAGTCTGCCCTCTGAAAGTCCATGGTGGTGGTTTTGCTGGCCCCTCTCTTAACTTCACCTAGAACTGAGAACTCTATCATTTCATGGTCGCTATGCCCAAGACGGCCTCTGACCACCACATCTCCCACCAGTCCTTCCCTGTTAGTAAACAGCAGGTCTAGCAAGGCACCTCCCCTGGTAGGCTCACTTACCAGCTGTGTCAGGAAGTTGTCTTCCACACACTCCAGGAACCTCCTAGACTGTTTCCTCTGTGCTGTGTTCTATTTCCAGCAGATGTCCAGTAAGTTAAAGTCCCCCATGAGAACAAGGGCTAGTGATTGTGAAAATTCTGCCAGCCTCTTATAGGAAACTTCATTTACCTCTTCATCCTGGTTGGGTGGTCTATAACAGATACCCCAGCAGGGTGTCTGCCTTGTTGGCTTTCGCCCTCATCTTTACCCATAAGCATTCAACCTTGTCATCACAATCGTCAAGCTCTATACAGTCTAAAGAGTCCTTAATGTACAGAGCCACCCCACCGCCTCCCTTTCCTCACCTATCCCTTCTCAAAAGCGTATAGCCATCCACTGCAGCACTCCAGTCATGAGAGTCATAGAGAGATAGCAAGATCTAAATCAAATAGTTCTTACTGAGATGAAGCTTGAGGTATTCCTCAGAGCCCATTTGCAGCTTGGCTGGTGCAGGAACACCATGCTTCTCATGAGCTCACAGAATCACAGAATGTTAGGGGTTGGAAGGGACCTCTGTGGGTCATCTAGTCCAACTCCCCCTGCCGAAGCAGGGTCACCTACAGCAGGCTGCACAGGGCTGCGTCCAGGCGGGTCTTGAATATCTCCAGAGAGCTCAGGGACCTCTGTGTGAGTTCTCCCAGCTGAGCTGGGTTTTGCTTCAGCCAACACCCTGGTGGGCTTGAAGTGTGCTGGGCAGATACCCGGTCTGAAGCAGACTTCAGAGCAGAAAGAAAAGACATGTCCCTCCTAGGAAAACAGAACATGAAAGGCTTTGTTAGCTGGATTACCTGGGCCTCCAGGAGACAGTGGGGACCTGACACAACTTCATAATTGTGAAGGTCTGTTGTAGTGTACATCTATGCACAAAAATTCCCATTATCAGTCATTTCATAAATCAAGTTTGGATGTTGGTCTGCAAACTTGTCTACACCTATCAGGCAGGGGAAATAAAGACACAAGAGGCATGTGCTAGAGATATTGGCGATGAGAAGGGATTGCTGTAAAAAGTGGTGCCTGTGGAGGAGCTGGGGAAGGCTTTGTGGCTTGAAAGTGGGTGACTGTGCTGACGGGGCGATCAGCGTGATCAAGACAGAAGAGCTGAAAGGAGCTAGGGAGCAGGAAAGAGAAGGCATTGAACAGACCCAGGGACTGCAGGTGAAGTCTTGAAAAGCAAGGACGGAGGGGAGAGAGAGAAGATGTGACACTTCTAATGAAGCAGAGTAAGGCAACTTTACTAGTGAGGTTTGAGCAAACTAGGAAGTGGGGAGAGATGAGATTACATGGCAGTTGTGAGAAGAAGAGATGGACATGCCTGTTCAGTTCCTTCTGCTCACAGTCAGTAGCTGAGAAATCAGTACTGCTTAACAGAGTAAGCAACCCTCGATTAAGAAAACAATGGAGTTATGAAGGAAAGAGGATGCCCTCAGACATTTGTGACCAAGAGAAGTAGTGCCTACTGGTCTATGTCTTTTCTTCCTGTGGGGCTACTGGCAGACAGGACAGTTGATCAAAGAGTTAGATGTTTTTTCCTCTGTGATCATTGGTGTCAGAAAGAAAAGGTGTTGGGAACTTTGTATTCCATGCCCTGCCAGCATAGATTACCATTTTGTTTCTGGTTCCTGACTAACAAGAGGGAACGCTGGAATATGACACACTGTCTAGCCTCCAAATATGTGCCCATTTGACAAGTCTCCTTTTGGCCTGGAGAGCTGCTCCCTGTTTTCCTGTCCTGCTGCGGTTTAGCTAACTAGCTTTCTTGGCATACCTGCTCCTTTTGGTGACAGAGAGCTCTGGACACCAATAGCTCTGGACACCAGTAGCTCTCTGACACAGCCCAGCCCCTTCGTGTGGGGCTTCTGAACCCACAGCAAGAAGGGGCTATTCCAGAAGAACTTTGCCAGGTTGCTGCTACCTTCATTTTTGCTCGCTAGCAGTACCTGCACACCGATTTTCACCAGTCTTCGTGCATTAGGGGGATTCTTGCATTTCTGGCTGTACAGCTATGCCACTTCACAGCTTCAGTTAAGGCTGCATTGGGGATATTCCCATTTCATACGACTTTGGAGTTCAGAATTTGTTGGGGCTGAACATGTTTCATGAGAATTATCTGAGGAAGGCAAGAGGCACTCCAATATGTCAAAGAACAGTCTGGGACTATTGATGTATTTGGTGCCATGTTTTCAAACTGCTGCCTGCTGGGAGCCACATCCATCTGTCTTTTGTTTTTTCTTCCTTCAGAAGTATGCACTAAGTACCATCTGATTTACTTAGAAAGAATGAAACAATCACTGTTCAAGGGAAGATCTAATGCAATTCAGATCATCCTAACTTCAATGGACGAGACACTTGAAGACTTTGATATTATTACGGAGAATATTAGAATTGGTGAAGCTTTAAATACGGTGTTTAGAACCTTAGGAAGTTGTTCAGCCTGAGTGGCAGTAGGATTGATGCAGGAAAATCCTGAGAGTATCAAGACAGAAGTTAGGAGGTTGATGATGATGGTGATGATGATGATTATTATTAAAACCGGGCTGTCTTTACAAAGGCACCAATGAGAAATCTTGTTGGTTTTCCCGTACAACTCCATTGCTGACAAACATCTTGAATATCAAATGTACTCTGTTGAAATCTATACTCCTGATGTTCTGCCAGAAGGGAATGTATATCCTATATATTTTTTTTTTCTTCAGGAGCCCAGTGTTAGCCAATGCAATTCTCCTGCAGCAGCAAGAATTTTAAAGGTACAGGGCCACGTATTTCGGATACTGTCCATGGAAACTAGCATTTCTAACAGAGCAGTGCTCAAATCTATTATTTGTATCTGTGAATGCATTGTGGCTTCTGTTTAGTTGGGGGGCAGGGTTGTTTGTTTTCTAGTGAATTTAGCTAACATGTAGTTTCTGTTGAACTGCTTATGCTGTGGAAGGTCTGAATTCTGTGGTGCTGCCTGTACATTGTAAATAATGTGCACACATTTTAACCATATACTGTGCTGCCTTGTGAGAGAGGAGTCCCTGATTATCTCAGTGGGATCATTTGTGTTCTGCGGAGTGCAGCACAGAAGTTCTGCCAGCAGGAAGATGCATTAGACCTCTTCTGCTTGCCTTTTTGCATAGGTTTGCTCTATGCATCCCTTTTGAGCCCATCTAAGTCTGCTGTTGATGGATGTGGTTTTTTGCGACCAAAACAGTAATGCTATCACTAGTCCTACTTAGATGTGCTGATACTAATAAGCCGTGTATTGGTAAAGACATATTTTCTTCCAATAAGAAAGGTTTTGTCAAAATAAGGGTGCTTTTTAACAGTTTTCACACAAGGAAGGAGAAAGAGATGGAAGAGGGGAGAGATATATTGCTTTAGCTACACTAGTCTAGTTAATGTAGCACCATTTTTGTGTGTAGACAAGAGCTTAGGAAATGTGCAGGTCTTAGTCTGGGGCACAGGATTTTAAAGCAGTCACTGAAGTCTAGTGTCAGTTTTCAAGGCTGAAGAATATTATTTTATTTAGGCTTCCAGACCTGCCCTGCTCCAGGAATGCACTTAGGTTGTTTTTAAAGCAAACATGAAATCAATAGCCTGGTGTTCTGCTCTGCTATTTCTTGCCAGAGCCTAAGGACCACACATGGGTTTTCCCTCCTCTTCGTCATGCTGCCAGGCATGCTTTCGGATAACGGCAGGCAGTTCTTGTGGATGAATGCGGAGAGGTTCCAAATGGGCAAACACGCATCAGACATCTGGACAGTTTTTGCTGCAAAGTATTTTCCGTCAGGCTTCCCTCCAGATATCGCCATGAAAGGACCAACTCACACCACCCTGTCAGAGATTTTGTCCAGCCTCTGACTTCAGTGGGAGTTTTATATGAGTAAAGCTCAAATAGGAGCCTGTCAGTTTACCTCACCATTTATAATGTTCCTGGTGGAACCCAGGGCTGCAGTTTTCATTTTGTCCCTGGCGAAAAGTAGCCTAGAGGGCAATGGAGAACTGTGCCTTCGTGCACATCACTCTGGTGGTGGGCCTCAGCTTTCGCTTGCCTGGACCCTTGCTAGGTGCGAGAAAATAACTTACTTGTCTCCATCCTTTGCTGGTAACAGGGCTTCACCTGGAGTAGCAGATTCTGAAAGCTGGCCTATGAAGGACCAACTTGCAGCTGGGTGCCCACTCCTGACTCCAAGCAGCCACCATCCTCTTGAGGTAAATAACAACCTCTGGTCAGCTGCTGACCTCTCTTGAACCAGTGACCCAGGGGCGAATGCTCCTTCGGCTCCTGGCAGCTCCCTCGAGCCAGCCCAGCTCCTGTCCTCCTGCAGGGCTTGAAGCTGAACCGTGTGGTACCAAGGCAGGTCTCCAGTTAAAAATGAAAACACACGTTAGCAAAGAGGACAGAAACAGGCTAAAATTGGAAGTGACCATTTCATGTTTGATGTTATTCAGAGAAGCCTGTTCTTCATTTAGGACATTAATAGTTGTAACAGAAGCTGTAATATTTCAACAACAGTGGTGATTAGCAGCAAAGAGGCAGCTAATCTCCATCTAAAAAGAGCTAACTAGCCCGTCCTTTAGCCCCCACCACACCGTCACATTTAAATACCATGAATATTCACTGCTTGGCACCCAGCTGGCAGCTGAGCTGTTTTGACACAAAAAACCTTCAAACTCAAAGAGTTTTTAATCAGTCTGCAAGAGAGAGAAGAAGAAAGTGAGAGAAAGAAATAGGAACAGAGAAAATTAATCAAGGAGTTCAACAGAGAGGGGGGGTACTGAATCCAGTTAACCCCTTCCCGGCTCTGCAGCCACAAGCGTTGCCTCTCTGCAGCTCTACAGCCCTCTCCCAGGCTGCAGGATGGAGAAGGCACACCCCATCCCTCCTGGACGCCCCTTTCCTCCTGGGTGCTCCATCCCGTCCTGGAACCCCATGCCCTCAGGCATCCCATCCCACCTGACTGCCCGTTCACCAGCTGCCTTGTTTCCTCCAGCTGCCCCATTCCCCCTGGCTGCTCATCCCACCTTGGTGCCCCTTGCCCAGGCAGCCCATCCCACCCACCTTCCCATACTTAGAATGCATCTCCTCCTGCTGCCTTTGCTTGTTTCCTAGTGCAGGGCTTTTTTACTCTCACCCTTGGCTGTGTTTGTGACTGGCTGCCAATATGCTTCTATTACAGGCAGCACAGTTTCACTCACAATATGTGATGTGCTTTAGAGCAGACAGTCTTTCCCTGCAATGAGTTTTCATCTCAGAAAGAAGTTTGGCAATGTTAACAGTTTCCCTCTCCAATATCCTTATTGGAGTCATCTACAGCCCACACAAACCCCTTTGCTTCAGTTTTTGCAGCAGGATGAACCATGCAGCTGCAAGCACAGAAAATCTTGCCTTGTTCTAGAAGAAAAAACCCCACAATACTCTGAAGGCCCAAGTTACACCAGCACTGCATGTCTGGGAACTGACAGATCACCCAGCAGTCTCCATTTAACCTGGATCAGTCCTGTACACAAACTGCATTTCTGTCAAAGTAGCCTGGACACACAACACAGAGTTTATGCAACTTGATGCTGTTATGTCAGCTTTGGGCTGGTTGTGGTGGACAATTTATACCCGATTTGGCAGGGAAGCAGGGTGGCATAGGCAGACTGTATCTGGTCTACCGCAACTCCTTGCCATATAAAACTGACATGTCTGCATTTTCTAAATGCATTTAACTCAGTGGAGTGAGTTTATGCTGGATCCATGCTTCATGTCATATGGCTGTGACATTTTTGATCTAATACCAGGGACCACAAAGTCAGACTTTTCTTATAATGAAACCTCAGCCTAAGTCTCAAAACTTTGTGTCCCAGATGGCAGACCTCCATCACATGTGGGGAGTCTATACTTGCACCTCAGCTGGCTGCTTGTTCCAAGGCACGGCGGGGGCTTTTCTAACCTACTGTGTCTTCAGTGAGTCTGTCATACATTTAAATTACGCATAAGGTTGTCTCCTCTACCTTCAGGGTCCTTAACACTGAGATGCACCTCAAAAGCCAATATCCTCATTCCCTTAAGGAAAACCCATGCAGAAGTGAAGTATAGAAGCCTGGGACTGATTTAGGCAGATTATTGTGGCCACTGCAAAGTATATTAGTATGCAGGAAGGGTCTAAATGAAGTGCTATTCTGCAGACCTTCAGAGGCAGGCCAGTGCTGAAGGGAGGCATTGCAGAAGGAAATGAGAAGGCAGTTGCTGGAAATACAGGCCAGTGAGGAAAATAAGCAGCTAGCACTGGAGGAGCAGCGGGTTGCTGTGTGCTATTGGCAGTGTAACAGAAGATCTTGTGGGTGAATAAAAAAGAGCAGGGTCAGAGAGCAGCTTGAATGCCCTGTTCCATGGTGTGATGGAAAGAGTGCCACAGCGGAGGGATGTGGTGGCAATGCTGCATGAGTCAGATCTGCACTACTCTGATCTGTCTGTACTGGAGGTGGAGCATTATAGATGTCAGGGAAAGACCACAAGGAGAAATTAATGTAACCAAGATGGGAGATGACAGTTTGGGAACAGGTTTTTCCTGTGTGGGTTCCCCAAATCTGAAGCTAGTGTAAGATTTATTAGGAGTTACTGAAGCTGTGGTGACTTTTACCAAATACAATGTGGAACTCCTTTGGGAGGAAGAAGTAGAAAGATTTGGGTCCCACAATTCATTAGTACTCTCAAGATCTTCTGATGCTCTCCAGACTCAGAGATCTCACCAAGCACTTTAAAATTTACAAGCATGCACAAAATAGCTAAATGTTCTTTGTAATCTATTCCCAGGCAGCAGCCAAAGTGGCTTTCACATAGATTGGTACTTACTCTATTCAAGCTAATAATTATTTTGAATGGAGTCCTCCCCATGAAGCATGCCTGGAGTGGCATCAAACGCTATGGGCTGTGGGAGGCACATCCATCAGCTGTACTCCAGGATGTATTCTGGAAAGGCTCACAGCTGGATAGGAGGATCCATTTCCATTACTTCAATGATAAAATAGCATGCGCTTTTCTTCAGTCTCTTCTTGCCAACATCTGGCCACTACTTACAACGAATTTGTGCAGTTGCTATGAACTGCATCTGAGCGTGCTTCCTTCACCTGTGGAAAAATGTGGGAATCTAGTAATCCAGTACAAAAACAAGGCGTTTCAGCTAATACATATCTCAAAGACCCTGAGGACATGGATTCGGAATGTTTTAGAGGAGGTAGATCAAAAGTATTTTACTCAACATTCACCTACAGTTTTCTGTTACCTGACTCCATCATATTTATGTATGGTTAACGGGTTCTGTATTAGGTAAGGAAAATCCAGGCTGAGCAGCAGGTAGCAGAGATGTGGAACCTCACTCACCTGAGTCTGCCCTCTTCCCAGCCTGTCACGAGGGGAACCCGGTGCTGCTGTGGTGGTGCTTTTGGGGTGGGGGGCTCAGATAAGACATAAAACAGAAGCTATGGCCATCTGTGGTCATTAAAATTCCATGACGCCTTTTGGTACTGCAGCAGTTGGTGCTAAAACTAGCCTACTTGCAATATAAGGCAGACAAGCCTCGTGCAGCCCGACAAGAGGCTGGCTTGTGAGGTATGCCGGGTCACTAATGGCAGAGCCAGGAGCAGAGTAGCTGCATCCCTGTGACCAGAAAACATGCTGAGAAGTAAAGAGCTAAGTGTGGAGCGTGCAGTATGCTAACAACACGGCTCTGTTGTTCCTGTGACCAGATTTACTCTTACTTGGTGGTGCTGGATGGTGGCACATACATAGACAAGTCTATCTGCAGGAAATTGTGTCATAGAATAGTTTGGGTTGGAAGGGACTTTTAAAGGTCATCTAGTCCAATCCCACCAAAACATTTTTTTTAAATTTTTGGGATCCTGAGGATCCTCGCAACAAGCTGCACTGCGAGATGTAGCCTGACACTCCAAGGCTATTCTGTGAAATATGAAAGGTCTCAAGCTCTTGTTGTAGGTTGGATCACATCTCTGCGGAGAAATCTAAACCTGGGGAGAAAGTAAAGGCCCTACAGAAAATAAAGTCTAAACCACCACCTAGAGGGGTAGAAAGGGTTGGTGGTGTTGGGGACTTTACTGACTGACACTTTACAGACCCTGTCCTCAGCACTTGCTCTCATCCCTGAGTTGCCCTGCTGTGCAGTGACCCAGAGCAGGAACCCATGCAGCTGAAAAATAAACATTTTTTTTTCCCTCGGGTTGTTTTTTATTTGGATCAGTTCTCTGGTCTCATTCGCCATGTGCTACACAGACAGCATGCTGGCATTGCTGATGGTGCAGAGTCTGGGTGGGGAAGCAAGGGGGAGTTGGAGGGGAGCAGGATTACTTAAACTGATGTAAGCAGCCCTGTTGTCAAAAAGGCAACCACAGCTGATACCAGAGCCTGCCTGGAGTGCTCTGTGGGGTCAGGGCTGGCCTGCAGTTTGCACAGAAGGGGGGAGGGGGATAAATGCCTCTCTCAAAAAAGCTGCAGAAATTCTTGAGTAATCAGGACAAATCATCACAAAATGCTGCTACTGGTACTCTGTAGTTGATGCATGAAGGATGCTGGAACCTTGTGAAACTTGCTGGTGTGGCATCCTGATACTGAAAAACGACAGCAGCACTTCATGTCCTACTTCCTTCCTGTCTATCCCAGCTCTCTTGCAGAAGCATTTCTTCTCTAGCCTTCTCTGGGAGAGAAAAAAATAATTTGGCAATTCCCTGGCTCCTTCCTTGGCCACCTTTTCTGTCAATGGCTGCTGTATTTCATCTCTCTGTGCTGCTGCTTCCCAGGCAGCATGTGATCCTCTGCAGTACGCTCAGGCTTCTATAAGGAATGGGTTAACACTATAAAATAGTATTTTTATGGAACCTCTTGGCAACGCAGAAAACTTTCCCATTGCCAGGGTGTTCTTTTTATTCAACAATTTGTTCCCAGAAGGCAACCCATTTAACCGGATTTTCTCTATTAAGTGGCTTCAGCTGCGTTTGTTGTTTTTTGAGCTTATGTGGTGTGTTGTAAACTGCAAACCAGTGTCCTACAGTACATTTGTCTGAGGGAAGTGAAGTGTGCACTGCTGTGATTCTGCCTGCTGTGGGAGCTTCTTGAAAGCCAGATGTCACATTCAAAGAGTAATCTGTGTTTACAAACACATGGCCACACATACTCATCACTTTCAACAGCCACCAAACTAAAATTCAAATCCTGCAGTTTTGCTTCTCTACCCACCCGCCCTGCACCCAGCCAGAGCAAGAGAAGAAAGTTTCCTAAACTTGAATGGGATCATCTCTTTTATTGAGATGAGGAAAAAAGACATTACTGTTTGCAGAGGGCTGAATTTAGCTTCCCAACTGGGGCCTCTCATCCTCATCTGTAAATTCTTGAAGACAGAAAAACACCAACTGCTAGCAAGATAATCCAATTTCCCTTCTCTTGCATTCTGAGGAAGATTGCCTACCCTACCCCCCACACCATGCCAGGTTTCAGTCTGGGAAGAAATTCTCTGGACCACTATACCCCCGGCAAGATCCGTATCAAAGCTTCAGCCCCCCAGGGTTCATTAGAAGGCATTTATTTCTGCATATTCCAGGGGGCAGGGGGCGGAGGAGGCAGATAACTATTCACCATGCAAATAGGCTGCCCTTACTTTCAACCCTTCCTTCAAACTGGGAGACATTAAAAAAACATGAGCTCTTCTAAAATAATAAATACGTTAAATCTGCTGGATGTTAAATTGCTGGTGCCTCCAGAAAAGTGCCCTGGCACCATTTGATGGGAAAAGCCAGTGAAGTCTGTTAACTCTGCTCTTGTCCTTGCTCCTTGAAAAGCTGTTAAAAGTTTAGTCAAGTGGGCTGAAACCGTATTAGAGCACTTGACTGGTTTAAGAAAGATTGTTAGCAGGTAGTTTTGTAAAACAGGACTAAGATACTTCAAGGGACGAGGGAAAATCAACCCGATTCTCTCTGCAAATTTGAAGTGCTAGTCTGTGATTTACTAATGGGGAGCAGTGAGTTACTAAGCTCATCACAACGCAGCATCCTGCTCCCCTAGTCCAGAGGGAGCCAGCTATTAATAAATCAGAACCCAGTGCTAAACTACAGGGATAAAAGGATCTACATTAATATGAAAATATTAATATCTGGAAGAGCAGATTATCATCTAAATTCATTAGAACAAGATAGCAGCATTGTTTAGAAGAAATGGCTTGCTTCAAATCTCATTAGAGCTGTAATCATACTAGCAACGGAAGATATCTTCCGACCCCTGCAAGCACTTTGGATGCTTGGTAAATGTGGTGGTCATGCTGGGGGTTTCAAACATCTGCCCAAAGCTTGCCTTTCCTCTGCAGTGTCAGCCGGAGGGCCCGCCTGAAGGAAAAAGAGACCGCAGGTACAACTGAAGAGGATGATAGGGCTGTTCCTTCTGAAGGGTGTGCCGCTCACGGAAGCGCTGTGCTGAAAATGGGCATTGCCTAGAGACACCCGTGACTGGGGATGAATTTCTCTGCTCCATGTCCCTCCAAAACTTTATCCAGAGCCACAGAGGAGGTGAGTGGAAATCTGTGAGACAGGCTACACCCTCCCTCCCTTGCTCATGCAAACTGAAGGGAACTTCACGTAGCAGTGCCTGCTGTAAAGGGGCAGAACAAGAGGAGGTTGTATTCAGGAGCTGTATCCTCCCAGGCCAGGGTCCCAGGGCAGCTCCTTCAGGGACACCTGCACAGTTGCCTCAGGCACTATCTGACGTGGAGTGGCTGGCCCTCACTGCTCACAGCATGCTTCCCTTCAGGCCTGGCCATTTTTTCCTCACTTGTACTAAGTCATGCAGAATCTGCCCCAGTAGGGCTGTGGTGCAGCCTGGTGCATTCAGGCAGCTCCCTGAAAACACAGGGACAGCTAGTGGCCTGTCTGCCTTCGTTCTTCAAGCCCAGACAATAACGGTGCCTTCTCTGCCAGCTGGGCAGCTGCTTTTCTGCGTTTCTCTCTATCACCTTCAAAGAGTTTATGGTTCTCAGGTTGCCTCCTCACTCAGCCCCCTAGGCAGCCTTGTCACTCTGCTTGTGGGAGCCTCAAATGTGGCCCCAAGCTTGTGACCTCACAGCTATGTCCAAGCTTGTCTCCTGGCTCTTTCTGCGCAGGATCCCCAGTGGGATGGTCAGCAGGCCTGCTCCTAGGTCTCTTGCAGACTGTCTTCTTTCAACAGAATTAAATCTTTCAGGTCTGTGTCTAGCTGAATGGCTTCTGAGAGGGTTTTGTGTACAAAACAGACATATAATCACGTGAGCACCTACTATATAATCACTTCAGCACCTACCCAGCGAAGCATGATGCAGTTTGTCTTGCAGCCTTTCACCAACTGCACGATGCAGGTTCGTGCAGCTTAGCCCACAGCTCACCAACATCGGCACAGTGACTACTTGCCTAAGAGGAGACCTGTGCAACAGTATTGCATTTAGCTCACAAGAATTGATCCCAGACTTCATCATGGGGATAGTTGGCCTTGGCAGTACTGTCACACACTGATAAACTCAAGAACCCTGTTCATTGGCATAAAATCTTTTCATCCTTTTTATTTTAAGTCCAGTCAAAATATCAAATGGCCTGAGATTTCACTAGCAGAGAAGGTTCTGCAAAGAATACGCAACAGCCATTCCTGATGAGAAGGTTGACGCCAAAGTCAGGCTGTGTTGCTCAGAGCTGTTATTTCCCTTTGGCACCTGTGGCACTTCCAGGCTTAGTTACCAAACTGAACTTTCCAGGATATCCTTCAGGGAAGTGCCCAGTCAGGCCAGCGATCTAGCTCATGCTCACTTCATCACAGACCCAGGAAGACCTTTATATCATAAATAGAGATGTCACAAACAAGTTATGGCCCAACTGCCTAGGAGAGGCTGGCGAGTAGAGTTTAATCTACTCAAGATATGAAAGGACCTTGCGTAACACATGGTTTTGGTTTTCAGAAATATTGAGACTATTCTTTGCATTAATGATAAAGTCAATTAAACATGCCCCGTTTTCCTACATAATGCCCCTCTGGAGTTTCACTGGGAGCAAAGCGGATCTGGCATTTAAACTAAAGAAATCCCTGTTTAGTGTGTGGGAGTCTCTGGAGAGGCCACAGATCTGCACAGCAGCTGTGAAATACAGCATCTCCTCTGTCGCTTATCAGAAATCTATGCTTCTCCTGGGAAAATTTTGCCCAAAGGATTCAGCCCTTGCCAAATTTTCAACTGGATTTTGTTTGTTTATTTTAAATTTCTTTTTACACATCTGAAACCAACAAACTTTGAAAATGCCCTAAATCTATCAACTTGAGTTACTCCCTTAAAATAATAAAAAAATTAATTCCTTCAGGCTGCCAACTTCTATTTCAAAATTTAGTCTAAAATGGATTTAAAAGACAGAAACTCTAAACCCGGAAAAAATGGAGTTTAATTGAAAAGAATCAATGTTTTTCTTTTCTCCTGTGGTATTGCACCAGTTCATGGCATCCAGGTGTCTGCAATCATAAAGAAGCGCCCAAAGTGAAGCCTCAAAAAAGTGCACTCCCCAAGGACCCCCAGTCTTCTGGATAAGACTCTCATCGAACTCTAGAGGTGTTAGATGGAGATCTTGTAGTATATGTCAACAATACATATGTTTGTCCTGGAAATAGCTTCAACTGCATATTTTGAATGAAATTTCTTTACTTTGGAGAGAGCTAATGGTCAGATATCTGTAGGTATTGGTCCCATGTCATCATCTGGGATCCTGCTGAATGGTGGTAACATACAGAGGTGTCCAATGTAATGTACGGCCAAGATTGGAGAATCCCAAGTTTCTGCCTGTTTCTGGTGGCTGTCCAGGGAATATGGTGTTCACTGAGGAGGACAGTAGAAGCGATCAACCCTCTAACGAAAAGTGGATTCTGATGTTTGTGTCTGTATCCAAGCTGTTGCAGCTTAGCTATTGTCTTTGAAGAGCTTTGCTACCTGTCTCATTACCCTGGAAAAGACTCTGGGATGTTAAACAGAGAACAATCAATCACACTATCAGCAAATAACCCTCTAGGAGATAAATACAATAAAAGAGTTATACTTATCTTAGCAGATGTTGATATAATCTCAAATTCAGAGGTTACTGCATCTGAAGACCTTTTCTGGAACTATTTGGTGAATATGCATGTGATGGGGTAAATGGGTGGAATATGATTTAGGTTTAAAAGATCTGGCTCTGTAACAGTGTATATCTCTAAAAAATATATTTCATCTTATGACCAGCTGGATGAATATCTGGCTATGATACAGCAGCATCATGGTACTGTACGTCATGAAGACAATGCTAAATACTGACCCTGGCTCCAGCTAGAAGACTTAGGAAGTCGTGACATGCTGTTCAAGGCCAGCTTGCTGTAGAGGAAAGCAAAATTCAGGGCTGGATCCAGACCCAGAGTCCCTGTTCTCCTGCTGCTGGGAACACTAGTTTTGCCCTACTTGTTTGACTAGGACTGATTTGGTTTTCTTCCAGACTGGTTGTACTTTGCCTCATTATAAACTTCACCATGTACTGTCCTTTCCCCTGCCTTATCGCCCTGTCTCTTTCAAGGGCAACACTGGAATGCAAGAGGGGTGCTTCTGCTGGGAACTGTTCCGAGGTGAGAGGACAGGCAAAAACGACCCTTCCTCCTGCTTGGTGTTTCAAACAGCTTCCGCCAGCGGGGAGGGGATGTGTTGAGAACATGAGAGGAAACACTGAAAAGGGAGAAAAGGCACAAAAAGGGAGGGAAAAAAAGTACAGCAGGGAAGCTCAAGACAAACTTCAAGTTGTGGATTATTTCTCACCCAGGCTCTAATTAGGAAGCCTCTTATGGGACTGTGAAACTGTCAGGCTGCCAAATGTCAGCATGTTTGTCAGACATCAAGCAAGCCTCCCATCAGCAGCAGCTACAGTTTGGTGGCATGATCCTCTTGGGTCCTTCCAGTGTGTGTGGCTCACACTCAGCACTGGCATCTCCAGGGGCTTCAAGGCGCAGTGGAGGACTTTTCCTTCTCCCTTACGAATCCAACAATAAATCTTTTCCTGGGATCTGCGATCTGGCCCCTTCACCCTGGTCCTGCGCAGAGAGGGTTAACCGTAGGGTGCAGAGCCACTTCACCAGTATGTGACTCAGATTCCCAGGGAAATCCCCAGTTTATCTGATGGAGCCTGTTAGTCTGCTAATTGAATAAGCTCCTATTAAAAGTGCAATGTTCTTTAATGACTGCTAACAAAGGGCCAGATTCTGATCTGATCTTTTTGCTTGGGATCACTTTTGCTGATGGTCCGGCCCTGCCCCTGATTGCAAGCTTGCGGGAGGAAGGCAGCCGCCTCCCCAGCTCCACGGACCTCTGCAGAACCCGGCTTCCAGAGCAGACACCGAAACATCAGCTCTAGGGCTTTCCTGGTGCAAGTGAGATACCAAGTGGACATCAAAAATTCTGTTTTAATGAGCCAAGACTTCCATGAAGTGTAATAGGCAGGAAGCTTTTAACGGAGATCTTTAGGAAGAGGGAGAAGACTGCAGTGCAGTCACCAGAGGAAAGCATTTTTTGGGAGACTATGAAGGGCTCCAAGTAACATAGCTACTGCAAATATCTAATACATGATCCAAGCAGTGCTCTGGGTAATTAACTTTCCCAGTGTTGAAATCACGTTGATTTGTTGATTCTGCATATGAGATGTTGTCTGTGTCTGCACAGGAAAAATGCTGTGTATGCCTCTGCATATGCACATTCAAACCTTAATTTTAATTAAAATTACGTACATTATATCTGTATCTCTACGGGAATTGACTTTGAGAAGGTATTTGCCTAGTAGTAAAGGAAAAAAATGTGGTTAGCATTTAAAGTGAACTTAGTTGGGTTCCAGGGTACTTCCAACAGGGAGCTTAACAGCTCTGATTTCAGCCAGGCCCCGGCCACCCCAGGACAGGGTTGAGCTCTCTGGCATGACCCTGTGACCCCATTTGCCTTCCTTGTCTCACCTGAAACTCCCAGTGTGTTTCCCAAGCCTATGTGACATCAGAGGCATGAAAAGTTTTCTATTACAATTATAAGGAGAATTTTTTTTCTGTTTTCTTGCTAGCCAGGAGTGACGTCTGGTCACCTTCACCCCATGTGTTGCCACACCCACTCAGTTCCTCTGTGGGTCCTTTTATTCATCTAGGAAAGTTTCTGTTAAAATGCAGGAGCTTCTTCTAGAAGGTCGCATGTATTCACACTAGCACTGAGCTGCTGCTTTAAAAGTTTCATAAGCAATCCATAAGTGGTGGTTTTTTTCCCCACAATAACAATAGCGAAGTGTCAAGAATCTCAAGCTTCTGTTATGAGACTCTGAAACCCCTTTCTCAGCCTGTTTTCTATTCCCTACTCCCGAGTTGTCAGATGCTGTGACATGGCTCCATCACACCACGACGAGCAGTCCCAACAAACAGAAAATGATTTCCAACGGGCAAACATGCTGTTTACTCTCCAGAAAAATTGCCCTTTCCCATCTGACAGCTGATCAAGGGATCTCCTGCTGCTGTCAGCATGAAGAAGTGTTTAAACATAGGGATGGAAGTTTAAACATTTTCTCATTATCACAGAATAAAAAAAAAATTGAAGAATAATAAAAAATAAAGGCATTGAGACTCTCCGACCACCTGCTGTGTCAGTAATGAAGCGGTGTCACATGACCAACTGGCGAGGACTTTTATCTCTGCCCCAGTATCATTACTGAAGTGACACCTGTCACATGACCTGCATCAGGGCTTTCATCTGGGCTCCCCAAATGCAGTTCTGGCTTGCGAAAGGGATTTTCCTGGTGCTTTTCTCCCCCCTTTAAAGAGCATTGCCCGCTTGCGCCATTACAGACAGGGGTTTGCAAATATTAAAGCCCTTGGATTTTTTCTTGGGAATATGTAATTTGGCCAACAAACTTGCTCTGGCCTGAAGTGAAACAGAGAATCTTAGCCTGGGGAAGAAGTTATTTCATTTACTTCAAGGTGTTTTTAAAGCAAATATTTAAGTCTGCTGTTAAACTCTCTTTGCATAAAAGAGGATGTTGAAGGATTTCTCCAAAATCTCAGATTTGTTTCTATTTTTTTATTAGGTGGTAATGTCACCAAAAATCCGGGAATAAAACCTCGTAACACCAATGTAGTGTTAAAAGGCAGGCATTCTTTATTGCATCGCTGGATGCACGGGGGATAATTCCACCGAACGTGCATACCTCATACCTTTTCCACGCAGTTTATATAGATCAAAAATA
>Ga0065711_1000638_pt1 | contig 61516 bp, 36 predicted proteins | sample Hoacrofraction12_FD_59098 | JGI IMG/M metagenome (GOLD analysis project Ga0065711, IMG submission 59098) | Hoatzin crop microbial communities from Cojedes, Venezuela - Epithelial fraction 12 v2 (version 2) | ecosystem: Host-associated > Birds > Digestive system > Esophagus > Crop | place...
CCGCCTGGACAAGATCCTGTGCAGCCTGCTGTAGGTGACCCTGCTTCGTCAGGAGGGTTGGACTAGATGACCCACAGAGGTCCCTTCCAACCCCTACCATTCTGTGATTCTGTGTGATTCTGTGATTCTGCTGTATCTGCTTAACCTTTCTGTCCTCACTATGAGAAAAAAATGTAAATGAGTGTGACAGACATTTTACGGCAGTGAAAGAGTGCACTAGCAGAAATCAGAAGACACAAAATAATATAGCAACTTCTTGAACCATTTCTGAGATCTAGATTAAATACAGTAAAACCTGACCAGTAAAAGCTGGTCTGCATGTAGCACCGCTGGCCCAGCTCTTCATCAGAATTGATGGATCTGAACTGTCTTTCCCACATGTACCTTCAAGCCAACAAAAATAAGTAGTTCCAATGAATTTCTATTTTTCCCTTCACATAAGCCAAGGAATTTACAGCAAGGTTATAGCAGAGTAGCAGGTAACTTATTACCTTCCTTTTCAAGTGGGGAATGGGAGATACAGTGAGATGAAGTGGTTTGCCAGGAGGTCACTGTATCCTCATACTCTGAGCAGAATCTAAGAACGCAGGCTCTAATCCTGACTCTGAGATGGAATTTCTGTGTAGTTTCAGGTACAAATAAAACTTCTCTATCAGCAAAACTGGAACTCATTAGTAAATGGCTCACAGCCAATATTTAATTCGTCTGACCTAAAGGAAAAGAAGTTCTTCTTAGGGGAAACTTGGAATATTTTAGAAGTACTTTGGCAGTGGAGCCTATCATTTGGCTAGGAGTTTTCCACCACACATGTGCACACCTAAGTTTGCAGTAATTCTTTCTCATTCAGGTTTGAGCTTCATTTGCTCACCATTACCTGTGGTTCTGCCAGTTTACACACAGTTCTGCCAATAGCATCATCTGGTTAAGGCCTCTGTCATCACACCCACTACGCACTCTGCATTCACTGTATTCTGTAATAGTCAGTTCCAGAAAAAAAGAGAAACAAAAAAGGAAGTAGCTTTTCTGGCCTGTTAACAACTGCCTTTTTACCGTCCCCATTCTTTCCACTATCTGATATTATTTCTTGATAAATCATTTATCTCACAGGCATCTCTTCCTCATTTCTACTTTTACTTCTAAAGGCTTTGTGATAGGCTTGTGCACCAAAAGGAAAGCATTTTAGAAACACTTGACTTATTTTTAAACCACTGCAGTCTGCACGCAGAAATTTTTCTTTCACCCTATCTCAAAGCATCAAAAGTCTTTTTTCTGGCAGTCTTGCATCTTTTGGTTTCTTCCTCATTTTGCATTAAGCTGCTCTTTGATAAGGTTCAGCTAGGGAAATTCATTTCTCTCAGGACCCAATCAGGTTTTTACATCAATTAGGCTAATTGACAGAAGGTTTAACACATTTCTTAATTATGACTGCAAATATGTTCTTGGAAGAAACCCCAAAGCACAGGAGTTAAAAAAAAAAAACAAGCCTCTTTGCCAGTAAAATAATTTCAGAAATATTTTAAAGGTAGAACACCAGGAAATAAGTTTCCTAATGTACACCTATCTCACGATGGCTGAAACTGCTCTCAGCCAGAAAGTCTATGCCACACCAGAATGATCACCCCAAGCCTGACTGTGAAAAAGTGAATCATAGCGTAGGAAAGGGTATATAAAGTGAAGACAGAAAGGGTCTGTGAAGACAGGGTAGATATGGGAAGACAGAAAACACATAACTAGCCACCAAACTACAAAAAGCCCCCAAACAAAACAAAATTTCCAATTCTGGAAAGACCTACTGTTTTCCTTTTTTCCTGATTTTGTAACAGGACATCTGAAATAATTTGTGCTTGTTCACACTAGCTGTCTTAGTCTTTTTATAACTTAGGCTGAATCGGATTAACCTAAACCTCATAACTCAGCTAAGCATTGAGCTTAAGCGACCGTTTACATTATAATATGGTATTGTATGTTAAACTGTAATTCTTTACTGTTTCAGATTCTAGTCTTTTATACTAATAGAAATGACAGAGTGCTTCTGAAATGTAAACAACTACCCGTTCTTTATCCTTCAGTTTTAACCTTTGTCATTCTGCCTCTATTTCCCTGTGTTCTATGTGATGCTGTGGCAAGGCGACAGAAAAAGGCAGTTCAATACTCCAGAATAACCCACAGTCACAAAATATTGGAGGAAACCCTGAGAGAGATATTTAACCTCAGTCTTTGCTGGTGTTTCTGAACATCTGGCCACCCTACTTGATAAGCACGCTAGCGGTGTTGGGGTTTTTTGAATGCCTATGCTGCACAGAACTCAAACAAACAATTTAGTGAATAAGAGCCCTTAGGGATGAGGTGTTTAAAGGAGTAACATACATAAATCCCTTGGACATATTTCCTGTGTAGTACATTTAAAACCAACACTCTTTTACTTAACATTGCTCCACTGGAGTTGGAATCAGTGTTAAACTGCAGCAGTGCTTTAAAATAAATGGGCTATGTTGCAGTTTTTGTGTGTATGTGTGAAAGTCAGGGAAGAAGGCCATGACGTCTTTAAGTGCACATGGTGCACACTGAATCCAATTGCCAAAATGTCACTTCCTTTTCTAGCTACACTGCAGCACCATCATCTCTTCTGTTTAGCATGGGACACATGTCCCATGCCTGTCCTCTTGCTAGATTTTTCCTAGAACCTCCCTCAAAGGTGTCACAGAAAGCACTTCTTTCCTCGCAAGCCCCTCAGTTTAATAGTGAGGAAGACAAATTTTTTCCCTTCAGAAATTAACCCCAACAGATTAATGGCTAATTTAGGCCAGAATATAACCTCGCAGACATTCTCCATCTGCCTTCTAGCTCAGATGGGAGTTTACTAGACACAGGGAGGGAAAGCACAGAAAGATGTGATGATGCCTAACTTGCTGTTAGCTGGTGGTGCATTGGGGGTTGTCAGCGCAGGAGCTGGTGGCTGTGGCATGCGCAAGGATCCTGGGACCCTAGATTTCACACCACAGGCCGTAGTTCAGGTAGGATTTGCTCTAAATTCATTCAGTACAATTGCAATTGTAGAGGGCTTCATCCCTCTCTCAATATCCAGCAGAGCTATCCCCTCCCTGTGACGGCGGGCAGGCCGCTCTGTTCAGATCCTGGTGAGTGACAACATATCCCCTTGATGGGTGAGAACTCCTCTTCCTTCTGTTAGTTCCAGCCCAGATACTTGTCTCATTTTCCCTTAGCAGCTGTAAACATTTTTGCTCTACTCAACATTGTCTTCAGCAGAAAGGCAGTATTTTCTGCTAGACCAGGTGTCTCAACTAGTGAGGTCTGACAACATGGAAATATGGAGAGGTGGTAGTAGCAGGTCTGTCCCTTTTGTGACTGCCGATATTTTTATTTATTTTTTCTTTAATGCAAAGAAGCACTGCAGGTCAAAGGGGAGTCTGGGAAGGATGAGGCTGTGCTGCAAATTGTATTATGCTTGATTCATCTTCATCTCTCACCATGATCTTCCCTAGCCCTGCAATGCTACTTCTGTCTCTTCAACTCAAGTAAGTTTGTGTTCAAGGAATGAGTACAGCCATGGTGTACCATCTGTCTTGCAGGTGTTCTCACATCAACCCTATGGATCCCCTTGACTGCCTTTGTCCACCTTGGTCTGCAATCCCCCACCCCAAACCCCCCATTAATAGTGAGTTAAGGGGAGGCAGAAGCCAGGCAGAGAAAGGCTTAGACTGATTATGCTCCATGTGTCTTCACCTATCGACCATCCATGTCCCAGTGCTGACTGTCCTGAAGGTAACACGCTGTGTCCAAAAATGGTGTGGAAGAGAAAGCCAACAGTAGGAGCCTGGAGAAAGCTCCTTATGAAGCAATAGTAGGAACGTGGGACCAGAAGAAAAAGGCTGGCAACCACTGTACTAAACCCTGATCTATCCCCTCTCATGGGGTGATGTAAGATTTTTGCTCTGATAATCACATTAATTTCCTTGTTCTCTTTTGCATGGGTGTACATGCACAGAATTGCTCCCTGGATCCCATCTCTCAGGCTTACAGTCCATTTTTAAAGAACACTTAGGACCATATGAAAAAAGGATGGGAAGCACTTTTACTACCTCTTCCAACCTCCAGGCAAAGTCAGCTATACCTATATTGTTCCAGACAGATGTTTTGCTGGGGGAGTGGAAACGTGTCTTGGAAACCTCCCCTGGTAACAATTCGTTGGTTAGCTTAGTTGAGCCATGCCAGTAACTCTCTACTTTGATGTTCAGCACAGAAGTGCTGTGCTGCGTCTGTATCTTCCTGATTGCAATGCACACCCAAGATGTGCTGCCCTATTAAAACTAGACTTTGAAAAATTTATTCCCATTTTCCTTTCTAGTGTTCACTCCTGAAACAGGAATTTTCTAAGCAGGTGGGATAAGAAAGAGTCCTGGGTTCTGATCAAGGACCAGGTGCTGTGCCTGGTGCAGGGGTCCGGTCCTAGACTCCAGCAGGATCTGGGCTCACATCTTGTGATTTTAGCATGGCTGCCATCATTGCAGCCTGCTTGACTCCATCGTAAGGACTGGAATTGCAAAGTCAGAAGCAAACATACCACCATTTTCTCTTTGCAGGGTCAGTTTTCAGCCCTTTTATTGACCCCTCAGCTTCATGGCTCTCAAGTGCTTAGGATGGACACTGTGGGTTCAACAGATGATTTGAACCATGTTTCATAGCCAGACATCACCTGCAGTTAACTGTAAAATCAGAGGCCAGGGGGAGCACAGACTAAAGACAGTTACCTAATTGCTCAATGGCAGGAAGACTGATACTTCTCAGCAAAACCAAAATATTAGAAGAAAAGGTAAGTCTACTGGTGAAAGCTCGGGCAAATGCAGGCTCCAGGCACTCACAGGGTGAGACATCAGTTGGGCAAAAGCAGCTGTCTGAAAATGGGCATCTAACTGATGCTCTGAATCACCTCTGAGCCTTCTCTACACTGTAAAGGGATTTTTACATTTTGTCTGACATAGTCTGAATCTCACTAATCAAACATGAATAGCCCTACTGTGCCAAAGCCCCCCTTTAGATGATTAGTTGCTTTGTAGATCTAACTGCCCAACCTGGTCTTATGAAAATAACAGTAATAGTAAAAGCAGCAATAACAGAATTTCATGTTTCTTTTTTTTTGTTAATTTGTTGTTGAGTGCAGAAATCATATTTGTACTTCAAAATGGTTCTATGGAATAAATTGCATAATAATTCATTGAGTCACTGATTGTTGTAGTGTATTAGACTCACTGCTGGCAACTACAAATCTACTGTATTAGGTAAAAAAGAAAACCAATTGTTTCAGAGGTTTTTATAGACTTCTTGAAATGCTCCATCTCTAATATATACTATTCCCCAGCACAGCAAATTATGTACAGCATTACCTTTACAGCAATGCACTGTCCGGGATATGAGCCTGGCACAGACAGAATATCAGTGTTTGAATCTATTTACTGATAAACAATATTCTGTAATATGTGGCTTGAGTACATGGGATTCTTCCTTTTTTTTGCTTGCCACCAGTGCTACAGAACTGGTGCCAATTAAATTGTAGATGAATGAGCCTGCGATCATCCCAATATGCTTCAGCAATTGTAAATTGGTTAAGGCTCAAATCAATGTTCTGGTCCTCAACATTTCTTGAGTGTGTTGAAAATCTAGTTTAATTGCGAGAGGCAGTTGTCCTTTACTAGGAAGTCGGTAAGAGACTTCTTTTAGCCTTGAATGGTACTGGACTCAATTGAACTTTACTATCTTTTGGATGCTTAATAGAAAATATTTCAATTTTATGCTTTTAAATGGATTACATTTAAACAGATCCTGTTCTAAGATTAAAGGCACAGCATGAGACTGACTGTCAGTCTGAATGTTCCTCCATCCCCATGACTGCATCGCCGTGTCAGTTGAGAAAACCTAGGAGAGATCAGTAATGCTTCAACTTTATGCTAGGTTTATGATTTCTGTGAAATGATTTCAGGTACTTCAGCGCTAAAAAGATTTTGTGACCTTCCATCAACAGATGGTGTAGTTGTTCCAGTAGCACTAGCAAAAACTCTTAGCTATGTTGAGATGAGTGGAAGAGCTCAGCAGCAGTTTCATTCTCATGTTTTATTTGCTGAAGAAGACAGATTCTCTTGGCTTTGAAGGGAACCTGAAAATCAGACATCTATGCAATTCTGAATGCGTTGCAGCCAACCTAATCTTGACCTGTCCCCTGATAACTGTCTTTTTATACACTGTGAGTATCCTGGGGCAGATCTTTGTTTTACTGGAACTACTATGGTACCTTGCATTTACTTCCAAAAGAATACAATAAATACTAATAAAGAATACCACTGATTACAAATGTATTTGAAAATAAAGCAATATTTGTATACTTACACTGAATTTGGCAAAATTATTGTTCAATATTTGATAAAACTGCTCATACAAAGCTGTTTTACAGCACTGTGGTAGTTCAAATTTGTATTTGATATTTCTTATTCTAGTATAGATAATCTGTCTGCAAACAGCAACATTGTTCTTCCTTAATTTGTATTCCTATAAGTAAGAAATTAAAATCCTACTGCTTTTGCAAAATAAAGTTTTCTTCTGATTTCCAACTGTACATATTTTTCTTATATTTTTCAAATAATCCTCCAATTTTTTTATCAGAATTTACACAGTAGCTATACCCTTTTACTGTTTCCAGCTATATCTGATAAACAGATAAAAATGAAGATGTTAAACAATTGAGTATGAAGAGACAAGTTAAGTTCAGAGGGAAGAAACTGAAAGTATGTAGAAAAATATAGTAGGTATTGAGATCATCCTACAGTATTGTCAAAGATGATGGATTACATTTAAAGAGTACTTAGGTACTCTTGTGAATATAAGATTTTATGAAGGCTACCTTTGTTTTTCTGTCCCTGGTATTTGGAATGTCTTGTCCCGTTCTCCTCCATTACGAACCAGCTATCACTCGTTTAAGTGCTGATATGATTACATGATTTTCTTCCTTGTTCAATGGTTGTTCACAATCTGTTACTGCAGATTATTTCCTCTCTAACTTCTATTGAAAAAGGGTCCAGAGTGCCTTAAAACATTTTGCTTGGAATGATAAAAATAATAATTTATCAACATGAATCACATTCATTTACCTCTGAGACTGTGCGATTCTAAGAAGTTGAAAAAAGAATAGTGAAATCTGACAGTGATTTTTCTTAGTGTTGTATTAGCAGGCTGTAAATGAAAAGTTGTAGTAGACACCACAACTGAAAGCCTATTAGAAAAAGTGAGAGAACAAATATTTTTAGCTATGATAAATATACTGTATTTAAAAGCACAACAACTAGGATAAATTCAGTGATATCAGTCAAACTTGCAATTATTTTTCAGTTTGTAGGCAACTTTCATTATGAGTTAATGCAAATCAAATGATGGATTCAATGCAGATTCCAAATGATAGAGGAACAATAAAGAATATCTCACAAAGCTGTTGGACTTCTATGCTAGACAATTTATTCACATCAGAAAAGACTTTCTTAGAGGAAAACAAATACAAACTCTAAACTATGATGTCATGAAGCCAGATGTTGGACCAGATAAATATTCCTTGTGCTTTTCAGTCATCACAAGAGGATGTACACTCAAGATAAAGCTGAAGTAGAAAAATGCTCTTACTTTTATGTCACTTACTCTGCTTCCATTTTTTTTTTTTTGACTTATGCTAAAGGACAGCTAACCTGGGAATGAGTGCAATTGATGTACATTGTGATTCTTCTCAATAGTCTAGAAACAGAACAATACAACTGTTCCAGGAGGATAGCTTGTTCAAAGATCAAAAGAACTAGTTCTTCAACCTGAACCCAACTACAGAAGTAGAGAGAAACACAACCTGTGGGGTGTGTGTGCACCTCAAAAACTTTTCTTATATCAGAAAATTAGATGTCAGTTTTGTACTTAGCAAACTAGAAGTAGATGAAAGAAAAAAATCCTTTTTTAGAGATGAGGGGGAATTACAAGACCTCCAACCGAAGGCTGTTAAATCCACATGATTTAGTAGCTCATTGAGTTGGAAGCTGAGAAACCCTCTGATGTGACACAGAGATTTCTCTTTCTTTCTTTTTTTTTTTTACATTGTGGATGAAATGGGAGCAACTAACTGTGCTTTACTAGCAACTGGGAAGTACATATAACTGTATTTGTCTTTAATATCACTGAAAGCTGGCATATTTACAGAGCTCATTAGCCATCATTTGTTTTCTTGAAACAAGGGCAGGCATTTGCAGTAGGGGAATTCCCCATATTATTTATCTGTTCTCCAAAAGACAGTCCTCCTAAAATAGTATAATTACCTGAGGCTCAATTTCCCGTGGTTAGAAAAGCATTTTTAATCCAGTAAGGGCAAAGCACAAATGACAGTTTCTCCACCCTTCTCTGCCAACAGCTCTGGTTTATCAGAACATCAAGAAAAGTCTCTCTAGCTTTTCTGATGATTTAAATACTCAGGTCACACAACAGGCGTCAACGACCTACACCAGATATCAGGTAATATGTCTCCATGCATGGATTGGGCTAAGTTGTGAAAGAATGAATGGCTTTAACTTGAAATAAGTTAATAGTAACTTACCACAAATTGCATAAGCTGATAATAAAATTAGCTTAGGAACTGTTTCCTCCCTCCAGATGTGCACCTGACGTCCTTTGGATGTGTACAGATTTCATTATAATTTTTAGGACTCTTTTTCTTTTCCTTTCTAACTTACAGAAAAGCAATGACTAACAAGGGTGGCAGTTGTTTTCTGGTCTTGCAAGTGCCTTTCAGAGTAGATGCAATGCAGGAGAAACCCCCCTGTATTGCTGAATGTGACAGGTCTTAATATTCCGTCAGCCCTACGGAGAATTAGTGAACAGTGGCAATAAAAAGCAAAGCGGGGAGAATCAGACCAGGATATTTTTTGAAAAGCTGAATAAAACTGAAAAACAATGCCAGCTCACAGTTTACCACTGTATGGTATATGTCTCATTAAATAGGAAATACAGAAATGAGATGCATTAAAATACCTCTGGTAAAATGAAAATGAGCATTACGCAGAAATCATATCAGCATGAATTCAGATTTTAAAAGAACAGAAAAAAATGGCTTATTTGGAACTTGTAATTTCATGTATATCTCATCAGTACATAAAAGGCACTGTGAACAAGATCAAGAATGCAAGTAGATGCAAGATTATTGGAGCATTGCGTTTAGGGTTTGCTATAGGACTCCCAGCATCCCCTGATGCACTTTCATTCTTGTAATTCAAATTGTTTACCTATCATTTAAGAGCTTTCATAATTCATACTGTCATGTGTTGTTGCCTGTTATGTCACTATGGTACCACAGGGATTTGATCAATGGCTGAGCTGCTTTAACTCAATTAAGTATACTTGAAAAACTGTGTGATACACTAGGTTTCACAGAATTATTTTTAACGGTGACAAGATGACGCATCATTGTCTCTTGACTGCTAACCTAGATTAGATGATACCAGCTGATAGTGGAGGCTGTCTTGGCTGATATGGGTACACAGCAGTAACTGAGAATGCATCATGCTATTAAGCTCTGACAATTGCTTTACTGCTGTTATAAATGTCAGCTCCAACCTACGATAAAAAAATTTTCACAGCAGGGCTCCTACTCACAATTCTTTGGACATTAAGACTCATTTTTCTAGCAGCCTGGATATTCTGAAATATGTACAGAGCTGAGACAGTCTGAGTTCCTTCTCAGTAGGTTTTACCAAGCCAGTTATACTGACCATTCAGACAGGAGCTGAGGTCTATCTTGCAGTTCTGAAAAGTGGACATTTACATGGCTTCTATAGAAATTGCATTTAGGTGTTCCCTGTACAAAAAACACACTTGGTCTTTTTTGGAGATTACGATGTAAGTATCTTGTAACTCAAATTTCAGTTCTGGCTCTTCAGTGGACGAGACCAGTTTTCTGGCTCTTCACCTCACACCCATATTTGTAGTGACGTTTATGGTTTTTGAGTATACAGGTGTTTACTTATTTAAAAAGCAAACCAGGTTGAGTATTTTCTAAATAGAAGGACTTGTAAATGGTATGGCTGAAAGAGAGCCACAGTCCCTCAGTATGGAGGCAAATCTTGTAAACAACACTTGCTGAGGTGAGCGCAAAAGTCTTTACCATAAACTAACGGTGTGCACCCATTAACTCTCAGGTGGTATCAGTGAGGACAGCCAGAGTACGGTACCAAGGGGAAGCTTGTAACCTAGATGATTTAGTGTAAGTGAAACTAAGGGGAGATTAGATTTGAACATAACCTCCATCTTTGATAACTCTTCATGGTATTTGGGTTATTGTGTTTTGATAAAGTTTACTTTTTCAGATGTCTTTCCCACCACTTACATTTGTTAGTGGTAGAGATGAATGGAAGATTAAACATATCTGTTTAATTTTCTTCACATATAGTGGTACATAAATGCTATAATCTTGGTTTTTTTTCCCCTTGTCTTTCTTCATTCTTGTCTTTTCTACTTTTCTTTCTTCAGAAGAAAATAGGATAAAAGGAGATTTTTTTCCCCTAGCAGTCTGTAAAGAGTCATTACCTCTGAAAAAAAAGTATCTTGGGAATAACCATACCTCTTTCTATCATCTTTCCATATTTCCAGTGTATTTAATTATAAAGCTTGTCTTTTCAACAGCAGGATGGTGTAGGAGAAAGGATGCTGCACTTCAACTAACATTCTTTCAGGCTGTGATGCAGTACAAGCAAAACTAACATCATGGCCTTAAGACCCAGAAGAACACCAGAAGGCTGAGCAGAATATCAGAAAAAGGGTTAGATACTGGAAAGTTTTTGCATGTCAATTTTAACTACATTGTTCATCAGATTTTCCTCTAATAATTGGATAATGTAGACTATGACTATTAATATCATTGTAACTGGACTAATAATAACTTCGGTGTTTTGATAAGACTGTTAAACCTTTAACTGGTCTTAATAAATTCTTAGCTGCATATATCAGACATGTAAGACTTTGGGTGTAACAACTGTGCAATTTGAAATGCACTGCAATTGTTCTAAAGAATTCGTTGTCTTGCAGACGGGTACTTTTAGGCAGAGCACAGTGCTTCTAGCCTCTGAACTAGGCTGCTCAGGGCTAGCTTGGATATTTCTGGATGGCCTTCTGTTGTGTGAAGTAGATGTACTTCTTTAAAGTTTCTGCTTTCCTTCTTACAGCTCCCTTAACACTGGACTGATGATCACTTTATTATTTCAAAGGAGAGCACAAAGGTATGCAGCTACATCAATCTAACTTAAGCATCATTAGTTACTTTTTGTTCACTGTTGAAAGGTCTTGTGAGGATCAATACAGATAAGAAACATGCTGATGATGAAGGAGGAATGGTTGTCATCTACAAAATTGTCAATGGATGCTGCAATACAACAGGAGTCTGCTCCTGCCACCCATTCAAAAGTGCAACAGAGAGGAAGGAGGGACGGATTTTGAGGACAATGCATGTAATTTTTATTTTGTCATACCTGATGCATGTATTGGGATTGGTGGGCCAGAACAGAGTGGCTGTCAAACCCTATCAGCTCATCCCAGGAGGGTGCTTCCTTTGGTGGTGGGATGACCATCTGTCCCTGTGTTCATCTGCTGCAGAGCCTTGAGAACTGTTGATAACTACATTGGTGGCCAGGGTCTCCAGCCTGTTCTTGGCTGTGGCTGGGAGCAGGCTGGCTCTAGACCACCTAGGAGTTTTGCACACACGTGTGTACACAGAATGACTGTACTCTCAACTGCATTTGATCCGTCAGTTTTTCTTTCTGTGTCTGATGAACACTTTTCTTCCTGAGAAGAAATTCAGAAAAGGAAGTAAGTTCGAAATGTGCCTCTACAGGATCTACTTATACCAGATCAAATCTGTTGTTGATATTTTCTCCAGCCACAGCCAAAAACACCACTTATTTCCAAGAGCAGTTGCAGCAGTAGTGACTGGTGGTGGAGACCGGTGGAAGTTTGGTTGGAGCTGATAGTTATAGTTTGGTTTGTTTGGACATATTTGCTAGTCTGTAAGTGAGGGTGTGAGCAAATGAATGTGGGAGCAACCTGAGATAAGTAACATGTCAGAGTCCTTGCAAGAATATGATTCTGCACAACAAAAATAAATGAAGCTCTAGTCCCCGGAGTGGTCGCGTAATCTGCTTAGCCTTGGGGTTTCCTCCTCTTCCAACCTAACCCATGTAAAACTATGTGTGTCGTTAGTCAGATGGCTGAAAGATCCATCTCCAACCCTGTTATAACTCTTGTCTAACTTCCTGCCTTGACATGTCACAAACTGAACATATCTAGACTAAAACAAAAGGGATGAAGTCTGCCTAGCTGACTCTGATGGTGTGAGCCCATGGCTCAATAAGCAGTACTGGTGCAATGTGAAAGTCTGTCACAAAAAGGCTTATGCTATTTCAAAGCTACAAATGAAAAGAAATTGAGTTCACATGATGCAGTGAAGCAAATCAAACCCTGTAATTTTTGTATTAATTGCCGAAAGCAGACAGTGCCTGGGAAGCAGAATAGAGGGTAGAAACGAAATAAATTTTGAAGCTTAAATTTGGAAATGAGCCCAGGTTTTGGGGACTTAGAGTCTGGTAGGACTTACTTTTAAAAGTATAATTCTATCAGGAAAAAAATCACTCTGAGAAGTATATTCTAGATCTTTGTTAATTTTTCTTTGGCCTTTAGCCAAATGTTGTTAATTGAAGCTCTAAGTACTATTTCACTTACTTTGATACCCACAGAGAATTAAATGGTCTTTTTTATAACAACCAATGCTCTCGGACTTTTTGCATCTTGCTATTTAAAGATAAAAGTAGTACAATATTTCTAGGATCTCTATGGAAAATCCTAAGTGAGGACTGAAAATAAGCTAGAAAAATAAAACTCAGTTTACTAGTTTGGCTCTCTCTGTTATGGGATACGCAGGAGCAATAGTGCCAGGAACACTAGTTATCCTTAAAGACTTTATAATAGATACTAAATAAAATAAGGGAATTTAAAAGTAATGTCCTCTCCATTTGAATTACTTAACGGAAAAAAAGAGCAACGAAGAATTACAGTACTCTTCATAATATCTAATATTATGGTATATTCTATTCAGGATAAAAATATACAGAAACTTTTAAATTAATACTACAGTGATATGAAACTATTCTAGGGCTTTTCCAAATTAATGAAATGTCGAAATGTGGTGAAACATCACTGTGCAATGATGCTCTGCTAATTTCCTTTTCTGCTGAAGAAGCAGCAGCACAATTCCTGAGTTCAAGACAATGCTGAGTTAGGTGAGGTAGCTGACGAACAGAGCAGCATGCACAGAGGAGGGAGCCTTGACCAGCAATTGTTTAGCAATACAATTACTGTTTTTACATCCCAGTAGCAAATGTGTATCAAAGCCCTGAAAGAAGCTGCTGCTCTAAGAGGCAGGTAGTCTTACAGCTGTGAAGCTGATGAAAAGTTGAAAGTTCTCTCACATAAATGGGGAGAAGATTTGACTGCACGTGTGTTAGACAGCTGTTGTGTTGTTATTTTGTTCTGTTAAATTAGCAATATGAGGAAAGGGAAGAGGAAGTGGCATGAAAAGATCTGGGTGATGCTTACAGCAAAGGATAAAAAATAAAGAAGAGTAAGAGCAGTGGAAAGAAACATCTCTCCTTTCACTGCCAGCACTTGACCTCTCCTTTTCCAGTTTCTTTTTCCTGCCATCTAGGGCTCACTGTCTGTAGTCTCCAGTGAAGCCATGCTGCCTACATGTCATCAGCTGGGGTGGTTTTACAGGCTGCCCAGAAAAGATGTTAAGCAAGGACTTGAGAGAGTTAATAGTAAATAAGTTGTGAAGCCACTAGTCATTTGCAAGACTTTCTCGTGCTGCCAAAATTTTATGCTCTACAGTGTTTCTGCTGTTGAGAGGAAAAGCAAAGTATTATGTTGATTGCATTGAATCATTTGCTCAACATTATTGCCCACAAGCTAACAAAGGAAGGAGAAAACAGAGGGACAATTTTAAAATGAAAGCATATATCTGCACTGAGAATCAATACAGTCAGATAAGCAAAGTTTTCTAAAAGAGATGTAGAATATATTCACAAAATCAGTTTTCTGCTGCTATAGCTGAAGTCATTTTAATAAGAAGATTTCAGATTTCTTTTTTTTTAAATAGAACAGCATGAACTATGCTTGTGCTGGTAAAGTTATAGAGCTGGGGCCAGAAGAGAACTGGTTCTAAAGACATTCATAATGGCATTTCATGAATTTTCAAATCCTTATTTTCCATTTATATTTCCATGAAGATCCAACATTTTCTTTTCTCCTGTTCCAGACATATGCACATCCTCAGAATCATGTTACATATATATACACTTTATTTGTTTCCCAGACTTCTCAAATCACGTCTGACACAAATCCATGCAAATCTGATAGAAGCAACAGCTCAAATATATCAGGGCTTTAAACAAGGAAACTTTCTGATATATTGCCTCATTCTGATGGAAGACGCTTGTCTGTCCAGCCTAACTTACTTTAGTTACTTTCTGGTAGCTTAATTTGAATAGCTTTTTTAGGCCTAGAGAGAGAGATAATGGAGGAAAAAAAGATTGTCTGGGTAACAGCACACATAAACAGAGACACTAACTTGTCAAATGCTAGACCAGGTAAGGTGTCCCTGGTGAGTCCAGAGCACTCTGATAAGAAAGTGAAGCAGTTGCTCTGGCATTTCCAGAGAGCTACTGTTGGGATTTTCCTTTTCTGTCTCTTCCTGTGAAGGCATTTGACATATGGTTCTAGTGCTGCTCAGTTACACATCTCTCTTCCACCTTTACTTAGTATTTTTCATTTATTAGTCATTTCCCATTTTAAACTAGAATTATACTTTATTCATCCTTCCGCATAGCCTTATGTTGTTAATTTTTATCAGGGAACGGAAAAAGTCTAGTCTATTATTTGTGAGGAGAGAAAGTTTAATCAGTACAGAACCTGTCTGAGAATGAGATGTAAGAGTTTCCCATTTCAAACAGGCTGATGGGTCATGACATAGTTTTTCCCAAGTGCTGAAAATGTGTTTAAAACTATGCCGTTTGATTAACATGTAAAGTCTGAGAGTAGCTAGCAAATTCAATTATGGATTCAAATTATGTTACTAAATTGGTCTAATTTTTAAAAGTGATGAATGAAGTGCATTAGAAGAAAGGGATAATAAAGGTCTAAAGAGGAATTGCAAGGACTCTATTAATTAAAACTCAGTGAACATATGCATATCTTCATTAATGTGAATGGGTGTGCAGCTACAAATGCATTGGTGTGCATCAAAAATCCAACTTTGCATAATATTTATATTATTCCAGATTTAATTTTCTACATATCTGAAATTTATTGAAGTACATATTTATGATGGTAAAAGATATTAGAAACCTGTTCCTAATATTGCAACAAGCAGTAACTCTATCAACTGTGTTAGGACAGAAAGCTGTTTAAAGCCAGATTGAATGTCTGTGCAACATATAATGAAGTCTGGCCATAGCAATGGCTTCTTTTGGTTGGGTCAAAGACCAAGGTGAGGAAGAGATCCCCAGCTGTGAAAGGTGCAGTGATAAAGTTCCTTTCTAAGAATCTCCCATCTGTAAAGGAGAGCATGGGCCACAGAGCTGCAAGTGCTGGACCCACAGACCCGCTCTCAGAGGCACCCGCAGTATCAGCAGCAGTTCCACTGAGGCCACATCAGGCCTGGCCACAGCACTGGGGCAGAAAGACAGGAGGTGACTTAAAGCTGCAGAGTCACTACGTGGACTCATGACTCAATCCTCTGCTATATGACACCTCTGCTATAAGGATCTGCTCAACTTGGAGTTCTGCATCCAGCTTTGGAGCCCTCAGCACAGGAAAGACATGGACCTCTTGGAGCGGGTCCAGAGGAGGGCCACAAAAATGGTCAGGGGGCTGGAACACCTCTCCTATGAGGACAGTCTGAGACACTTGGGGTTGTTCAGCCTGGAGAAGAGAAGGCTCTGGGGAGACCTTACCACAGCCTTCCAGTACCCAAAGGGGGCCTACAAGAAAGCTGAACAGTGACTTTTTACAAAGGCGTGTAGTGACAGGACAATGGGTAATGGCTTTAAACTGAAAGAGGGTAGATTTACATTCAATATAAGAAATAAATTCTTTGCTCTGAAGGTGGTGAAACACTGGAATAGGTTGCCCAAAGAAGCTGTGGATGCGCCCTCCCTGGAAGAGTTTGAGGCCAGGCTGGATGGGGCTCTGGGCAACTTGATCTAGTGGAAGGTGTCCCTGCTCATGGCAGGAGGGTTGGAACTAGATGAACTATAAGGTCTCTTCCAACCCAAACCATTCTGTGATTCTATGATTCTACAGCTTTCAGCACTTGGGTTCAGGTCGTATTTAGATTCCTGCCACCTGTGTTGGTGAGGTTTTATTGCCATGTCCTTTTTCAAGGATGGAAAGCACCTACTCCCAGTCAATTATTTGAAATGAGCACTGGTTCTGATGGAGATTTTCACACATTCCTTGTATATAATACCTTGATCTCCGTATGTAGGTCCTTTCCTGCACTGAGAAAGAGACCACACACATTGTCTTGCACAGAAACCATGGACCAAACCTATATCTGCATTTTCAGCACATCTCTGTTTTAAGTAGAGTGAGCATCCAGGAGCTGAACTGCCCTCTGGAGATATATAGGTATCTATCTTTCTCCAATAACTACAGATTTAGCACCTTTGTTCAGCAGGCTAGATCAGCATCTACATATCAGCCCTTTTCATCCAGCCTTCTTCTTTTTCTACAAAAGCTTATTCTCATCAATTGCTAAAAAGCTGGCATGCTTTCCTGCAGCTGGTGAAGAAGAGTACCTGCTTGCATCCCTCTGAAGCACAAAGCTAACTCCTCAGGGACAGCCCTTTTCTGACAGACATAGTGTACACCTTTCTGCAAACACTCAATTAGATTTTCGAGATGAGAGATTAGAATTTCAAAGGTTGTCACAAGCAGACCTCTAACTGTTTAAATTTCAAGTAGGTTCAGAAAATAATTTCTTTTTAGTTTTAAAGGATTTGTAAGAAATAAGAAAAAGCGGGAGGCTTCAAGTCCCTTGTGGGTGAAACTCAAATGACAGCACAGGGTAAGGAGATGTCCTGTGATCTGTGAGTGGGTCTTTCACGTGACAGAGGCTGGAGATTAAGGGAGGGGCAAAAATTAATAAAGCAAAACAAATAGTTCTTGTCAAAAACAAACAGAGACAGCTTGTGTTGTACAGGTCAAACACTGCTCTAGCCAAGATTTCCCAATTCATAATACAACCTTTGGCTGATAAGACTGTCACATGACAAACGGGACAGTTGGTAGCCTGTGAAAGGATGCTGCCTCCTGTCAGAAGAGTCCTTGATTCACTCAGTTTAAAAGCAGGAGCTTTCCCCATAGCTGTTCAGGCATCCCTGCTTCCTGCTTCAGAGACTCCGTCTCTGGGAAATAGCCTGTCAGGTCCCATCTGTTTTTTTTGTGAAGCTGCCAGCCCCCTGAGAGAGGGTCCTCCATTCCCATCTCCTGTCTGATGCTGGAAAACCAAAGGGGAATAACCTTTGCAATCTGCCACAAATTGGTTTTCTGAAAGCACGGACTCTGCTTCAGGGAGCTGCAATCTACCATACTTAGAGGAAAATTAGTTTTCTAAGTACAGTGCTTTCTTCTGCTGGCTGCTTCAGTCCTCCATCTTCGTCTGTGCTCCTTCTCCTCACAGTGTAGCTTGTGGAAGCCCAAGCTTAAATAACTTCTTAACAAGCAAAAGAGAGAACTAAAAGTTTCTTATTACAGCAGGTATTGCAAAGGGAAGGAAATAATGGCAAAATAACTTTCAGAGGCTCCTTGCCATTGCAATGATAGCAAAACTTTGCCTGAACACTAAGCAGGCTACAGCTGGTATAATTAACAACTGTTATATTTATCAGTACCTCAAAAACTATTAGCAGGTGTCCTAGTTGATGTGACAGATTCATTAATCATTTGAAGCATTTCTTCAAATTGATTTATCAGACAACTGTGCCCTCACTATTGCTTTACACAGGGCAATACTTTTACACTGTGTGTCACATAGATAAAGCAATGTCCTGTGCCCCAAAGGACTTAGTGTCTAAATAACACAAGACAAACATACAGCGTAAACACAGCATGGGGTAAAAACTGAGAAGAAGGAGGATTTGCCATGGGAACAAGGCAACAAAGAGTTTCAAACAGAATTTTGGAACATAGAAAACTTGCTAATTGGGGAGGAGTTGTTAGAAAACAAAGTATAAGTCACACAAGTAGGAAAAAGGTTAGGGTGATCATAGTCAGAGTCATTTGCATAAATTCAAATGTTTGAATTTAAGGCAAACCAGAAAGCTTCAGGGTGATTCAGCAAACAACAGAGAAGAGGGTGCAAGAAAAATAGCCCCATTTGACAGGAGGAGCAAGGAAGACAAGAGAAAGGCTACAGAAATAAAGTTGTAAGTATAAACCAGTTTTAGAAGTGCAAAACTGGGCCCCTGGGAAAAGATAAAAAGAGAAAGAGGCCATACAATTTAATGAGCTAGGGCATCCACAGTGAGCAGAGAAAGAAAGAAAAGTGATCTAGTGTGTTGCATGGCAAAGTTTCAGAGGTGAGAAGGAGGGAACATTCAAGAAATTAAACGACACAGAGTAGATGGGTTTTCTTGTTTTGTTTGGTTTGGGGTTTTTTTTGTTTTGGTTTGGGTTTTTTGTTCTGTTTTTGGTTTTTTTTTTTCTTTTCTTTTTTTTTCCCTCCTGGAAATGAAGCAATTCGGTACTTTCTTAAAAGATGGCCCATCCTCAAGCAAACAGTACTTCTCAGCTGTCATCATTCACACCAGAGTCCAACAGTGCCCAGTTAATTCATTATGGGAACTGAGTTACAGTATGGCTTCTGCTGAAACATTGCTTGTTGGCAGTCTCAGAGATAGGGTTTTGAAGTGGATGGAGCACAGAGTTATTCTGATGTCTATATAAAGTCTGTATAACAATATCTTTGCTGAATTTCCACAACTTGGTATCCAGACAGCACAGGCTGGGTCCAAAGCTGAATACAGCCAAATGAGTGACACAAGCTGTAAATCTTCACAATTTCTTTACATGTCATATTTACCTTCTACAGCACATCATTTGAAGATCTTTTCCATATAGACTGGAGTGAGTTCTTCTTCATTAATTTCTAAGAAATACTGTGACTATGAGGCAGTCAGCCAACTTGAACTTTATGAAATCATTATATACATACACCCACAGACATATATGTGTATGTATGTTGTATATATGTGTATTCTTGCTTCCTTCTAAATTTGCTCTTCTCTACTTTGTGTCTCTACCCTGTTACAACAGAGGATCATTTTGCAGGGATATTGAATACAAGATCATTTGATTTGATGTGTGGACTGCTCAGTGGATCAGGAATTGGTTGGATGGTTGCATCCAGAGGGTCACATCCATAAATGTCCAGAAAAAGATCGGTGACAAGTGGTGTCGCTCAGGGGGTCCGTACTGGGACTAGTGCTGTTTAATATCTTCATCAGTGACATAGACAGTGGGATCGAGTGCACCCTCAGCACATTTGCAGATGACACTAAGCTGTGTGGTGCGGTCAACACACCAGAAGGATGGGATGCCATCCAGAGGGACCTGGACAAGCTTGAGAGTGGGCCTGTCTGAACATCATGAGGTTCAACAAGGCCAGGTGCAAGGTCCTGCACATGGGTCAGGGCAACCCCCAGTATCAACACAGACTGGGGGATGAAGGGCTTGAGAACAGCCCTGCCAAGAAGGACTTGGGGGTACTGGTGGATGAAAAGCTGGACATAAGCCACTAATGTGTGCTCGCAGCCCGGAAAGCAAACTGGCCTGGGCTGCAGCAAGAGAAGCATGGCCAGCAAGTCGAGGGAGGTGATTCTGCCCCTCTACTCTGCTCTGGTGAGACTTCAGCTGGAGTACTGCGTTCAGCTCTGGAGCCCTCAGCACAAGAAGGACATGGACCTCTTGGAGCGGGTCCAGAGGAAGGCCACAAAAATGGTCAGGGGGCTGGAACATCTCTCCTGTGAGAAAAGGCTAAGACACTTGGGGTTGTTCAGCATGGAGAACAGGAGGCTCCAGGAAGATCTTAACATGGCCTTAGAGTACTTAACGGGGTTTATAAGATAGATGGGGACAAATATTTTAGCAAGGCCTGTTGCGATAGGACAAGATGGCTTTCAACTAAAGGTGGGTAGATTTAGAGTAGATACTAGGAAAACAATTTTTTACAATGGAGGTGGTGAAACACTGGACCAGGTTGCCCACAGAGGTGGTGGATGCCCCATCCCTGGAAACATTCAAGGCCAGGCTGAATGGGGCTCTGAGCAACCTGACCTAGTGGAAGGTGTGCCTGCTCATTGCAGGGGGGCTGGTCAAGATGACCTTTAAAGGTCTCTTCCAGTACAAACTATTCTATGATCATATGTAGCAATAGATGTCAGCATCAAGAATTGTAGCTAACCTCAAGCCACTTCCAAGGAGAGCTAAAGGTGCTGTCATGTCCTTTTTTCTAAGAAGCAGAGATGCAAGCAAAACTAGCTACTACATTTTAGAGCAAAGGTACCAAAGGACTGGTCTAAAACTATGTCAGCTTCTGTCAGAAATTCCTAATGCTTAACATCTATTTGTACTTTAAATCTTGAGTACTCTTGAACATTGAAACTTTCTAATGTCTCCATGGAAACTTGATAGTTGTCAGAGATGCAGGGAAGATGTTACTATTGCTGGCAATATTTTTACTCAAGTTGTCTGGACAGAAGAGGTATTTTTTTGCCTGTCCTGAACATCAATGTCTTTTGAAAGTCTCCATTACATCAAAATGATGCCGAATTTTGTCAAAAAGTATACTCCCAACACAGACAATGTTACTAAAATGTAGAATAAACTCTGAAACATTAGGATGATTGGTTCACGGTTATTCAAAGGTATCAACAAGCAGACGCTATTTGTATGTAAAAGCAATTACTACAGGAAAAATGTGAGTCTGTATATGTAGCACATATTGCTTTCCTATGCTTTTTATGCAATTGATGTAATAATGCTACCTAATGACACCAATTATTTAAAAATTAAGCACACAATACTGCATACTTTATATTTATTATATTCAGATGGAGTTGCTATCTGCAGCACTTCAGAGCCAGACATCCTTTAATAAATTCTACATGTGCCTTCAGTATTTTCTCTAGGGTTGTATTTTTTTAATGCTTACTCTTTTAGTGGGGAATCTCGGGCATAAAAAATTAAAAAGGTCAATTTTATGATGAAACACATGAGCCTGGATATTCTAAATGGCACCCTAGACTGCATAAGCTAATTGCTTTTTGACAGAAGAACTCTCCTAAGTGCTTACGCTAGAAACAGATTCATGTGAAAAGCAGGATGCATCTCTACTCTGCTTCCAAGCCTGCTGGGATTTGTCGAGATGAGTGACGCTGTAAAAAATAGAAATCACCTGGAGTCTGTTAATATTATAATCATGTGAAAGCACAATTACTAGTGTCTTAATCCATCTGTCTGTATGCATCCGCTCCACTTCCAATCACCTGCTTTAGTCACAGGTGTATTATTATGGTGATGGCATTGAAAAAAATCCATCCCCATGCATGTTCCAAATTGCTGTATGCTTGTCCATGGCAGTCTGTCTGTCTCTGTAGCTTCAGTGTGGTCATTGGTCAGGAAGGAGAGCAAACAGAGGCCCCATATGACGTGAAGTGGAGCCAAAGTGCCTTTGTGTGTGGAGGCTGGCTGAATGATGCCCAAGTTTATGTTAACAGGTTGCAGTTTTGACAAGTGCCATTTGTATTAAATGAGGGTAAAAAACCTAAACGAACATCCTGTTTTCTGGTAAGTCGTGCAAAGCTCAGTAATGTTCAATACATGCTATGGCATGTATCTGAGAAGCTAAGGCAGCTTGGGTAAATAAATATAAATTTATAGTATACAATGACAGTTCTATGAAGACAAGCTGCAGTATATGATACCTAGTTTCTGCTTTCACACTGAAAGATATTTGATATTGTAACTGATCAAATCGAGAGACAATAATTATATGTGATAAAATCAAATTGCAACCACTGCATCAGCAATCAAGCAATAACAACTGCAACAAACACCAGTAGTAACTTCTAATTTAGAATAAGAAAATGCTAACTGAACTAATGTAATGTTTTAAAATTTCAGTAGGCAAGCCATAGAGAGGAGCAATGAATGGTTTAAAAATACAGACATTTGCCATTTCCAGCTGATAGGTCTTTTTCATGTGAAACTTGAGTCTCTCAGACATTCTTTCAAAAAAGTTTGAATATCAATTTCACCATTTGAGTCTTTGTATATGTTAACTGTTTTTTACAGAAAATAGTAGTTTGTAGGAATCATATAAAAAATTATTCATACATAATCACATAGACTCTTAAAACCCATTTTGAAAATTATCTGAAGAATGGATTTTTGAAGGTAATTGTAGATAGTGCAAAACAATAGTAGGTTCTTGCACAAATCCCTAAAATATCAAAAATAAATAAATTAAAACATTAACTTTTCAGACTTGATGATAAATTAACCTCTGTTTTCATGTGCACACACCAAGAGTTAAGATTCTGTAATCTTACAGCTGTTTAGCTTTCGACCCGGTATTCAGAAGACTCTAAACATTAAGCTAGTGTGTATTAAATACTAAAGGATCTGATATGGCAGCTATATCCTTCGACATCGCGCCTTATTTTTAGAGAGTCCAAACACTGCTTGTAATTTTCCAGCTGACAGTCTGTCAGGGACAGAAAAAGCTTCCAACAGTCTCTTGAAAAAGTGTTACTTTTTATTTTCAGTGGAGTTTTGTTTAAACCCCTGAAGTTAGAGGACGAGTTATAAACTCCTGAATGATCCATGCAGTTGCATAATCTAACTGGAAAATGCCACGGAATCACTCTGTGAGGCAGTTAATGGCCTAATCGCTTTTCATACCCTCTTCAAAATCCCCTCCGAGACTTGTTCAAAGCTTCCTGCGCCGAGCTGAGCTCTCTGAGGAACTGTGGATCAAACGGAGCCTGTTGCTCATAAGTGTGCTAGTGCTGAAGAAGGCACCTTTGCAAAGTTCAGCCCAAAGTTCAGAGGTGTTCTGAGCTCAAACTCCCCAGATTAAACAGCGCTCAAGTGCAGGGCGCTAGTTCAGCCTGCTAATGGCAACTGTCACCTGTGGCTGACCCTTATCTGGAAATAGGCGGGACTGATTCTGTTGTTCTGGAAGTACCTCAATTCCTGTTAGTGTCCAAACCGAGATTATACATCTGCCATCACCCAAGGTGATTCCCAGTAGTTGTGCAAAGGACAATACCTTCATACGATTTTGTAAACAAATCTGTTGATTTTTTTTTTAGTTTATGAACAATACCATAATGAGTAAACAAAAAATCTCATTCCTTTTTCTTGTTCATGTTTGTCTAGATTGTTTTAATTAAAATGAATCAGCAAGTTTAAGGAAGCTGAACAGCTACACAAAAGGAGCATTTCAGGATAGACAATACGAGGTACTGTGGTGGGATTTTGTTTGTACCCGATATTTAAAATCACGCCATTAAATGACTATTATTTCTGGTGTTTTTTAGGCTCTCATAATCACAGTGAACCTCCCATTGCCAGTACTATTTCCAAGATCAAAAAGAGACTGAAAATGCAGTACATATTGCTTACCTATGTTTTGCATATAAACAGTATCATCATTTTTAATCACACTAACCTCTTTCCGTCAGCCAGATCTTCCCAGCTCATAAAGGTATAAACGTGCAGACGGCACTTGGAAAGGACTCGATACTTTAGAAAATGACATTTTGTTTAGTTCATGCGGTTTATGCTCCTGTAAAATTTGCTACAACGTTATATTCTGATCATTGCAGCAGGAAGTAATAATCATGGCAAGAAAGAGCTAACAGCCAGGGGAAAAATCCTTTTCTTATATGACACACGATGATTTTAGAAACACCTTTGCAAAACACAAAGCCACAGAAACTTAAAATGCAGGTTCAGATAGAGCACAAAACAATGATTTAGGAGATTAATGCTTTAGAGGATGAGATCAATTCATGCAGTTTATAACAGAAGATGTTTGCAAGAGTCCACTGCATTCTTTGAAATGTACCTGGGTTATGTATTTTGTACAGTTGGTATCTAGCCACAGTGAAATTTCTGCAGACATCTCTAACGCAGAATCAGGAGGCTGCCATCTGAAAACAAGGCAAGCACCACCAGCTGATATAGCAAATGCCAAGTGACTATTTAGCAGAGCCAGTTCACACTAGACTCACATAGAAAAAAATACCTTCCCCTCCCTTCTCCCATTTGTATCTAAATCTTCAGGAAACTAAATCACTCCCTAAAAGCAGGGATGGAGAAAGCAGGCTATTGTTCCCTGACAGACCACAAAGTATTGTCCATATTGACAATCTGTTTTGTATAGGCAGACTGCAGAAGCAGTAAATCTTATTAACTTGTTCAAATTCAAATGAAGACATTTAGAAAACAGAACAGCTATTACATGCAGTGGTGAAAGAAGACCATACCAAAGAAAGGTTAAATGGATGCACCAGCTATTAGATTATGCACAGTTAAAACTAGAAAAATCCCCCCAAACCTTTCTATCACCTCCTCTTGCCCTTCAGGATATTAGATGTACTCCCCCAGTCTAACTAGCTGACCATTCAAATACTATCTTCTGTTCTGTCTATGCTATTTTTTGAGATAAAAGGTCAATTTCATGCTAACAGGACTACTACAGAAAATGCTTATGTTATAATATGGTTTTACAAATGCACACTTCCTCTACCCAAAACATATGGCATTTTGTGTGTACAGACCACTCTGGAGATTTACTGCAATTATGTCATGATGTGCTTATTGTTATGGATTCGTCAGCCTTTCTGCATCTCTACCTGCTTTGTTCAAGAGCAGCTGCCAGCTTCAAGCTGTTGCCTGTTTCCAGCAGCAGAAGCTGAATGAAGGAGTGCTTTCTAGGGAAGACATGTTTTGAAGCAGACGTACTGACAATAAACCAATTCACTAGGGAGGCATAACATTGACTGGATAAAAGTCGAGTAATCATTCTGTGATAATTTACCGAAACTGGGTGCAATTTGCTTTAAAATAAAAAATCCCTCTGCTGCTGATGTTGGACTTGGAGGCCTTTAGCTGATAAACGTGTGGCATTTGCTTTTATGAAGTAGCTGATCTTTGGAGATTCATTAAACCTCATTATTTCTTCTTATGCATAAGGGACTATTAGTACTCACTGAATGAGAGGAATGGGAAGAACGGCAATGTCTGAAGCAAGGCTCGACAGTCCTTCTCTTCCACCTACTCTCCCTGCTCATCATGACTGAATACAATGAATTCAATTACTAGGGAAAGCCTTGGTAATCTCTTGGTAAAATGGTGAATGCTTCAGATGAGACTGCCTGGCTTCTCTTTGACTTCTGTGCCTGGTCTTTGTTCTGAATTGCCTGTGTGTGGTTAGTCAGCACTCCTCTCAGCGTTGGTGGGAGTGAGGAGGACGGGAGAATCCAGCCCCTTGTTACTAGCCACTTCCCAAGTCTCAGTCCCAGCTTTGTTTTCACTGATCTTTAGGAGAACAGTATCTAGGAGGCAAAATGGTTAACTGATTAGGAAGAGAGGTAGGTGCAAAAATGTCAGAGATTCCTCTGCAGTGCTCTTGTTACACCCTCCTTGCTGGAAACGGCAGCTATTAATATTTTATTGACTTGAACCTCTGGGGTAGATTCCAGATGTCACTGCTTGATTGTTGTCTACATATAAGGAAAAATAAATTCTGTCATGTCAATGCTGAATTCCCATCTATGGCAACAATCGTTACCAGCAGACAAACACTCCTGTAGTTTTGCAGATGCTTTTTTTCCTCAGGTTGTGACTATGCACACAGGACCAATCTGTTAGCAGAAAAGGCAGACATCCAAAAATAAAACAAAGCAGAGGAAAAGTCCCAACATTTCATTATCAATTTTTATACATTAAGTAATAGCTATTTCCTTTACCATGTTCAGAAAGAATGGAGGTTAAGTTGGCAGAGCTCAAGGGTAGAGTTAAAAGAATACTGCCTGCTGGGAAAAAAATCTGCTCTTTTGGTTTTGAAAACATGAATCACTTTATGCCAATCAGTTTCAAGCAGTTGGGTACTGAAAAACTGATATCTCAATAGTGCTGTAGTTTAGCTGAGTGGTGCTGCCAAGGAGCACATCTTGAAAACCCCCCAAACACATCAGCAGTGCACAAATGTGCACCTCTCTTCCTGTCCACATTAACTCTGGTTTCAAGGGATGGTCATTTTCTGCAGCTGCAGGGAACAATGCCGTTTTTCACTAATGAATATTACCTGCCATTTAAAATCTGAGCTTCAGGTGGAAGCGTCAGCAAATTTATGACAAAAAATTATCTCAAACTCCACTCTCCTTAGCATTGCAGCACTGCAGGAGTCAGAGAGCTAAGAATCCTTAGGACATGTCTGCAGAGGATCTTTCTCTACTGCACACTTTGACATCTTATGTAAGCACTACAAAATCAGGATTTTTTCCTGCAAATAATGAATTTCCCTCCCACTTTACTAGGTTACAGTTCATGTTCCTTTCCTGGACTCCAAGCTGTGGGACCACAGCATGACTCAAACACTAGCTGGAGAGCTGGCTAGTGTTGGTATTCCCACAGCCCTAGGGAGCACAGATTCAAAGCATGTAATTGCCATGGCATTGTGGATGTACAAAAGTGTATATAGACGTAGTAGAAACTGAAATAACTTGGAGACTGTCTTCGGGCCTAGAAGTCAAATGGTGTGGCACAGCTTGTATTCACACATATAAGTTGTTTTTATCCCCCAGAACAAGATGAGCAGATCCAAACTGGCTGTCACAGATGCTCCCTGGTTTGTGCTACCCCTGCACCCATGCCCGAGGATGTCTGAGGCAGTGGTAGCAGGTCTGGGCCAAATGCAGGACAGGTACTGTAGCAAAAATTACACATTATGGATAATCATGTTGCAGTGTTTAGGAAGTGTCCTGTCCAAGTACCATGCAAGTCTGGCCCAAGCAGCCAGCCGAGAAATCTAGCAGAAAAACAGATGCTATGTTAATTGTCACTTGCCTACACTTTAGATGAAGCTCATTGATACTGTTATGTTAAGAGAAAATATTTCAGGGCTGATGCCTTTTCCAAAAGAATCATGTTTCTTCAGAAAATTCCCAGTCAACTCTACTGTTGAGATTGCATAAGAAACTTCAGTCATAATATGTCAGAAATAATATGAGCAGTTTTCTCACCCCTTTTTCTTGACCTGCCTCAGACACTTGTTCCGAGGGTCCTAGGGTTCACAGTTGCCACAGAAAGGTAGGTACTTTTTTTTCTGGAAGGCAAAAGCCTTGTTATGCATGTAGTCTGTGCTAGAAAATGTGGAAAAAAGCCACAGAATTCATAATGTAGTATTATTGGTTTTATTTCACACACTCTAAAGATAAGAGGCATCTAAATGCTTCCTTGATTTCCATTTTCCCTTGGCATAGTTAGTATTTTTAGTGGAGTAGTTAGCTCTACCTAAAGCACTCAACTTGTATTATGGAAATTTAGGAATCTGTCATTGAGAAGTACCTTCAAAACAGGTTCAGCTGCAGTTGCTGACATTGTTTGTCTTTGGTGAATTTAACAGACCAGATTTTCTGAACTGTGGTATTGTGACCAGAATTGTCATGGCTAAAGCTGCAAAACAGGTAATTCTATGTTTTCATCGATAACACTATACTTTTATGTGTTCAGTTCATCTTTCACACAGGAAGCTGTGCTAACAGCACACAGAAATGAAACTTGAAGTATACTACATAAAGCTTCCTATACAAGTTTCGATACAAATATGAAAGCCTTACCTGAAAAACAGCCATAGTACTGGCCTTTTCTGCATTCTTTTGGAAAATATGTTATTCTCTATAAGCAAGTGAGGAAGTTGGCTGTGTGTTTTATCACTCACTCTCTTATGTTCAGGAAAAATTACCTTAACTCATGAACTGAAGCCTTTTGTTTCCAGAACTGGAGGTTCTTCACAGGATGTGGAGCAAAAGGGAGAAATAATAGCTGACACATTTTTATACAGCAGAACAAGGCAGTACTGTATTATCAGCAAGAATAGTGAGCATAGTGATACTGAGGTACATCTGTACTGTGGGTGATTTTTTTTATATTTCTAAGGAACAGCATTCATGTGTTTATTGTACCTTCAGAATCACCTCAGGAATGAGGTTGGTGAACCTGGCACTTGACTATGATTTTTCAATATGAAGAGGGATTTCTTTTTGTTTAATTATATGCTGTAATGGAATACTTATGATTACAGAAGTTTGTGCTATTTATTGTTATTGCTATTCTTCTTAACATTATTCTTACATCTAAAGCAGGTGTAATTTGTTTTCTCTACCATGCAAATCCACTTGTAGAGAAAGAAAGTGCAATGGACCAGGCTTTTTGCCCAGAATCTCTTCAAAAATGTAAAAAACCTATAGAGGTTCACCAAAACTAGGTAAAAAGACCTCAGTCCAAGGCTTCTGACCTGTGTATAGCTGGAAAGTGTTCACATGCAGCTCTTCTGCTGTGAAAGTGTCGTAAAAACAATAGCAGTACTTTGCTAGTACTAGAACTGAGGAATAATTTAAATCCCAGCTGTGGGAGGAAGCAAGTCAGCAAGCCAGCATCACCAGTCAGCACAGCACCACCAGCATCACATAGCCCCAGGACAGCCATGAGGCACTGAGCCTGGGGAACTGTAATCTCATTGCTGCATCCTATAACTATCTATCCTACAGGGTCAGCCAGAATCAGAGTCCCTTGTGAGGAGGAATACATATGAGACGGTCAAAACAAATCCTCAGGAAACTTCCCTCAGGCTTCAGAGTAATGAGTCTAATGTTCAGCTCTCGGTTATCACAATTCTGACCCCACCTAAAAAAAAAATCACATTCACTATTTGCCTTTCCCAGTGCAAGAGGATCTGTGAGAGGCAGATCTCAGCCTGTGCTGGTGCTGTTGCCTTTCATTCCGTCAGGGAATTAAGCCTCTCAAAGACAATCCTGTGTGCATTGGCCAGGTAACTCTATTTAAAGCTGACTTCTCTCCACTGAGTCGGAGCAAACTTGTTTTCAGACAATGATCATGTAACTTATCTTTATATGAGCCCAATTCATTAAGAAGGGAAGCTTTTAGGGAAATGAATGGGTACAGTTCTACTGACAGATCTCCTTGCTCATTAAAAAATCATTTATGCTTTGATGTGTATGATACAGTTTTATGCAAGGAGTAGTGAGGAAATGCAGGTACAATTTGATAGAAGTAACAACAGATAACTCGTGTAGGCATAAAGAAGTTTTTTTCATAGTCATCCTTCAAAATACTAATGACATATGCTTTAACATTATTGTCAAACAGAGAAAGAGCAATATACTGTGCTCTGAGGCAATGTCAAAGATGCCTGAACCTGATGTTGCTCCTCTGCTAACACGGCACGTCAGTGCTATTAAATTAGCACTTTACAATGATTCATACCCTTTTCCCATTGTGCTGATTTTGCCCAGTCCTGTAGTGAAAAAGCAGTCTTTCTAAAGTACCAATCTATATCATTAAGAATCAATTTTCTTTCAATCATTGTGTTGCCCTAGAAAGGAACTCCACCTTAATTAAATAATGTTATTTTTTCCCCATTAGGTTCAAAGAGTCAAAACTTGATTACAGGAGCTCTTGTCTCCTTTCTCACATATAAATATTCTCACCACTCCACAAGCACAGGAGGAGACAGCCGATGTGCAAAGTACATTTTTGGTTTTTCTTTTTGGCGTATCACCTTATACATATTTTGAGCACAGGAAAGGTATATGCTGGTTTATTAGCAGAACCCAAAGCCCACATCAATTGGTGACACTTCCTATAAGCCAAGTATTCTCCATCTGAACTCAGTGAAGACCTTTAGTGCAGCACAAGTTCTTAGATTGTTCCTTGCCCTGAGTCTTTGTAGCTCTGACATAGGGACCTGCCTGTTTACTTTTAGCATTTCAAGCCAGTCAAGCCAGGGCTCACATCTTTTGTTTGATTCCACTCATGAACATTTTGGGACCCACAGAAACACCTTTTTACTGCTTGCCTCATTCCTAGCGACATGATTAGTTAGGCAGCTATTATTTTCCATGCATTCCTATGACTCCCTCATCTCCCCTACCTTGGCTTTTTGCCCCTCCTCCTCCCATGCAGTCCTTCCTGCTGATACACCCACATGCTTTACACCCACTGCTCGATTCTTTTAGTTCTGTCCTTTGCTGGTACCTCTGGAGGAACTGCTAGTCTTTTTCTCTGCTCAGGTTTCATCAATGCCTTCTCAATCAAACAAACAAACAAAATTAAAACAAAAAAGAAAGATGAGTTTTACAAGCTCTCTGTTCCTTTAACCTCTGGTGTTCTGCTGGTGCCTTCCTGACCTCTCACTCTGTGAGTCTCAGCTTCAGAAGAGCATCCTGCCTCTAAGTGTGCCACGTTCTCCCTTTGCCCCTGACGAATGCCTCAGTCTAGACTGAGGCAGAGATGATTTTCCTGCCTCAGAGGAAAGGCAGAGATGATTTTCCATAGCTTGCTTTATCCCTCCATTTCTTCTCCTTAGTTTCTTCCAGACAAATTCAGCTACTCCATTCACCTGCAAGGCTCTCTGTGGCTTGTTTCTCCTGGTGTGTCCGCTCCTGTCAGTATGAGAATACACTGCTGATGAGCCACCAGCTTGTTGTCAGCCACTTAAGTTTCAAACTTTCACACCCTTTCCTCTTTTGCTGTCTTTTAGGAGAATTTTCCACAAGATAATGCAAAGTTTACTCATTGTTCTGGTTCATAGTCCTTTTTAGGGTTTTGCTATCATGCTTACAGAAAAGCTGACAATGGTCAAACAGGTGATGCACTGAAACTGCAAACTAATTTTCTCCCTGAAAACTAGTATTCCCTCTCTGTTTTCCTGTCTTTCCCATCTTTTCTGTCTGTATGGGTTGGCTGGCTTGTTTTTTACTTTGAAGGTTAGTTCTTTCGGACAGCAACTGCTGCTTTGCTTTGCAGTCATACTGTTCTCGACACTCTTGGAGGCTTTTAAGTGATATACTTTTAGGAAGGTGTTTGAGCATGTGGGTCTAAAGCACAAATAGACAGTTCAGTACAGAAACTCCTGTGAGACTTCATGGTTACTCAATACTCCCATCTCTCCACAAGGGCATGAGACTATTTAATGCCACCTGTGCTCTGCTAATGTTAAGGATTATAAGAATACCCTATTCTAATTATTATTAATCCTTGAGAGAGGCAGGGAACATTAATGCTATTCTACTGTTCCAAGTGTTTAAATACACATGCAGACCACCTTTCTGTAATATTTGATTACCTTGCAATATTTAATGGAATTATCCTGTTAACATCTTTCTGAAATGTTTGAGAACTGATGTTTATATAGTACAGACAATAACAGGCATGAATTAAGCGCCCTGCCAAAGGTCATATTGTAAGTCTGCAATGGAGCAGAGATTTTTGATGCTGGCATCCTAACTGCATAGCTGTGTTATTGCATCTTAATAACACAGTTACACTTCATGATGTTTTAAATCAATTTGACAGCTTCAGAGCTTGAAAGGTATTATGCATGATGCAGACTTTGCAGAATCCCAAATAATATACATTTACCGTAACTAGTATGGATGGTTAATTACGTATTCCAAATTTTAAGGCATGAAATAATAATTTTAATGATTGCATGAAGTATATACTCAAGTATAAATACAGGAAGGAACTAAAAGAAATTAAGACTAATATACAGCACATAAAAGTCAGTATTATGAAAATGGTCAATACTTTTATGTAACAGTTTACTTAAGGTTTTATTTATTTGGTATGTAAGTTACCATCAATAATGCAGCTACAGTACATAAGAAACGCTTTCCCCCCACTCGCTTTACTGGAATAATATTACACAGTTCATCTTTTCAAGGGCTATATAACTAAAAACAAAATTGGCTAAGGTGATGCCTTCACATTAGTCTTATTCCCATAACTCGGGCACTTAGTTCCACTAAAATCAATAGACTTGTGACTGTGTTAGTGAGGAGTAAAAGACAGGCATAATAAATACTTTCATTTCTGCGTTGGCAAATAGATATGTAACTCTGTCACACTTATCTCCAAGGCTGATCTTTTATTTGCATATTTTCAGAGTTTTGATCTACAAATGGATTTTAATTTGTCGACTTTTGCAAGAACAGCCTTGTGGAAGTGGGGGCAGGTCATGCATAATCAAAGAATAAAACACAGGCAGAAGGAAGATGTAAAGAATCTCAGCTCCGTTTCTGTATCAAATGAAATTACCAGTATTATAATTTCCTTGTATTGCACAAAGGCATTACTGTACTGGGTGCCATCCACATTTAGAGGCTTGTTGAGAGATCTGAGAGATCCCCATCTATGCAAACAGTACAATGTCTCACAAACTGAACATGAAAAATATCGCCATGCTTTCCTCTCTGCAGCACTTGGGAAGAGACACAGAGAGATGAAACGACTTTACCAAGGACGTTGTGGTAGACCTGGAAGCAGAACCCACTGACTTGAACCACATCTCAGGGCCTGAACTGAGAAGATTTCCACCTTCTGTTATAAGAGAAGAGTTCAATACAAACAGAAAATGAAGAAAATTGTATATAGGATCCGTAGCTGGAATTAGACATTGATGGGTGAGTGTGCCTCTGAAACTGCGAGTTTGTGAGCCTTTTTCAGCTGTGTGACCAAAAAGCTGGGATGCATATACTATTTATACACAGAGCCAACAACCACCTTCAGCACTGACATTACGTGCCAAAGTTAGCACCCTGCACTGTGTCCCTCCCAGGCATGGCCCTCCCCATGGTGAAGTGGCAGCTATACCTCCTATTGTTTAGGGGTGGGTAGGAACTTTCATTCAGCCTCCACTTATAAATATTATACAGAATGCAACTCAAATTTCACAAACCAGTAGCAAATCAAATATCCATTAATACCACTGACCTCATTCTTTACCTGGAACGATTCTCTCCAGAGATCAGTAATTTAAGTATACTTATCCTAGATAACCCAGGAGTCCTGAAAATGAAATAGCTTCTCTGATGTAAGCAGCAAGAATCAATAACCATTAAGTACACAAGGACACTTAAATGTACGAAGCGTATGGGTATCCAAGTCATGCCATCACCAGACCAGTTCATTTTGGTACTATGTAGACACCAAGGACAGGCAGAGCTATGGTCCTTGCAGAGCACAGTGGATGGTCCAGGTGCTCAAGATATCATAGCTCTGTAAATGGGACTTCGCTGGGAGAGAAGAGTCAAGTGGAGAATTTCGCCCAGTGTATGAGCACAGGCTGCCTTAAGGGCTAGCTTTGTGCAACATAACAAATGAATTAGCTGTGGCCAAAACTACGCATTTTTTCTTGAAGTACCCACACAGCATTAAATACATAACTGTTGCTGTCAAAGTGCAATGAAGCTAAGATCTCACCTTTACAGATTCAGCTACAATATTCACCAAGAATTGTGGAGGGTGGGAATAGAGGGAGTTGTTGCATAGAAATACCTTCCCCACACTTTTTCCCAGACCCCAGGGTTTCACACAAAGCACAACAAATCACACCCTTAGCAGTTCTGTTCAGTTCCATACAGCTGTGTGCTGCAGGTGGTGCCCTAAAAATACTTTTGTTTATTTTGCAGCACTGCAGGCTGCAAAGCTGCACTGAAGAATGAAATATATTCCCCTCCCTCACATTCTCCCTTCTTCACCCCGAACCCCTCTCTCTTTCTAACTTGCTGGAAGAAGGTGTTAAGACGTAGAGGTAAAGTGATAGCAATGTGGCTCAGTCTCAAAAGAACCAAACAGGAGGTATTGATATGGAGCACACAGTAAAAACTGACAAGTATGATATGTGGCACGGAGATTTTGGCGGTGTACCACTTCGGAGAGCCAATTACCAGAATAATTGAGTGAAAAATCAGTGGAAGTATTTCAAAGCAGATTTCCATAGGCATGAAAAAAAAACAGACAACGGCTGAGCAAGAAGTAATGTGCTGACACGGGAATCGCTACAAGACAGACACAAATGTGCTTTACACAGTCGTTTTTTACATCTGTGATACAAAGACTGATTTGCTGATAGACTCTACAGAGGCTATAGTCTTCCACCAGCACGACCCAATGCACAAAGTGCTCTGTGTCATGGGACAAAGACACGGTTGTGGCTGCTTTGCAACCCCTATTATCACTGTGGGTTATTCCAGCCCTGCTTTGCATATATATATGCTAAATATCCAAATCAGGATAATCCTTGTTTTATTACAGCATTTTCTTGCACATAGTAGTTCTCAAATAATTTTTCCCCATTTTGAAGATTTTCCAAACCATAAGCATTCAGCTGGTCGAAGTATAGAGACCACCAAACTGAATTATCTGAGACTTACTCAGGGTGAGCTAAACCACCATTTTTGTCCAGTTGTTTGTTTATCTTGAGCAAAATCCATTCCTCAGCAGAAGCTGGCAAAATATCTGCATCATCACTTCTGTCTCTTTAGTCTCTAAGGCCGATATTCTGCAATGAATACCACCCCTCTGCACAATGGGTACTCTCCTGACCATCGGGATCATTTAAACTTCCAGTTGCTTTAATTACTACTTGCTTTAGCAGTAGGAGAAATGAAAATTCTCCAGAATTTCACTCTTAAAAACCTAAAATCTGTGTTGACTTGCACCATATTAGCAGCAGCATTTGTACGGTTCACAGTCTGGTGCTGTTTGTTTCTAGGACATGTTCCTCTGGAGAGGGAAGGTCTCTTGGAGACTATGAGTATTCTGCACCTCCTCAGAAGAGTATCCATCTGCAATCCTTGAAGTATTCCACAGCCCACCTTCAGATTTGCTTTTTAGAAAGTATAAACCATGGGAGTTTCATATCTTTTATCTTAGCTGTCATATTCTTTCCACTAAGTAATACACAGCAAATATCACATCTATGTGAAGCCTAACCTTCTGCAGCTGGATTCTTTGTGAGCTTACTGGGAAATGGTACAAAATACACTCAGTATAATGTTTTCAAAGACTGATAGAAGTGGTCCTCAGTGAAGCTGAATGTCTTTGTAACTATTTATCTGTAGGCAGCAGAAAACATCCTTGAAAAACATGCTGCAGTGCCGCCAGTCCATGAAAAAGCCAAGATCAACATTAGCTTGATCATTGCCGTGAACATAGAGAAATACAAATAGTAACCAGTTTGTAGGTTGCAATTTGTAGCTTTAGAGTTAAAGTGCAAGATCCACTTAAGTGCCCATAAAAGAAAATAGAAAAGAATGATGAATTTCTTTCTGCTAACTGGAGATAAATGCGATCTAAGGCTTGGGTTTGTTGAAAGCTAGTTTGCTGAAAATCAAGCAATATTTGCGCCTCTAACTTTGTGTTATATGTCACTGAGCAGTACCAGGTAATTCCTCTGTTCGCACAACATTTAATATGATACTGAATTTATGCTAGCATTTCCATTAGAAAAAGAACACCAATCTCACAACTAGAAATGTGAAAATGGTGTCAACGGTAAAGTTCCAAGCTCCAGATTTGGACAATTGACACATACTTATACCGTGTAGCTCTTTACCTGTGATAATCACATTTACAGTAACATGAATGGAAATATAAAACCAGCTTTAGTTAGCTAGAGCTAGAAGATTACCAATGATTTGTTATTCTAAACCATTCCCCTGGCTTACAAAGAACAACCTTATCTAGAAACACAGCTCTGTTTAGGCACAGACACAGAAGTAATCTTGTTGCACCAGGAACAGAACTGAGCTTGAACTATATATTCTTGGAGTTTCTTGTTCGTCATTCATTACGTACAAAAAATTAAGGCAAAAAAATAAGCCTGGATATCTCCTGTGGAGGGCTTGAGGGTAGGAAGGCTCTATAGAGGGATCTGGACAGGCTGGATTGATGGGCTAAGTCGAATTGTATGAGGTTCAACAAGACCAAGTCCTGGGTCCTGTGCTTCAGTCACAACAGCCCCATGCAATGCTACAGGCTTGGGGGAGAGTGGCTGGAAAGCTGCCCAGTGGAAAAGGACCTGGAGATGTTGGTTGACAGCTGGCTGAATACGAGCCAACAGTGTGCCCAGGTGGCCAAGAAGGCCAACGGCATCCTGGCTTAGATCAGGAATAGTGTGGCCAGCAGGAGTCGGGAAGTGATCGTGCCCCTGTACTCGACACTGGTGAGGCCCCACCTCGAGTACTGTGTTTAGTTTTGGGCCCCTCACTACAAGAAGGAAGTTGACTTGTTGGACCTTGTCCAAAGAAGGGCAACGAGGCTGGTGAGGGGTCTACAGAACAAGTCTTACGAGGAGCGGCTGAAGTAGCTGGGGCTGTTTAGTCTGGAGAAGAGGAGGCTGAGGGGGGACCTTATTGCTCTCTACAGCTACCTGAAAGGAGGTTGTAGTGAGGCAGGTGTTGGTCTTTTCTCCCAAGTAACTAGCCATAGAACAAAAGGAAATGGCCTCATGTTGCATCAGGTGAGGTATATATTGCATATTAGGAAATTTTCTTCACTGAAAGGGTTATCAAGCATTGGAACAGGCTGCCCAGGGAAGTGATTGAGTACTTGGAGGTATTTAAAAGACATGTAGATGCTGTGCTTAGGGACATGGTTTAGTGGTGGTCTTGGCAGTGTTACTTTACCGTTAGGAATCGATGATCTTAAAGGTCTTTTCAAACCTAAATAGTTCTTTGATTCTATGATTCTATGAGTTAAGCTTGAGTGATAATAATTGCTTGCAAATAAAATAGTAAACTGATTTTAATCTTGTTTAATTATTTGCGCAGATTTAGTTGCACTTTTCTCTTTGTCTCTTTTGCACCAGCTTTACCTTGTCAAAATTGCAGGTGTACACTATAAGGAGAAAGGGCTGCTTTTGCCTTTCAGACCTAGCTAGTCCCTGCCTTGCTACCTTGCTTGGTCAGGGTTACTTGAGTCTGCTACAACATAGCAAGCTGAGGAGCATGGAGAGCACCTGGGAGGCTCCACTGAAGGGAGGTAGATCTGCTTCAGGTGAATCAGACACCAACTTTTAATATGCAGAGCCCACACAGAGATCTACTGACACAGAGACAGCCTGATTGTCCCAAACTCACCTGGTACTTGGCCATTTACAGCTAAGCTGGGGAATAGACACATGGAAAAGCTGCTCACTTTTTGGGTAGCTAAGGGAGACACTATATATTATGTCCAGCTGCCCTACATTAACTTCTGTATCTGACTAACCAGATTTCCTCTCTCTTTTGCCAATGTAGTCCCTCACAAAACCTTAGAATCTCTTGACCATAAAATTTATGTAGAGGCAGTCCTGTATCTAGGCACTTGTCCAAATTTAGATGTATAGTAACAGTTTTATTTGCAGTCATATACATCTCCACCTGAGCATAAACATATTGTATCACTAGAGCAAACATAAAAATGCATATTGCCATTCAAAGTAATTAACGCCGCCTTTATGTCATCTTTCCACCTAGGTCAGAGACAACACATGGCAAAACTATTTGTACAGGTAAATACGCTTGAAAAGCCTATCAATTTCCCTCAAACAAGCTGTTTTCATTCCTTATAAATTTTCTGTACTGTAACAGTGCATTCTTATCCTCCTGAAAAGATTTAAGATTTCTGGGTTTCATTTTCATACAAGTACAACATACTGTTCTTTTGAGAAGAACCTTTCGCATTCACCTCAAATGCAGATTGACTAATATGGTTAAAGACAAATTGATCAGTTTTGAGTACTGTGAACTGATTAGTGAGTCTATTTTTATTTTCAAAATATTGTCTTTAATTTTGGCTTTCCTTTTACATTCAATTTGGCTTTCACAGCAATAGCTGTAACTTATTATGTCACAACTTATATCCTATAGTGTAATTTGAATATAACCTGCTATAAATGATTTGTGGCATGATCAATGTTCAAAATCGAGGTCAGGAGACCAGTGTGCCATGTCAGCAGTTCTCATGGCAGGAAACATGTGTGTTGGAGCTTTTTGTGTACAGGTCTCTCAAACTAGCTGCAAGACAACAGAGTTTCGTAACAAAACTAAAACACTTATAGCCAGGGTTTGTGAATGAAAACCACAATACTCTGCTATACTTGTAATGGCATTCTTCAAGAAGAAATCTAGAAAAGGTGGTGGAACTGAAACTATCTGTAAACACTTACTGCAAGGAAGATCTGAAGAGAACTGTGAGCCACTTCTATGTACTGATATTCAAGAAAACACCCCGAGACAGTGATATAACGATGATCCTCTGGTGCCCAGTCTGGGGCTGGGGTTACTGAGGTCACGGTGCAGCCCGGCCCATTCTCCATCCACCAAGAACGATGCATTGAGATATTAAAGGTCAGAATGAGATCTGTTTCCTGCAAAAGAACAAGTGAAGAATTAATGCTCTGGGATGGTACTCCGCTATCAAATGCCTCAGCAAGAGATATCACAGGATGTGTAAAGAAGCAAAGAGCAGTGAGAAAACTGCATTGGCACATGGAAGTTAGTGGAGCTTGCCTACAGCAAGCACAAGTAGCTGTACCTTGGCAGACAGAATTGCTTTGGAGCAGAAGAATAACCCTGCAAGCCAGGATCTGTTCCTGGAGATTATGGTAGCCTAGACTATAGCAGTCATTTGTTACATTGCCCATATTCCTGCAGAAACCATAAGGACTGATGGACATGCACATTTACACAGCAACCCTCCTCTGCTTGGTTCTGAGAAATACAGACTACATTTTGGTGGTCTATATATAAGCTATACAAGAATCATCAGGAACCAGGACTTGGTAGACTTTAATATGTTGGGGTCATTTGCAAGGAGTTTTGTCTCATGGGCCCTGTGAAGCAGACCTGTGGTAGCTCTTCAGAAGTATTGGAGATGTAAAAAAAGGATTCTGTACATTTCCTTGCAAGTGTAGCCTCTTTGTAACACCTTTTTCAGATTTCTAACTTCCTAGGAGTCTGTAAGGAAGCAGCTGGTGAGTGTTACCTTGTCTAAACTCTGCTTAGCTTGTTAAAAACAAGGGGCAAAAAGGCCTGCAACCTTTGACTCCAATGCAGCTAGTGCTATGGAGTAACTAGTCAGCCATGATTTTCTTTAAGATTGCATTTATAAATAGTTCATAAAGGATTAATAAATGATTAATATACATCATAAACAATACTATGGATACGACTTTCATAAATTATACTTGGTTGCACTTTACTTGAGGGTGTTATTCATAGTTATAACAAAAATATAGACTTTGTGGATTCTGTAAGAGCCTACAGTGTTTACCAACCTTTATAAATTATTTATAAGTGTAACTTCATTGTAAAGTGTGACTATCTAGTCTGTGTGCACATGTGCTCAGTCATGCAAAAAAAATTGCTTTTAAGTAAGGCCTTTACAGAGCCAAAATCTCCCCACACCTAACCTACATTTCTTTTCAGCCTGTTCATGACATTAATAATTAAGATTCTCATAAAGATTTTAAAATGTAACTATTTAATTAGGTTTACCGTACCACCAGGAATAAATAGAATGCCATTCTATAACAGATGTTGTGTCCACATTTCCCTCCCTTTGAGGATAGTAATTTCTTCAGTCCCACTTATTTTCCCTTTTTGCAGTAACTTATGCAAAGGTAACCATCCAGAGAGGTTTTGGGTAATGTCATGACTGACACGTCAATCGATCCGTGTTTACACTTGACACTGCAGTGTAGCTGAATGTCTTTTTTTTAAGTTGCAGCTCTTGTCTAAAAGCGCAGAAATTTTGTACATTTTTAAAAATCAGTTATCACCCTGTATAAGCACACCCAGCTGTAAGATGGCAGGAAGGACAATAAATATTTTTGTGATGAACAATTACCCCACATTCTCACAACAGTCCGATCCAGCAAATAAACAGCTATATAAGAAAACATAATGCTTCATATGAATTTAGTCATTTGAAAGTGATCAAAACAACAGTGAACATTTGTATAAATTACACAAATTTCCCCAAAATATATATCTTTATCTACAGCTCTAAGTCTTCATCCCAAGCAAACCTCTCCTTTCTCTGGACCCTCCCCTACCAAATGCAGACACTGGAAAGCGTCTGCCAGCTTTTTCTTGGAAATGGACATTTTTACCTGATATCCAAGCCAGAAGACTATTTTTCGTTCTGAAGTCAGGGCTATTACAGCCCCTCAGTAGCACACTGGCCTGCTGACCTGATGTAAGTAGTTGAAGAATGGGTGTCTTTGCAGTAACTTTGCTTAAAGTAATAGATTTATTCCTGAATGACTAAAATTGGAATCCATCATGTTATTGTCAGAAGACCTTTAAGCCATTCTAGTTACCATGGAAAATTCTTAACCTCTAGTTTGTTATCAGAGATGCAGCATGAATGAATAGGACTCATTGTCTGGCTCTATTTGATCATTTGCAATACCTTCAGAAGAATTGTGATGGACTAAAAATATTTTACAAAGTGCAGACAAAGGGTGAAAAAAGCATTTCTTGAAAAAGCAATGGATAAACTGGCTAGTAGAAAATGAGTATTTGTTATGTATCTGTCAGATGAAGTTAAAATGGGCCAGGAGAAGCCAAACATTAAGATCAAAACTGGGCTCTCTGGTTAGAACATCATTACTCTAGAGATGGTTTTGTTTGCTTACAAAGCGTGCAGTAATCCAAAACTTTACAGGTTAAAAGCACAAGTAAATTTCCAAGTTAGGCAGGGAATACAATCACACATTAAAATATTTACAATTACAAATGGAAATAAAAGTTCAGATAGTCCAGCTTTTTTCCATCCCTGAATTTATTCCTAGATGATTGTCTGAAATAATTTGTTATATTTAGAAAATTTCCTTGCCCTCAAATCAACTTTTAGCAGTTAAGTTGAATGCTGTGATTAGGACTAAATAATCTTGTTTTGTTCAGGAATAGTCTTCTAGTACTTAGCAGTAAAAAATTACAGATCTTTATCAGATCTATATTCTACTCCTATCTCCAAATAATCAGTAAAATGCTGTGTTTTTTCCTCTGCTCATAAAATAGACCTGATATGTCACAAAAATCTTATATTCCTTAATCCTTCATGTTAGTAAAAACAAATAAATCCTACTGAAAGCCCTGACTTCATATCTTAAAGAACTTTGAATAAAGTGGTTGAGAAGGCTTTCAAGGACTGAAGCTATTACGTACTGAATCAGTTAGCAAACAAAGCCAGCTTCAGAAAGCAAAACAGTAAATGTAGGTGAAGTCTGGTTCTGGTAAGACTAGACATCATCCATGGCTCAGATCAAACTTGGATGGAATAAAAATGACAACGAAGTCAGATTTTCACAAACAAACACCTAAGTGAAGCCCTTTAATTTCTTATCCACAAAATAAGTAGGACAAGAATAAATGCAGAAGGAGCCTATTCGGAACAAAGTCACCTCCTGCAGAGTTAGCTTTTCTAACTTTGAACTTGCTTATAACCTTCAAACCATGTACCCCTGTATGCAACTATATAAGCAGAACAGTTCCTGTTGGTTAGCAGTGAAGGTCACCCAGCTTACGAAAAACTTTCACTTCTTAGTGAGAAAACTGATAGGGACTAGAATCTCCTTGTAGAGCTGTGTAAACCAAGGAGGGGATGACATATCTATCATTAACATCTCTTACACTGAAAACATTTAGAGCTATTTTTGGACAAACTCCACTTGTTATTTACTTTATTCGCTGTTTGATTACAGTTTTAGTGGACACAGACCAAGTCTACACTGGAAGCTGGGGATTTGTCATACTCTCCAGTGTGTGTGCCATCTGTTTTCTTTACAAAAATCTGTGGCTCAAACATTATTAAGGGCAATGCAGAGAAATGGTCTGATAAACCTTAAAGCTATGAAACATAACAAGAGCTGTTGATACACATTGGGCATGCCAATACGCTGTTGTTCCCAGTCTGTATGTCAAGGAAGGCTTCATTATCCTAAATTCAACAAACAGCTGCTTCATGGACACAGAAATACATCTGTATGAGCTTTACTGATGATTACGGTGCTGCTTTTATAAATCCTGCTGGTATCTGTAAAGCCTGTTAATGAAAACTGGTGTATTAAAGTAGATTTTGCTATTCATCAAGAAGGGGAAAACAGAGGAAAATATTTAGTAGGACATGTTTGCTGACATTCTTAAACTGTGCTGGTATTTGTAGCGATCAGGAGAAGTACTCCTGGATTAGACAAAGGCTAGAGTCTGGAGGTCTCAGAGACTCAGATCCCAGAGATTAGAAGCTGAAATATCTTCAAATTAAGTCTGTAATTTTATTTCATCTTAGTTCATAAAAAATGTTGAGCTCTGATATTTCTGTACCTGTGTTTAATACGGTAGATAACACCTTTTGCTGGGGTTAACTGCATAGTACAGAACATTTTCTGACTGAGGACAGCTGATGACAGAACATGGCAGCAGAAGGCTTTGTCAGAGCTGCCAGAAATGCGTACAACCTTCTTTGCATTAAGAAGCAGCAGGAGGACAGCAGTGCTCAAAATGAAGATAGCTCTGTGTGTATTTTATTACTACTACTACATATTATTAATATACTATCTCTATGTAGTAATTACAATATATTACTGTTTCAACAATATTTGTTAGGCGCAGCTTAGAGAAGCTGATCCCAAACACAGTGCCGAGAGAAAAAAAAGGCAGCAGCTATTCAGGGTGATTCTCTTTGAAAGTCCAGGAGATCTCGCAGACTAAGGGAAATTAAATTGTACTGACTTCAATGGTTGTGGCTTGCTGTGTCATGGGAAATCAGTTTCTTCCATTTTTCTAATTAGGAATTGCTGAAATCTGTGTGAACCTGCCAAGCTTCTGTACAAGTTTTGTCAGACACAACCATGTAGCCACTTGTTTCATTTTTCAAACTCAAACTAGCAAGAACAGGCTGCTTGGAGACCGAACGATCACACAAGGTTTCAGTGATAAAGGATCAGGGTCTGAAAGCATTTGTAGTTCTGGATGCCTTGGATGCACAGAGGGCCTCTACAGGCTTTTTTTTTCTTCTGTTATCTCACTTTTCCACTCAAACTAGTTCCCATCAGGCAGTACCATTTTCTCACGCAAGCAGACTTTTACAATCTAAAGAAAAAAACTGTCCTCACTGAGGGCAGTAACTACAGCTTGGCAGCATTCCTTTTTTTTTCTTTTTTTTTTTTTTTCCCTTGCTTTTTAATCCACAGTTGATACACAGTAAATAATTATTATACAGTTGTGTAGAGATCATGGATATTTAATGTTCCTGATCTTTTTTGTCCCCTTGCATCTGAACTGATTTTTAGCCTCTCCACTTTCTATTTTTAGTATGTGGCTCTTTCCCTTTCCCTTGAATATATATATATTTTTTTTTCAGTAATCTAGATTCCTGGTCTTTAATTTCCTCTTACAAAAAAATTTTGTAACGTTATAATTCCAAATTCGATATGGAATTTGATTTATGTATGTGTCATTAATCAGGTAAGTTTTAACCAGGCCAAATCCAGCCAACAGATTTATTTCTGAAGTTCATCCATGAAAACTAGCAGAAGTTGTCTCACTGATAGCTTTTCTCACTATTGTGTGAAAAATGTTCCAAATGTATCTTAAGTGATTTCCAATATACTTCTGAAGATGTCAATGAATTACTTATAAAGATGCCAGCATGAGAGAAAGATATGACTCAGGTGTCCTGATTTTCTAATATAAAATGAAACTAGCGTGTTATATTAGTAAAATACCATAAAATAGTCAAATGCTCAAAAAGCATAGGAACTACTATACAGAGATTAACATTGTCACTTACTATTCTGTGATATGGTTCCTGTCAATAATGTTATGAAATTATTAGAGCTGCAAGCAATATTATCTTAATTAAGATCTTCCTATTTTTCTTGTATTGGAATATGTACATTGAGAAACCTAATGATGTTTTTTCTGCTCTGTTTCAACTCATTAAAAAAAAAAAGATACCTGCTAAACTCCAGAATATTAACTTCATCAGTGCAGCGACATCAACATTTTTCATTAACATATTTTTTCAAAAATATAGTTCTACAATTAAAAGTATCATAAGAAGAAACTGGAAACTTTCAGTTTGTATTTCAAGGTTAAAATTATTATTACCATCCCATTATTTTTTTTTCACATTTAAACACAATATTTTTAGACTAAGAATGTTCTGGGCTAGGACCCTTTGATTTTTTTTGTGCAGAACAAGATAATTAAGACCATCCCAGTAGCCCGATGTCACTTATCACAGGGACTGAGAAGGCGCAGTCCCTGTGCTATCACATAGAAATTTAAATTTGGCTCTTCTACATATTTAGTGAAGATCGTGAGCACTAGAATTTTTGTAATTTCTTGGAAAACTACCTTCTGGAGGATTTGTTTGTGCAATGATAAATTACACTGAAATAGGCACCAGAGGTGCTCACATGCCAGAGTAGTAGCTAACTCTGTGGAATCGTATTTATATCTCACTCTGGAGTAATCAGGGATATCATTCTGGAATTGAGAAAATTTGTTGAAGGAAATGAAGCTAAATATGATACTTTGTTTTGAAAAGTTTCTGTATTGACAAATTGCCATTCCGAGAGGAAAACAGCTTGCCTCCAAACATCGTTAATGCGGGTGTGCGTGCGGTGGGCAGTTTTCCAGTCTCAGGTGATATATTTTGTTCTATCCCTAGTGATGGGCATGGCAGTATAATCAGATCTTCTTAAAACCAACAAAAACTTGCTCCTTTCACTCCAAAAGACAGAGCTATTTGAAAGTTTGGATTAAATCTGAAGGTAAAAAGGTGCAATTTAGATATTTACTGGTGTACCAGAAGATGATGACCCCATAGATATCTTCCAAAGTTTCTGCTTTGGGGTGGAATCGAACTGTCTGATTTGGGGCAGGGGTCAATAGCTGGAAACAGGGTGATGGCACATGGTCTCTTTTCTCATAGCAAAGTTGTGTTCCAGGAAACAAAACTTCCAAAGAATTTTGTGATTGTACTAAACTCAGTGTGGCTCTGGATCTCTTTCTGAGGTGAAGTGAATGTTCTGAATGGTTACCAAACCCTCATTATTCATTTTGGACTGATAAAACATTATTTCACTCCTTTCATGGTATATCTGTACCAGTTTTTTATGAGTAAGGCATAATGCTTTTAAAGAAGTTTAAGTTCTTTAGCCTCTTGGGACTGATTCTTTTTTCCTTTCTTTTCTAAATAGTAAAGGAGGTACGTCTTTTGTCTTGGTTTACCTAGGCAAATACAAAGATCAATAGTGCTTAGAATTTGCAGGCATAAATATAAATAAACTCTTAATTCTAAATAAAACCCTTCTAAGCACAAGGACATCTTTGATTTGAATAATATTCAAAGAACTATGCAGAGCTCACAGTGAACTGGGAACACAATTCTGCAGGCTGCAAACAGAAATGTCTAGGCCTTGAGTAAAACAACAGGATGAAATGCATATCCTAAAAATGCTTCTCTTTCCTAGAATAAATGGTTTTCTGAGTGGCCGAACAACCTCAAGATACTTCGCTTGATCACCTCTCTCCAAGGCAAAATTTTAACATGGTCCAACATTTAGTAGGGAAGGATGCAGAAGTTTATGGTGTGGAACTTAAACATCAGTAGGTTTATAGTGCGTATGCAGAAAGAAATTCCAGCTGATGTGGTTTGTTCAGTGTCCCTTGGTGTTGGTTTTTATATAATTCTGGGTACTGTAAAACAAAATGCATGTGTACAGTGACAAACCTTTGTTTTCTGTATACAATGACTTTTTTTCTCTTTAAAAATTTAAATAATTATCTTTTCTATCTTTCTTTTGCTTTAAACAACCCAATTCGTTCATAACCATAGGGTGGAGCTCATGTGTACAGTGAAGAATTTTTTTTTCTTTGTTTGAATCAGCCTCTGCTGTCAAATGTAGCAAAATCTACCACCTGCAGCGTGTGCAGGAAACAGTAAGTAGATTTGAACAGAGTTCTCAGACCACAGAAACAACGTTGTTATCCCAGAAGTGGTGTTAGGAAACTTGAGATCATTGTCATGCAGCAGGTCTTCATGAAACAGCGGGCTGAGGATAAATATATGTGGTGAGTCATGCTCCATAGTCTGAGCATTTCCAGCCAGTAGTGATTTTGTATGCATTAAGATTTCAGAACAATTAAAAAGAAGCCAGGATGAGCTGGGAAATTATTAAAAAACACATGGAGTCATCTTACTCAGTTTGATTCAAATCTAGCCCAGGTGGATATTTTCAGAAGGATTTACTTCTATGGGGAGGTTGCAATGAGCTAAAGCATCAGTTTAAAATGCATAGCTAGTCCTCACAATCCACTTCATTCTCAGTATGAAATAAAATAGCCAGATTTAAATGGTTTGAATTCCTTTGCAGTCAATAGAAAGCATCCAGCTGAAAAAGAGTGCTAAGTATTCCTGAAGGACTCTGAAAAGCTGCCTAAAGAACCTAGATAAGATGTTGAGCAGGAAGCCAGCCACATGCTGATGGGGAGGAACCACAGAGGCAGAAGTGGAAATGTGGGCCATCTTCATACAGCCCTTGTGCCATGATCAAGAACTGGTGTAGAACAACTATCCCTGCATCGACTATTTCAGGCTTTTTCGCTATAACTTAGACCACTATTGACTAGGCTGATAGATGTCATCATCCAGAGAATTAGATTCAGATATGAAGCTGTATAGCATTCATGTAGCTTGCAAATTTGGAACAGCAAACCAAGTCACAACAGAAGCCACACCACTACACACTCTGCATGATGTGCACAAAGCCGGCATGGAGCAGTTTCTATTGCAACACTGCGGAATATTTATAGCAAGGGTGTTTCTGACCATTAGTTTGACGTGTTTTACACCTAAATGTGACTTTTACCGATTTCACATGATTGCACAACTGCAGCTGTTGGTTGGACTTGATGACCTTAGAGGTCTTTTCCAACCTTAATGATTCCATGGTTCTATGATTCTAACCACACCAGATGACACAGGAAAAACTGTCACAGATTTCAGTGCTCATGTGGCAAGGGCTCCATTACCCCATAAACTTTGAAAACCACCTTTAGCTCCTGTCAGAAAGGTTCTGTTTATTTTTTTTAAGTGAAAGAGGCATTTGTCACAGGACCATGCTACATGACTGACAAACTTCAGCTCATAATGAGTTCATTCATGTCATTACAGCTGATGATGCTTATTAGAATACCTAAGGCTATACTCAGATTTGATAAATCAAATTCTTTTCACTTTACATGCAGTAATTAATTTAAGAGTAGGTGAAATTCCTCTCTCTTTTTGTGGTGTGATGTTATGTCACTCAGCATGGACCACAGATTAGTTTTATTAAAACTAATTTGATTATCCACTACTGTTGTCTAAGTACAGAAATAATAAGATCTAACTTATCTTGAACATGGAGTGAATTACAGATGTTTTGTATATCAGCTGCTTCCTGCATTTGAGAACGATTTGAATTATTTCTAAGAAACAAGATGCACAGTTTCTCCTGTTCTAGAGCTGACAATTCTTTTTTTTTTTTCTACACTGTGCCTTAGAAATAATTTTGAATAATTACACTACTCAGGAATTCCAGTTTTAGCTAATTTTAGATTTCAAAATGAAAGGAAAAGAATGTGAACCACACTGAAAACCATGTATTTCAACATTTTTAGAAGAAAATATTACACTTTTCCAAACTTGACTTATCAGGGTGTTTAGGCAGCATTTGCAAATTGGAATGAAAAATGTTAGTGCTCCCACATATCAAGTGTAGGCGATACAGGTTCAAATCTACTTGATTTAGAAATGAAAAATAAGGTATTCACAAACTTCTATTCTGACAATACAAGTGTCATGGAAACAAACTAAAAAGAAATAGTGTCACCCACATTAATAAACAAACTACAATATCAAACAAGCTGATGTTAGCAAAAATCTCAACTGCCTGTCCTTTCCTCTTGTGAGCTATCGCTAAGACGTGACAATTGCCCACTATTCAGTAAACTGCAGCCTCCTAAGAACAATCCAAAGCCATTTAAAAAGATTCAGTGCATAACTTTGGGTAAATGTATGATTTTTAACAGAAGCACACCCTGAGGAATAATCTTATGATGCCACACTAGATTTTTTCAGCTAGTATGAAGGAAAGTACCTCATGTACTGCGAAAGAAACTGTAACAATTTAAACCATTTAAATTACTAATCCATAGATGAATAGCCTGTCACTCTTCTACATATTGACTACATGCCATGCACTGCTGCTAACACAGAGGACTACCTGCACTCATAAGAATAGAAGTCTTCTTACATATAATACAAGAACATCTAATTTAAGAGGGCAAAATCACCTTTATAAAAAGATCCATTATTCTGAAAACCTTAGACTTAGCACCAGTTCATACGACATACATATAAGCCTGTATAATACACATAAGATGTACAAAAAGTCTTATGCATATTCAGTGTGCAGCATTATAGTTTTGAAGTGATGGTGCTATTAGGTGGTAACGAGTAATTTTCCAGATATCAAACCATTTCTTCCTTTAAGTCTTTACATCAGTTTTTGTTTCCTGTGATTTGATTCTCTTTCCTCTTAGATACCAATACTTTAATCTGGATTTTGTGGAAGATATAGTGGTTAACAAATAAACCATGTTATTTAATGATGTAGCAAATGCTGTTTGGCATTGTGTTTTCCGGTGTAGTCTTGTAAAAGCTTTGTTCTCTTTTTAAGTGTTATATTAAAATGAATATAAAGACAATGATACAGGCTAATTCAAATATTTTCTTTTTTAAAGAGTCTTTGTCCCTGCTTTTTACTTCATGTATTAAAGCACAAATATGTAAGAGGTATTTTATAAAAGATAACATAGAAAACCCTATTAATTGAAGAGTAGGTATCTAGTATCTGACAGGTACCCTTAAAAACTAATTTCCAGATCAGCTATGTAGGAACGATAGTTCAGTGACACTTCATGTCAGGTGTCAGGTCCGCTGCTGCTGAAGACTTCTGTTTGGATGCTTTGCTCCATCTCACAGGGTAGTGCAAAAGGAAAGACTGGTTTTCAGTTCAAATTTACATTGATTAGTCCCAAGAGAAGTTGAATGTGGGGACTCTCTTACTCTGCTCTTCCACAAGACCATTGACAGTTTGCTCACCTTTCAGTGAAAACAGAGCTCTCTCTGTGGGTGAGCACTGGCTGAAAGGGGAGCAGATCTGTGGGAAAGGACCTGGGGGCCCTGGTGGCCAACAACCTTCTGGGCTGAGTTAAGAGGAATGTCACCAGCAGGCTAAGGGAGGTGATCCTTTGTCTCTGATCAGCACTGGTGAGAGCACACCTGCAGGGCTGAGCCCAGTTCTGGGCTCCCCAGTACAAGAGAGACATGGACATACTGGAGCCGCTCCAGCAAAGGTTGAGTTAGTTTTGGACTGGAGCACAGTATGTCTGAGGAGAGGCTGAGGGAGCAGGGCCAGTTCAGCATTAATGGCAGAAGGTTTGTGGGGATCCTACTGCTGCCCATAACTACCTAACAGGAGGGCCTAGGGAAGGCAGAGCCAGGCTAAATCATTTTGTGATTCAACCTGTCTTTCCTTGGAGACTTTAAAGTGTTGTTGCACTTTTTCAAAAAACAAACAAAAAACCAGCCAAATAGCCAAACAAACAAACAAAATCCCAATTACAGAATGGGTTGTCTTCCTGCAGTATGAATATCTATCGGGTATCCCTCAAAATCCAACTATAACATACAGGGGAGCACAGTAGTAGTAAGAGCACAGCAACTCAAATCTGACTTGTACGCTGCTCTACAGGGAAAACATACCTCCAGGAACCAAGAAAAGATTCTTAACCTACATGTTTTCTGCCTTGATATGACCCAGATGTACCTCCTTCATTGAGATGGGGAAGGAAAAGATTGCATTGAAGTGGTATGAATATTGGCTCCAAAGTCTTTCTATAGATTTTTAATCATGCACTTACAGTTAGGGCCCTTCTCTATCTTGCCAATGAACTATCACATGTAATGGAGAATAAAACAGTGAAAACGCTCAAAAAATCACGAAATTTATTTCAAAAAGTTTTCTGTCTCTTGAATCCATTCCATTTGAATCATATCATCACAGTCCTTAGGTGTGTATATTTTATTTGCAAACATTTCATACTGGCTAGCTAAAATTTTGCTTTAGAAAATCTCTGTAGTATCCAGCTCTGTATTCAAAGACCCTCCAGTTTCCAGCCAGGATTAAGGTGAAGCACTAGGAGCAATGTGCTTTAATGAATGTAGCTTGAGAGGAGTAACTAGAGCAGAGCTCTATCTCTGTAGACTGAATCAGTGATTGAAAACTTTATTTAAGAAACTGACAGGGAGTAGATTTACCATTCTAACTGTAGTGTCTCTGTCAGTTTCTTAAATTAAGTTTTCAGGAGCTGATTTAGCCAAGGGAAATGCAGAAATCCGGTTGAAGCGTCTCTTGGGGCTGCTTATACTAAATTTTTTGTTTGTGTTTAGTGCTAATGCAGAATTAGAGGAACTCCACTGTCAAAATGTTACAAGATAGATGCTTTTATTACTTTGAATTGGAAAGCTGGTATACAGAATAGAACAGTCGCAGGAGGAAGAATGATGCAAAGAGCTCTTCTTTGATTTCCTGGTGCTTAAGAATATTGCAAAACACTGAATTCAATGAAGTAGAGCTCATTTTTTTTTTTGTCAAGGAATAAGCATAGTATATCTAGCTTATTAAATATAGACTGGGTAAAAATGTTTTCAAGGGAATGTATATCTGCCCTATGGAAAAATATATAAACTTCAATAAATAATTCATTTTTGCAGTAGCTATATAATCATTTCACTATGAAATGCTAGCAACATACCACATGTGCTCTGTCTCTTTCTTTGGAGTAAAACTCTCATAAAATACTTATAAGAAGGATCTCTTGTTTACAGAAAGACACATTGCTTTTACATCAACATCACTGATTATTTTTTCTTTCTTGAACAAAAGGATTGGAACTATTAAATATTCCCTTAATTCCTAACATCAGAGCAGTTTTCTACGATGTGCATTAGTGCAATTCTGACCTCACTGGGAGCTGAATTTGCCCAGAGAAGGTAGCAGTAAAGCCCTGTATGCTGCCAACCTAAAATAAATGTTTTAGTTTAATCTGAAAGAGTGGTCTAAAAAATATTATTACATTTAAGGCATACATCCCTTAAAAAAAAGGATCTAATCTAAAAAATGAATGTCAGACTTAAGCCTGAAAATAATGATTACATAGTTTAGTCCTCAAAAGTTAGAAAATGTCAAAGTCCTTGGTTTAGCCCTGGTGCACCTCAGTGCTACACTGTAGTATTAATTACACATTACTTTACCACCTGAGTTGAGCTCAGAGCATCCTGTAAAACTTCATCACTAAGTCACACTTACATATTTTTCAGTCTTTTAACCTGTAGAGACTTACAGCTTAATCCCAGATAACTTCAGAATTTATTTCATTTTTTTGTACTGCCGATAATTCCATTAAATTAATGGGACTCTCATAGTATGTAAGATTAAATTTGTTACACTGAGACCAGACATTCATATAAACACTTTCCAAGACGTACACTGAACCCACTAATGTATCTTTCCATATTGACATTCACATCTTTTTCATTCTATGATTTTCCTGCTGATTTTGATAAATATGCTGTGATTCCTTAGCATGCTGAAGAGAACGTCATATGAAACAAAGTTTAATGTTGTCAAAGCCGTATTTGTTCTGACCCACCTATAAGGCATTCTGCAAAAAGGAAAACTATCCAGAGAGAAATTTCAGTAGTTCATTGTCATTATTGAAAGAAGTATTAAGTGATGCTATGCTGTGGTCTGTTGTGCATCCAATACTATTATATTTTAATGGCATGAATGATTGAAAAAAGAGAAGAATTACAAAGTGTATACTGAGAGATTGCAAGTACATTTCAGGAAAGGAGTAGCACTGAAAGTCATCTTCAGCAACCTGAGATTTGTCCTGGAAAGTGCTATTCAGCAAGGACAAGTGGAATGTACGACACTTAGGTTGAAATAACTAAATGTGCAAACACAGTATGGGTAACAACAGCCTTAGCGTTGCTCTTTCACAAGGGAGAGGAAGGTTAGCACGGTTCACAAACTGAATAGAAGTCAACACTGTCATGTTGCTGCAGAGAAGTCATCCTTCTGGGTTGTATAAACAGGAGGGCAGTCTGCAGCACTGACACATATCGTGTTAGCTTAGTATTGGCAAAGCCGTACTCGAAAGACTTCAAGAAAAACTGCGGACTGACTGGAGAGGAGCCAGAGGGGAGCAGTTAGAATGGGCAGATGTCTGGAAACAAGACCTATGAAGAGAGATAGAAGGAACCGGGGCTTCTTAGCTCAGAAGAGAGAGAACTGAGAGCATAACTGCTGTTGTAAAGAAAGGAGTAACTGGTTTCCCTCCCTATAATGGAAAGACAGCCGTCATTGGCCCAGGAACTGGACTACATTGCAAAGAGGATACAAATTGGATCTTGGGGGAAAAAAGTTCCTGAAGCCAGGTGAAAGGAAATCACTGGAAAGGACTGCCTGGGGAGTCTGTGTGATTTATTGTTGCTGGCATTGAAGAACAAGATAGGCAAAATCCTGTCACATTTTCATACATATTGCGACTGGTGACATGGACTAATTGACCTACTGAGTCATTCAGCAATGTGAATCTATGATTCTAATGACTGAAAGCATCGTTCTGGGAATACATAATATTTATAAATATGTAACACTTTTCACCAGTCATTCCACTGAGATTTGATATACTTAATATAATAATTAGAAGTACCCAACAGGTAAAGCGTAAACATAACTGAATTTAAATACAACAGTTTCCCCTGGAGTTTTCAAACAGATAAGAGCAATTTTAATGCAAGAAAAGAGAGCCTTATGGATACAAGTAATTTTAAGAGAATAACCCTCTATAAAAATTTTCTTCTTTCTTGGGTTCCCGACTTTTGGTAGGATGTTTCCTATAGTACTGCACAGTCCATTCTGTGGAACTCTTAAACAGAGTATGACCTGTGATGGCTGGAATGCATATCTCTAGCCTTGGTTTCCTACTCCTGAACAAGTTGCCTATATAGTCCACGGAGCTGAAAAGGTGCTTTCAGAGCACAAGTCATCTCACCAGGTGTAGAAGTATTCTTCAGTATGAGGTCAATCACATCTTAAAATGTCCTTTGCTTGCAAGTCCTTTGGCTTTAGAGCAGATCTACATACTACTCCAAAAATAGATATCTGTGTTCAGTTCAGCTCCATATACTTAAAAAATAAAATCAGAAGTATAGATACCCTGGAATACATATAAACCAGATGAAAAATAAATAATATTCTCTCTATACATAATCTGCTAGTCATCTGCATGTTTTCTGCAGTTAGATGTGCAAAGAAGGCAATTCAACTAGAAATAGCTGGTATTAACTATTCAGTAAGTTGGAAATTCCCTCACACATAAAAAAATGGTTTTAGTTAGATATGTAATGTAGAATTTCCTTTGGAAGAGTACTGAAATTCTTCTTGAAAATAAGAAGGTGGTTTACTTTGCCACATATGTAGGATTCTTAAACTTCTTGAGCTTTTTGGAAACTTGTCATTAACCAGATATGAACTCATGTAGCATGAGACATTTGAGGACCCTGAGACAAAGTTCTTGGGGTTCTGTGATACTGGAAAACTGATGTCTGGGTTAATCAGCTAAATGCTTGATTAACGGGTACTGGTGACCTCCGGGAACAGTGACTGTGCTGTAGTCCGTTCCCAGTCTTCTGCTACCACTTTGCCATGGCTGTACTGCTGTGGATTTAAACTTCAAAATGCCAGACTCTCCTATTGAAATTAAGCACCAATTTCTCTGACAAGCATCTGATATCCCACCCCAGAACTGGAAAGAAGAGAAGAGAGATACTGTCTTTGTAATAATATCTAAATTTTCTGTAGAATTCATATTTGGCATGACAAAGTTGATTTAAGCAGCCACAAGAAAAGTAAAAAATTTTTAAAAGCAATAAATTTTGCAGGCAACTAACTTTTACCTAATTCTGTAAAGAGGAACTGGTTTGCAAAATGAAAACTACAGGCTCAGTAAAAGGAGACAGTACGGAAATCTGATGTGCCTGGGATTTTGTTCGACAGCACTAGCTTGAACACAAATGTTTAATTGCCACGAAGAATAAGAGGACATCTTGAATGCGCAGTTATAAAAAGTCTCAGATACTGAAAGACAGACATTTAAGATATTAATATTAGGCAGAAAAATAATGCTATAAACAAGTATTAAAGCATTTGGAGAGATGAAAATGACAAATTTTACTTGTGACACAGTCAGACTTTAAAAAATGAAATACAGTAAGTTTGATAAGGTGTTTTTATTAAATGGGCAGATTAGGGATAAAATAAGTTCCAGAAATTTTTTTTTCCTCACTTAAACCTGAAGTAAGTGGAATTTCCTAAAGCTTAGCTTCTCTTAATGTTCATTGTAACATTAAAATGATTTGTTAAAATACAGTAACATAAAAGAAAAATTTTGGAATCAGAAACAGCTTTTAGTAGCATTGAGCATGTTTTATTCAGAAGATCAAAATATAGTATCACCTGATTTTGAATCTTTAAATTTAAATTCAACAAATTGGCCCTTGATATCATCTAGATTTTGCAACGGTGAGCCTGCCTGTGATTAACTTAATCTGTGGTTAGTGAGACAGGTAACCATGTGTATAAATTCTGCTTTCTTTGTATGAACCTGAGAGTAATTTTCCTAGTTTCCATTTTCAGAAGATGATTTTCATATCGGTTGTCCTACTTTCCTACCCAGTATCATTCCACTTCTTAACTGCCATCATATCTGCTGTGATCATTATCCCGAATAATTCCTATCTCTACTCAACATCCTTTGCTACTAGCTTTGTCAGCCAATACTCATGTAACATGCCTATGGATGTATTAGGTCCAGTGGCTCTTGATCCCTGCACAGTTTATATGCTATTGGAATATCAGCAGGTGAGATTCCTATTTCTAGCTTCAAACCAGATGTTAATCATTGGACTAACATACAATATGTCCTCTGGATCATGAGCAGATCAAAGTTTATGATTCCTGTTCTACATGCAAGGGCCATGTTCTGTTCAACGTTGCAATTCTATAAATCAGTCATTAGTGGCAGTGTTTGCTAGGCAGAGATAAACACTTTCACTGGATCTCTGGATGTAATTCTGTGAAACGGAATTTCTGATACTACCACTGAATGATGAATCAAAATGAACAATCATACTTTACATTTCCAATTAAAATCCAGTTATTACTTTCTTAGAGGTATATTATTCCTCTTATACAGGGCAGACAGTTTGACTAACCATGGAAATGAAACCAGGACGGAAGATTGTAAACTCCTTGATCAGACAAGATAGAAAATCTTATCAGTGAGGGGATACTTACTGCATATATTTTACAGAGTTAGAGCTTCATTTATTTATCAAAAGTCCTGCACATCGTTTAACCATTCACACCAAAACTGTGGATTGCAGAAAGAGGGTATAAGGTGGCCTCTGCCCACTGCTAGAAATTGTCATCAAGTTCTTTAAGCTGCCATCTTTACATTGCGTAATATAAATGAGAATCTGCCTGGGTCTGTCTTTACACCATTAAGAATAAACATCCTTAGGAGAAATACTCAAAACTGAACTGATGCAGAGATACATTCATACAGGCATGTATCACTGCTTACATACATGTATATGAGCATGTATACACATACTTACCCTCATTTTCTCTCTATATCTAAGGAAGGGCAATAAGTGAAATCAGTGGACGATGACCCCTGTTCCATGTCAATGATATCAACTTCTTGGTACGATAATCTACATTAGGGAATAGACTGCAGTCTCTTGTTGGGTGTCTCTTTCTTACATTTTAATTACATCTTCTATAGGTACAAGATAATTTGGGTTATTTACTGTTTTTCTTAATATTCCTGAAGCTGGAAGAGACTCTTGTCCATAGTCTTTTGATATGAGGGGAAAAGTTCATATTAATGTAAATGTACTTGAATTAAGCTCCACGCATTGCATGTCTTCCTAAATGCACACTTTTTGCTGATTTCCTGAAACTGAACAAAATAAATTACCCGTCTCTTGTAACAGATATGTATATGGTTGCACGTGTCTGAGTACATGACTACATACACACACTCTGTTAATTTAAGGATATTTTGTACATACATGTGTGTATGTTGTGTGTTGAAAATGCATCTTGTAAAAGTAACAGCCACTACTGTTTTGTTGCATGTGTTTATACATAAAGGTTATACTGAGACAAACAGTAAAATTCTGTTTTCACTTGCTTATGGTTTTCTGAGTGCAAAAGAGATGGCTTTATCTAGACTTGTATAGATTTAATATTTCTTTCCTTTAAAGCCCCGTTGAAGCTATTCACCAGTGAATACTCTATGCACTGGTCTTAATCTGCCCATAGAAGGAAAAGACAAGTACATATTCATTTGTCTTAAATAAAAAATGAACAATGTTTCCTTTGATCAAGAGCATATCTGAAAGATCTTCATCCATTGCATCAAGATTTTTGAAAAATAGATAGAAAGGTATGAAGAGTATGGAATCTGTGAAAAGTTTAATCTTACCGTATTATTCTCAGCAAATCGTAGTCAAAGCTATCTTTATTTACCTGACGTCTGAGTTAGAAATCTATTTCAAATTAACCTATTAAGCAGATAGATAGATAGTTTAGTATGCAGAAAGAGTATAAAGCTTATTGAAAATATTTATTACCAAACTCCCTGTTAATTTGTTGCTCAAATCATCAGAATTGGATCAGCAAAAAGAAAACTGTCTAATTTAATGGAAAGTTTCTTTAAAATAGGGCTTCTGTTCCTGCTTCATTCACTTTAATAACGTCTGAGTATAGGAATATACATTGGCCTGGAAAACTACAGGTCTGGTAAAATGACTTTGCAATTTGACCAAGAATAGTAAGGTAGCAGATCATACTGATACGTATGTTGTACACGCAATATGTACACTGAAAACAAAGAGTAGAAGGACAGATCACCTCTATGTACAAGAACTGTGGACAAGAAAAACTAACACTGGTATACAAAGTTTGCTTCAACAAATCTGATAAAATCAGAGCAGAATCTTACCATTCAATCCTCCTTTCAACACCATTACTACCATACTGCATAAGCAATATTTATTTTCAGAAATATTGAGCATACCTTGTAGATTCCTCTGTAATCAGGAAATTGTATATTAAAAAATACGTAAATTCTAATTCTAACTGATCCAGACCCTGAGTTTTCTTAGATAACCATACTGTAATTGGTCTAATGAATATTTAGTTTTATAATCTCTACTGGAATCCCATCTATCTTCTAGTCATTATGATAATTATGTTACAAACTGACATATGAGTTATTTCAGCGTGGGCTTTGTATGAGGGCTCACACCAACTGAGCCATCCAAAGAGGAAAAACGTGTCTCGTGACACTGAAATTTGCTGTGAGTTTGCGGCTTAGCTGTATGTGCCTTGGTTAGCTTTAATTTAACTGAATTTATATAAGTATATTAATTAAGAAGGTGCACAAAATAATTCAGCCGCTTGCTAACAGCCCTGGATGGGCTTGTGCAGTAAGATACACACTGCTGTGACTATATGGCTATCAGTGTTTAACCTAAATGAAATAAAGCTGTAGTGGTTCTCACTAAATAAAATGCCATCTCACATCCTCCTTGCAATTAAAATGATAATTTAGGGTCATATTTTATTTTCTACTTCTTTCACTCTAGCATGTAGTATGATGTTACCCTTTTCCTGGTAGAAAGGGTGGCTGAAACAACTTGAATATGTATTCGAACCAATATGCTTGGTAAGGAGGAAACAAAAGGCCTAATGTCTTGCCATCTCCCTTTCACCTCTCTCCCTTTTTGATGGCCACCCACTGAGCCAGAAGCAGTGGACTTTAAATACTATAAAATAATGACATCTCAAGACACCTAGTGAACAAAGATTGAAAAAGAAAGAACCTGGTGAGCATTAACACTTTTCACTGTGTGTGAACAGAGGTCTGAGACATAAATTTGCAGAAAATAATATGATGCGAACACTACATGAGAAGAATATTATAATGCTTATGTACAATAAGGAATGAATTGCAGCCGCATAACAAACTTAATTCCGGGGTTTACAAATATGCAAGACTTCAACTTCCCAAGTACTTTTCCAATGGATGAAGGTAGTCTTCTGTGTTTACCATGCAAACTTCTGCAAATATTTGCTAGGCTTTCTTGGTTGTTCGTCAACTGTAGGGATAAAAGCTGTATTACAGATATTGCTGCAGAAAAGTCCTTGCATATTTTCACATAGGCCAGTTTATTTTTTTCCATTTTTGTAAAGGTACTGATTCTAAACTTGCCTCCTCTGGTACATGAAGATCATAAAGTGCATTGCTATTGACGTTACTATTTTTAAACATTTTTTGATCCCTCTGGCAGGTTGTTTCTAGTGTTCTTTTATGGGATTTAAACTACATCTTTCTGGCTTTGAGAGGCTGTACTCGTTTATTTTCGCTCACTAGAAAATGCTCCAAGGTTTTGAGCCAGTTTTTTCATTAGAAACTAATAAATTTGACTTGAACATACACAATGCTAAAAGGCTTAGTTTGCTGTGACTTGACCTAGCTTACTCTGTCATCTAAACCCCTAAGCTTTATTTGTAAAGGCTGTTAATACCACATCAGTATTCAGTTCAGAGCTTCATGTAAGAGTTCTCTCTTAGGGCACAATTCTATGAAACATGTGAAATTAATCTGAGATAATGTAACTCACAACAGAGATAGAGAAGAATATTCCCTTATTATTGAGCAGTATCCAGAAAACCAGGAGGTGACGAATAAGTGGGACAAAATGAATTCTTTTATTTCTGCCCATCCTTTTGTATTTCACAGTATGTGCACATTCTAGACAGGATGATACAGTGCAAGAGGGCTGAGCTGGCGTGGGTTACTATGACTTCTTTATGCTTTTAGTCAGTACATTTGATCATTCATTTATATGGCATTAGTGTTTCTTGATGTCATTGTGCTTCTCGAAGTTGTAATGCGCTTTGTCCTAATAGTTTTCAGGAGTCGCCTGTCAAGAGGGAAGCTTAATAAAGAGTTTTATTTCTACTTGCCTTAAGACTTTGATTTTTTGTGGTTTTGTTTGGGTTTCTTTACAAATGAAAATTAAAAATGCTCATCTGCATGCCCCTGAAAACCTTCAAAAATATCTTAGAACTCAGATAACTGAATTCAGTCAATTATATGAAGTCTAATAACAAAATAAAGAGCAAGTAAGGTAGACTTCAGATAAATCTTTTTTTTCCCACTGGATTTGGGGTGATTGAAGACCTCCTTACTTGCACAGTGTATTAGAGGTTACCAACTTCTCAGACCTGTCGTTTAGTGAAAAACTGTTTTGCCAATATCTGTTATTTTAGCAGAGACCAACTAATTACATTCTTTAAACTTCTCTGCCTCTCTTAAACTGAAACAGGTGAAGTACTTCATTAGAATACAATAAACTTTGGCAGATGGTTGGATGATGGAGCACATGATGGAGCAACTGAGACCCATGTGGTATAATCGTGGCTGAAAAAGGATGGTTAAGCAAAGTTAGTCAACCTCATGCAGTCCTTAAGCCAAATAATAAAAGGGAACCACCTTGACTAGTACCCGTCTTTTAATTTGTAAAGAAAATAAGTATGTCTTGAGTGCTCTGACTGATTATCAGACAAACACCAGCATCTGTCAACCAGCAGTGACAGTCAGTTTCCTACAGGGCTGGCTTGGCCCCTAAAAGATAGTACATCCAGCAAATTCATTAGTTGCATCTTACAGGTCATTATGGGCTTGTCTGGTGGATTCCAACAGTCTACTCCTACTCTTAGTTCTTGCCTTTCGCTTGTGCTTCCTCACTCATAACTGCATGTCTTCCCCAAGATAGATCTCTGATCGCAGTGTTTCGCGTCTAGCATCCTGCTCTGGAACCTGGATGCCAGACTAGCATTTTCACTTTTGGCCCTGACTGTACTTACTTTTACTTGTCTCCCTTGGATAGTGCATTGAGATTCCCTCCACTTCAAGTGAACTGGGGCTTCAAGTTGTCTCTGCCCAGCCACTTCACTGGTGTGCTCACTGGTTCTCACTACACTGGCTGGGACCATCTGATGTCTACATGGTATTAAACACCCTATAAAAGCGAGGCAATGCACCTTTCTGTGTTTTCCACTAGTCTCCAGAGTAACTGGTGAACGTCTCAAAATCGAGACTTCTTATGATGGTTACTCACCTAAAAGTTCTCATTAAATCACTTGATGCACAATGTATTGTAAATTGAATGCCTCCTCCACATTCCTAATTTTTAGTGAGAAGTCAGCTGATTGGTGTCTGTATAAATCAGCTTATTTGAATTTCCTGCAGCCTTACTCTATATGCAAACTAGACAGTATATGCATCTCCTTATTGACATTGCAGCTCCCTGATATGTCTATTGTATGGGACAGCACAGAAATATTTATATTTTCACATTCATTGCAGAGAAGAGCATGTGGTTTTGCAACTTCACCTATTTTTGGTAGTGTTGTTGTGTCTGAATAAAAAAAGATGTTCTACTTAACGTTCACAGTTTCCTGTCTCTGTAGCAGAGTATTCTTATTACACTTTTCTTTGTGGGAAAGTGAGAATTGCCCAGGATTTCCATGGTATTTAAATACCTACATCCATGTTGATGGGCATTTAAATCTATTGAAAAATCTGGATCTAAGAGACTTTGACTGATGAATTTTGTGGCAAAGCATGGATCTAAACCAGTCTCCCAGATGCCACCTTGCTGATTGAAGCATTTGAGTGGTTTTACTCTCAAACTGCACATCCTAGAAATAATCTCTGGTTCTGTAATTATGCTAATACAAGTATCAATATCAATATGAAAGATACTAAAATACACTAAAATAAAAACTCTTCTTTCGAAGTCTTAGACTGCAGTTCAAGAAGCCTGCCATATCTATTGATTGATATGGGATGACTACAGCAAAAGCTTTAAAGTATGAAAACTTTCTTGAGGAATAACAAGTAATTGCCAATAAACTGAGTTTAATGTCCTTACTTCATCCAGATCAATGCTTCCTTTTGAAAGG
>Ga0065711_1026720_pt1 | contig 61492 bp, 23 predicted proteins | sample Hoacrofraction12_FD_59098 | JGI IMG/M metagenome (GOLD analysis project Ga0065711, IMG submission 59098) | Hoatzin crop microbial communities from Cojedes, Venezuela - Epithelial fraction 12 v2 (version 2) | ecosystem: Host-associated > Birds > Digestive system > Esophagus > Crop | place...
AAAAAAAAAAAAAAAAAAAAAAAATCTTTCCTGGAATCAATCACATGCGGCCATGCCTGACTGAAGCTGATGTTTCTAATCTTCTTTTGTATTAGATTATTGCTGCTTTTCCTTCTCTGGACTTGCTCTGTGTTTTGTTTTAGTTGCGTGACTTTTGCCATTATAAAACTTCATGTGTTGTGTTGTTTTTTTTTTTTTTGTCTCATGCTTAGCAAATTGTGCAACATCCTTCACTGGGACCACGGAGCTCCAAACTGATGAGACGGGCAAGAAGTGAAAATGAGGGCAAGGGAAGCCACATCCATCCCTGTCATCAGAGCAGTCTGCTAAAAAGTGATCTAGAATTGCAGGTTAGGCCCAAACCCTGGTTTCCATATTTATAAAGAAAAAGCCTTTGTAAAGCAGGTCACAAGATCTTGAACCTATTAACCAATCTTCCATTGCCCTTCTGGGCTGGGTTGAAATTTCTGCCATTAGAAGTGTCTTTACTTTGGAGGTGGTGGGGGGACAAGTCTCTTACATCATTTTTAACACTAAGCCAAAAGTCCCAAACCTGCTCCTGCTCCCCTTCGTTATCCAATCCCAAAATAGTTACCTCTCCCTCCCCCAGAGTGAGTATATATACTCTATGCATGCCAAAATGTCAAAATAATCAGGGCCAATTTTTAAGTATTAAAAACCAGTTTTACAGCTATGCTACATTCTACTGAAGGGAGAAAACCCAAGTATCACACTGAGAAAATGCTTCAGAGGGGTTAGGTGCAAGACTGCAGCAGGCTGGAGCCCCTCCCGTGTCCTCCTTAGTCGTTTCTTCACTGCAGCATCAGTCGGTGCTTTAGTGCTGTCTCGCTTCCCTTTTTGGGTTCGCCATTATTGAAGGTAACGTTTCCTTAGTAGGCCCATTCCTTCCACAAAAGCAAACATGGTAACAATGCTGTGGAACTAGCACATAGTGGTGGTGTTGCCAGCTACCAAAGGTTTACATACAATTTATGCATATGAACAGGGCAGCGTGGAGGGAAATCGCTTTTATCACGTGCACGGACGCAGCTGAAAAAATAAGTTTTTGAGCGTACAGGTCCCTCTCAAGATTTAACATGTCACTAAAACTTTGGTGGCATTTGCCGCCGAGAGATACCTCACGCCTCCGGCTGCAATCTCCCTTCCCACCCCCCGGGTCTGCCCAGGCGGTGCCGGTGCTGTCTGCACAAGACCTGTCGTGCGGCAGAGCCCGACTTCCGGCCAGAGCCAGGGTGCTGCGCGTTAACGAGCATCATTAACAAGCAGCAAGCGGTGCAGGCGTTCGTGGGTGACAAGCTCCTGCCGTCCAACTGACCTGGTGGCACAGAGCACTGGAACAAGCACAGATCAGTTCTACGGCATTTTAGCTGCATAGAAATAAAAAGACAAATTGTTTCCTTTGCACTGACTGTTCCTCACGCAAATCCTTCCATCAAGGGCTCAAAACCACACTTGTTGCCTTTTAGTAACCAGGCCCTGTTAACCAAGTTACAGACATAAAAGTGCAGAAAAAACTGAACAAGTAGACAGGACAGAAAAGTTGAATGAGCATTGGCTCTTCTTATTTTAATGAAGAAATATTTCAAGTTAATATCAGTGCATATTTAGAAACAGCATGTGATACTCCCAACGCCAAATACATCAGCAAATTACAGTTTCAAAACTTTATAAATTAATGGCATGAAAAAAAATAATTAAGATTAACATCAAGAATAAGGTTCAAAATAAACATCCTGTTTGTTGCACTGCGTCAATTATATTCCTGGTACTTAAATAGCAGAGAGATCCAGTATTTCGTGGTAATTAGGCTCTCCAAAATAGCAGTTATTTTCTACAAATGAGTTAGTTTGCATTTATTTTTGACGTCTAATTAAATGTTACTCTCAGCGGTTACAAAGAAATTTAGTCATGTCAGAGTAAAATTTCATTCCATGATTGAAAATCACACTAGCGGAGGAAACGCTGCTTTCTGATTACACCCACTGGAAACAGCTGAGAATAGGAAGAACTACAGGGGAGCACATTTGGCTGTTACATAAAATGGCTTTTTTTTTTTTTCCTGGTTTCACAGCCTCATAACAATACTGTTTTTCAACATTGTTCCCAGTCATTGTTTTTAAAACGGTTCATCAACATATCCTGAATCAATCACTGATATAAATAGCTCCAGTGACAAAATCCATTATGGAAGGACACAGAATTGCAACCTGAAAGTTGTACCGAATGATTTTAAGGTGGAACTGTAATTACTCTATAAAATTCTGTTAAAAAAACCAACACAACTAAAAAAAACCCACACAGTACAAGCAGTATCTTTAATTAACTGGCAATGGTAGAAACCGAAAAACTGAGTTATAATTTTAGGAGACATTTAACTCACGATGGGACTCTAATGCAAGACAAATCGCACTGAAGCTAAAAAGAGATGCACATTTTAAAGCTTGCAAGTGTGATACAAAAATATTCTCTAGTTCTTTCATTTTAACATAGGGAGTCCAATTCCCTAATGGAAGAAGATACAGTACATCCTCCTTCCTACCCCACTTCTGTAAGATAGAGACTATTCCCTTGATACCAGGAAATGGTGCTTCCCTAACAAAAATACCAGCCATGGGAACTGCAGAATTTCTGGTAGTAAGTGTTTGTTGAGTTTGCTTTTTAAAGTGTATTTTCAGGTAGGTGAAATACTGATAGGATATGCATCTCTCACTACTAGTCTACTGTGTGAACTGTGTACATCAACCCTGTAACTTCAGCTGCAGCCTGTGTCGCCTAGAATGATTTGAGAATCTAGCATGATACTACAGCATGGAGATGACTGCCAGATTATGAAACATCAGGCTAAATCACATTAGTAGGAAAAGGCACATGCTTCGGATTTAGCAGGAACATCTGAAGGTTCCTCACTACCACACCCTTACGCTCCTGAAGTTACAGTAATTCTGTGCATCGCCCAAACAACGGAGTTTGCTTCCAGAAAATCGTGAGGTAACAGAGAACTTCTGAGCATCCGCTGCTGCTTATGGCACATACACATGGAAGGTCTGCGAGCTCAGCTGAAGCTCTCGAGGCGCTAGGGATAACGCAGACACAAGGTAGGCTACAGTCTGGTTAGGCCAGAAACAAAAACTTCACATTTCGTTATATTGCATACATTCTTTTTATGCACAAATACAGGGTGAGCAAAATAAGCTCTTTGCTCAGTAAAATGTAATGGTTTGCATATGTAACATAATCAGCTAATACTGCAATATAATAAAAAATCATGCACTAGATAAACAGAGCTTCTTCCCCATGAACAGCAGTTCTGAGGAATATTTCATTCTGCTTCAGGTAACATCTCACGATTCGCCAGCTTACGTAGTCCCTTTTAAAGAACACAGTATTTAGTTAAAACTGAAAAGCAAAATTAAAAAAAAATAAAAAAGGAAGAAAGTTTTTAGTTGCAATACAGCTGGCATAGATGCAACTGAGCTGCTGCAATGCCCCAAAGAGTAACAAAAATTCAACATGAATATCAGAAGAATAAATATATACCCTAAATTAATCTCTGTAAATACATTCACAGGTCCACTTAAGACACCCTTATGCATAACTCATACCTCAGCAAATCTGCAGACAGAGATGGATGTTAGTTCATGGGGAAAGCAATTTATCATATGACTCAGTTTATCTGTCATTATTCCAGCAAAAATCAGTAGCAAATTCAAAAATCTACATTTATTTTCCCCAGACCAACCACACAGAGAGGCTTAACTCACAAATTCTATTATTTCCAATGTTTAATCAATAAGGCTTTATTTACACTTTTTTTTTTTTTTTTTACTATAAAGTAAGGAAAAAGTTTGGTGCAATGTGCAAGAAAAGACCGCACATTTCACTGACTGGAGACTAACATCTGCTTATGGTTTAATGCTAACCCACAGGCAGCCAATTAAAGTCCCATATATCCATGTTTTTACATAAAGCTTCCTTCCAGATTCTGTCAGGAGCATACTAGCAGTCAGGCCACCTAAAAACAGCAAAGACGGCAAAGTTTTCTTGAGGCTTAGTTTGGAATGAACACTTTTTCCAGGGAACTTATTTCTTCTTGTAGAATCCTTTGCATCATAAAACTCTATTAGTAACCTACAAGCAGACAAAAGGAGATGGTCAAAAGCTAGCCATTAGCGTAAGAAGTTTCAAGCAACTTACTTATACCTGATAACTGCTTCTAATGACACATTATTTAACAAACTACTTATACGTAGCAGTTCATCTGTGACAAGTTTAAGCAATCAGTACGCCTTAAGAATATGACGCATTCAGAGTAACGTTGCACGACGTCAGAGTACTCAACCTGAACCCTTGTGAGCAACAAAAGCAGATTTTCTGGAGGGACCAGTTCTAATGCCGAATATAAAAGCTGAAAAGAATCCTCTTCATTCAGCATTTAGCAAATAAGCCCAGAGTACTGGGCAATATTGTAGGACAAAATAGCACACAGTTAATCACGGAACACTGAAGGCGGGGGGAATTATCTTAATGAAATAAACTAATAATAAATGTGCAAGAGTAAAATGCTACACCATAGGTTTAGTACTAATTTTTTTCCCCTAATTTTGAAAACCAGTAATAAATGGCTTCAAAAATTCTCAGGTTTTAAGTATCTCTAAATACGCCTGACAGACTGCTTTGGTCCCAGGAAAGATGTTCCAGTCAACAGGAGTCTACAGTAAGACATAAATGACCAGGGTTCAGTTTTGCTGGTCTTCAGCAGAAGACTGCTTGTGGGCCACTGGACAGCCTTGTATTTTATCTGACAGTTACTTGTCTGTAAAAGGAAACTCAGACTTTCTTGCCTCTCAGAAGTGAAGAAAAGAAAAATAACTTTGCGATCCTAAACTTCTAAGACACTAGGAAGAGCGCCATGCTTACAGACAGGCATGTTAACTTTTACATGGATTCAAAGATCACAGGACAAATTACTCTGTTTTTTCACTTCCACAGAGTGTGAGACTCGCAGAACAATTTTAAAGCAGAACATACCTGAAGAACAAGGGAAATTTCTGACTCATGAAAACGTATTCAGGGATTTAAAAGGTAAACAGATTTAGCTCCCTTAGTTGGACTTCCGACAGGGCAAATTAAACCATCACCTCTCCAACAATACTTAAATCTCACATTTAGGCACAAGGTCCCCCAGGATCTCTGGCATATGCTCACTCGTGACCTTATCTGGAGATGCTGGAGGGAGCCAGGCACTTTAGTTCTGCCATGATTCAAAGATAGACAGATAAAACAACTTCACCTAATTTCCCCAGCGAAGGTAGGGATCTCGGGGTTACTTGTGTTTTTATCCAGTCGTTTTCTGATGGAAAATGCATAAACAATTTTGGCAGAAGAGATTAAATCAAGACCTGCCCCTTTCTGACTCTAATTATGAAGCTACGATCAAACTCCTTCTGCTTGCTTGCCTACCTCGGGCATCCCACATTGCTGGTTGTGTATGACTCAGCTTCAGGAAGATAAATGTGGAGTATTTAGGTGAAAAAGAGTCTTGCCTGACACATGGATTCACAGCTCTTCAGTCTAAGGCGGGTCTAAAACCCAGGGATCCCAACCTCCTGAGCAAAAGCTTTAACCACATGGGTATTACACAAAATATGCAGAGGAGTACCAGCACCACCTCTCTTCCGAGAGCCCTACAGCTTGCACTGCTGGCAACACAGAAATCCTGGGTACATCTGCTCATACAAAAGAAGGAAGACAGCTTCTTTAAATAGGAGGTTCTACACATTGCTACTCACTTATCCTTTATTTCAAAACGTTCATGAAGCCACCTTCTCATGTACATCTGCTCTTCTGGAATGTCCTTCAGTTCAAGCCGATCGATGAAAATATGAACTCTTGGGCATTCCTTACAAAGAAACTCTAAAAAGAGAGCAAAACAACAGGGCGGAGTTACAGAAACACTGTAGGGCATTTATTTGTCTAAAAATATGCTGAAAATCTGACCTCGTACCTGTAAGTGCCTTGGAAGCCTAACTTCAGGTTTCAAAAGCCTCCCCTTTTTATGCTCAGATCCTGAGCACTTCACTGAACTTAGAAGCCATCTGGCCTACATGTTTTTGAAAAGGTGGCCCATTATCACATGCAGCGTGGAAACACTGTCCTAAAATGGATCCTGCTAACTGTAAAATGCTATGCTTCAAAATGTTGTGCTTTTACCTTAGCAGCAATCTACTCATTCTGTATGGGATGCAATAACTTTGATGTCGTCAAGTTATCCAGCCTGCAGTTTTGATTAGTTAGTAATTTGCTTTGCTTGTCCTTTTTAAAAACTCCTGGATGACAAAATCTGAATTACAGTGATTTCCCAAAGCATCTCCAGGAGGAAGTGGGCTTCGCTTTAAGTAATATCCTGTAATTAAACAGTGTAATAGTGCAAAAGACTCCGAACAAAATGCTGCTTTCCATTTTGCATCCCTTCATTTTTCTTCTGTCATACAGCATTACAAAGCTTAACACAGCTCTCTTGCAATCCCCCCTCCCCCATTTCCTCAATTTGCCCTTAGAAAAATTTAGCAAGCAAGCATTAAGCCAGTTGCAAACAAAGATCCATTAGTCAAATAGCCTTGTGGCACTCCTTACAACTACCAAGTGGTAAAAGTACTGCATATGGGATGAAAAACCCACCAGTATTTGTATATTAGTAATCATTTACATTTGTCAGTAGCAAAGAGTACTGCAATAACCATAGCATCCCTGTACAAAGTGATGCATGAGGTGAGGATGGAAGTCCTTGGGAATCTGAACAACCTTTGTATTTTGAAAAGGGACCAGAAGTGTCTTCCCACAATACAGACAGGCAACAAATTTAACACAGACTGGGTGGTCCTTTTAGGTTGTTGACATTTTTTGGACAGCAGTGCAGATGTACAGAAAACTTTGACCCATAACCGTTAGGGGTATCTTAAGGAATGACTGTGCAAAATAATTGTCACTGCATGTACATCTTTATTATTGTCTCCCAAAGCAGATATCCCCCTATTTGTTTTTCTTCTTTACAGGATTATTTGTTTTTAAGGACTTTGCTGTAACGGCAATCCTTATCATATACTAGAAATTGCCTTAAAAAATTTTAAAAGCCTGTTCATGCAAATGTGTTTGAGTGCTTGTAGGGGGGAGGGAAGGGGAAGAGATAAAGAGATCAGTAAAGTCTTACAGCATTTTGATGCAGAAATTTGTAAGGTGCTGCGTGCAGTTTTGTCCAGTCCTCAGGCAGAGAAGAACCCTTCACTGAACCGCACCGTAGCATAAAGGGAGCAACATGGCCCACGCACCATCAACCGAAGAAATGGCTGAGGGCTCTAACCAGAAAGAAGTCCACCTCATAGCCATGGAGCTGCAAGCACAACCATCGCTAGAATGCTTCTGGTAAAACCATCTCCTAGCTACAGCTACTAGATGGCAGGCATGGTTTATGTACAAAGCTTTTACCAACCACAAAGAAATCAGTGTGCATGTAACTGACAGCAGGTTTTTCCTCTTGCTTTTAATGGGAAGAAAGGATTTTCCAGGTCTGCTTCTGAGAGGATACTATCCAGGCCACTATATGAATGTCAGTCACTATATGAGCACCTAAAAGCATACTATTAATATTTTAAAATGACAGATGTATTATCCATGTCTTAAGTGCTTATAACATTCACTGATGTATAAAGCCTCTTTTTGAGTGGCATTACCTATTAAGTGGAACATTCTAAAAATATGCAAAACTGCATCTAGAAAACAAATGCCTGGAAGCCAGATGATATGGACTTTTTGGTACTAGACTCCTATAAAAGGCATCTATGCTATGCATATTCAGCTATGGCTGAAGATGTAGCTTTGAAAGATATTTGAAACATTCTGTGCATTGTATAGTGTATGTTTCTTTTGCTTCATAGCGCATAGATTGTTCTGTATAGGAACAAACAACTCTTTCTTGATGTTATTTATAATCTTAGTTATGAATTAAGGAAAATTATAAACCAAGCAAAACTCTAAGTTAGAAGAGACAGCATTATTAATAACTATATAGTATTTTTAAAACTAATGTTATGCTGCTTAAAAAATTACTGATATTTTGTCATTTAAATACAGCAACAGAGTACAATAATAAGCTCTGGTCGACAAAACAGGAATAAGACATAAATATTTCTAAAAGAACCACCTTCCCCAACCAAAGCTGAAATGTAGCGACTCTACAAATCCACTCAGAAAGCAAAAAACCCTCTGTAAGTATCTAAGCATTGCTACTGGTTTTCTACCTTATGCCCAAGTTCCAATGCAAGTTGATTCTTACTACTTCCCACACTGGTGGTCTTCAATCAGTCTAAATCGAGTCCCCATATGTGAAGATCCTAAAACTTCATCTTAATTTCCCACCTTTGTAAATCCCAGTGCTCTTCTCCACAGCCTTACTCTACCTCGCAGTTTTGAAGGCCGTGTGATCTGCAACTGCAGGTGCTCCCCTAGAGAGGATCATGATTCCCACCCACCGATTCAAAGCCATTTTATCCATAGCCTGGCCACCCAGGACATCTGCAGATGACGCTGTAATGCACGCAATCAAGCCAGTCAGGGAATCCGACTAGTCCTCAATTATCCAATTCATGTCAGGGTTTAACGCAACTAATCCAAATTTATTTTGGTTTAGATGCACAATGTCACTGCAATCACGTAAGAACACCAGTGCACAAGAACAATATATTGAGAGGTTGTTTTTGAGAGTAAACAGCTGGATTCTATTACCACAATCTCTAAAGGTTTGTGGTGGTCCCATGACCCTTAATCTCACATTAGCTTAACTCCCCAAAGACTTAGGTAATTAAGCTAAGAAACAAAATCTTATTGAAGCAATTTATTATGTGCAAATTACATCCAACTTCAGGGACACTAGCCCTTAAGGCCAACATCTGACAGGATTTTCAGATCCCTAAACTTGCCAGAATTTATTATAATTAACAGCAGGAACAAGCAAGCCTGAACTTTCCTTCGAAAGACAAAATGTAAGTGCAGATCATGCTTTATAATCAAACATTATATTGGGGACAGCATTAGTCCCCAGTCAAGAACCGAGTATGACTTGGGTTAAATGAACGCTAACAACTTGTGTGGGAGCTGAGTGGACTAACTTTCCTGTGGGAGATAATTTCCTAATCAAACTTTCTATGTGACTAAATAACAGATACAAGTGCAGAATGTTTATAATGCCTCTAGTGACCAACCATGGCAGAGATAAGGAACTGAAATTAATAAGGTGGATCGAGCATTTTTTTCCTTGAACTGTGACATTGTGGCCCTCCTTCTGCAGGACATGATTCACATGAACACAGGACTGAAGGACTCAGTGAAGAACTAGGATTCATAAACAGGGTGCAACAGCCTCCGGGAAAGGAATCGGATCCACAATTGCAAACAAATGTTTTGTGGGAGGGTGTTCTGCTCGCTGGGGTTTCCACAAAATTACAGCAGTTGTTAACTCCTCGTCTTCAAAAGCCAATGAATTCTGTTTTGAATTCTCAGCATTACCAGGGAAAGTGAGGGAAGGAGAGAAGCTCCAAAGCACAGACATACTTGAAACTCAGACGGGACATACAAATGGCCTCAGACCACCTTCCCCTTAGTGCTACCACTGAAGTTCATTCCACCACTCCAAACTATTTGCCTTGCCCCTTAAGAAAGTTCTGACAGTGGCATTACACTTAAACAGATATTCCGGTTTTCAATTACTAATGAAGTCTATTTTTATATGCACTTTAAATATGACAGCAATAAAGTAGCTCGGATTTCAACCTCCTATACTGGCACTCCTACTGCAGTGTAATTCTTGCCAAAGTCCTTCAAAATTAAGCAAGGACAAACTAAAGCCTGACACAGTCATGTCCACTTAAAGAGCCCCCAGTTCTCTCCTGGTTTAACAGGTTTCAGTAATGTTTGTGATAAACTGAAAGTGACATCACAGGAAAACTGAAATCTGAATAACATGTATTTATTCTAAGCAATTAGTGTTTCAAATGTGCAAGAATACATCTCTTCAGTAACTGAACATTGTGTGTGTGGTGCGTATAGTTTTACATGCAAAACCATGATAGCAAAGACATTCCCCTCTGAACTGTAGATGCTTTCTCCAGTTCTTAAATTTTCGTTAGTCTGGACTTGAGTGTTCAGCTATCAAAGCAGTTTGTAAACTATCTCTGCTGCAAAGAAAGAAATCCCATCTCTCCACTTCCATTTACGTCGTACATCAAATTAACAATCAATTGGCAAAACAAACAAATTAAGTGCTGCGCTGTTTCTCAGCTTCACGCTTTCCATCACATCAGGTTGAGCTGACAGGAAAGTATTTCACGGCTTGCTCCAGCAAAACAAAGCAGTGGTCCAGCCAAGCAGCACTAGACAGGAAAGCAAACATCCAGGGTACAGCGGAGGGCGTTCAGGAGGGTTAACCTGGGGAGTAGTGGCAGAGCGGGCAGCACCAGCACCCACCGATGCAGGCCAGCATGGAGGGGATGTTCTGCAGGCTAGACTGAAGCTTGCAGCCAGGAGACAAGCCTGGGACCTGAGGAATAGCACGCTCAAAAGCGCTGCCAATCCCCTGTGCAAAGCCTGAGATGCGCACGGAGATCAGAGCCTCCACGTATGCCGGAGGGGCACAGCGCAGGGAGCCAACACCACAGGCGCTGGGGGACCTTTTGAGACAACAGAAACGGGATGCATCCGAATCATAAGCCAGGGTGGTGGCAAAGAAAGCTGAAAAAGTTAAGAGAGCATTTCAACTGGCAGTTGTGGAAAGCTGAAGGTCAGAAAAAGCAACCTGTTCAGATGGACATAACGCATGAAGCGAATGTGGCTAAAATTCAATGCGAGGGCAAAACTCAGAAGTGCCTCTGTACCAACGTGCTAAGCTTAAACACGAAGACAGAAGAACAAGAGTTACTGGCACCAAGAGATTACCCTGTAAGGCAGGTACCCCAGTGACCCTGAAGGAGCATGCAACGTTACCAGGCTATCAGATTTATAGGAATGACAGAATAGGATGTAGAGGTGAGGGAATAGTAGAGTGTCTAGGATTAGATAAAGTATAATAGCTTTATATAATAAAGAGACAGAAGCACAATGAAATCCTTGTGGATGGAAATCCCAGACTCTAATAAAATATACATTAGATAGATACATTAAATGGCTTCCTGATAAGTTTGATAATAGTGACCAGAAACTGTGAAGCCAGACTGAGAGCTGCAAGATCAGGACTGACATCAGGAGTGTGAGATTCCAGCTACCTTCATCGAAGCTTCATCAAGGTGAGGTGTAAAGGGGGAAAAAAACCAAACAAACCCAAAACTAAACCAACCAACCAAAAACCCCAGAGAACAAAAAAAAAGAGGGACTGTTTCCTGGAACAACTAGTAGCAAAATCCGCAAGATGCCATTCCTAATCTTGAGCGGTGCACAGTGTTAGTGAGAAGTGCTGTGCAACCACAATACAATTAATTTCAGCACTGTAGAGAAAGAGTCTTACTGAATCCAGCACACAAATGTAGAAATAAAGGAACTATGTAATAGGGGGGTGGGTGGAAGGCAAAGTGTCAAAACACCCTAAAAGAAACAGTCCAAAAGGAGGCAGCCTAGAGGCTGATCAAAAAAAACCAAACCTAAATATCAAACCCCAGAAAAACTTGTTATTAGAAACCCATGTAAAAGGTGTGCAACACTGCAAAAGAAAAACTCTGGGTGAGCCTGAAACCCACCTGTATGGCTTCATGGGAAAATTAAGGAGGCTACCAGTATATTCCTACCTTCTCCTAGAGGAATGGAAAACTTGTCCAAATAAGGAAAAGCCACAAAGCCTCTCATGCCAAATGTAAGCATAAAATTAAGAGGACTAAAAAGGAACTTGAAAAATGCAGAGGATGCTCTAACAATTTTAACTTTTTTGAATATATTAAAAGCAGTAAACCAGTTAAGGCCCTGGTGGGACTGCTGGATGACAAAGGTGTGAAGAGCAGCACTCCTGGTAAGTATAAGCCCATGCAAGAGAAGCTCAAATATTTGTTTGCATTATTCTTTTTTTTCTGAAAATGTTTGATTCCTATACCCATTGCATTCTTTGTACCAGATCGCTCAAAGGAACTAGATCAATAAGTAAACAGACAGAATTAGACTAAATAAACAAGTTAGATGCCAGGAAGTCACCAAGACCAGACAGCATTCATCCAAAAGCTCTCAAATGTGGAATTTAAAAATAAAGATGTGTAACCTATCATCACAAACAACCATTGTGCCAGAAGAATGAGGAGTTTCCCTTCTACAAACGATGGCTTTAGAGATGATGCTGGGAAATACAAACCAAAGTGTCTTACATCCCTGGGTAAGATAGCAGGGTCTATAATAAGATCACTAAGCACACAGATAATCACAGTCTGTTGGAAAAGAGCTGGCGTGGATTCTGTAAAGGGAAATCCTGTCTCACCAATTTGCTGGATCTCTACAACAGTGTCAAGGAGCAGGCGGATAAAGGGGATTCACTGGACATGATATATTTGAATTTTCATAAAGCCTCTGACAGGGTTCCACATTGAAGGCTATTAAAGAAATTAAGCTGCCATGGGATTAGAGGAAATGATGTTTTATAGACCGAAAGCTGCTTAAAGGAGAGGAGGCAAATGGAAGGACTTAATTGTCACTTTTAAGGATGGAAAGGACTCAGCAATTAGGGTCCTCCAGGGATCAGCCCATGGACTGGTTTTATTCCGTGTCATGACCAGCGAGCTGAAGAAGGGAGCAAACGGTGAACTCTCCAGTTTCTCACACCTTTTTCAGAAGATTTTAAGCTCTTTTGGGTAGTCAAACGCTGGCTGAACTACAAAAGGACCTCAAAGCTCAGCAAACAGGGTGAAAATGTGGCAGCTCAGCTTCAGCGTAAACAAACATGGGGAAAAATAACCGAAACCCTGATTATGTGATGCTTAACTTGGAACTGGTGGTTACAATTTGGGAGTCGCTGACCCTTCTCTGAAACCATCCTCTCAATTGCGTAGCAGCAGCAGCCCCAAATCTCCCCAAATACTGGGCAGCATCAGCAAGGACACTGAGAACAGGGCAAAGTGAGTCACTTTGCAGACAAAGATTGTGAATCCGCATTTTAAATACCGTGTGCAGTTCTGTCTCTGTATCTCAACGAGGATGTAGTGGACTCAAGAGAACGCCACAGCAAAGGCAAACTGAAACATTTAAGGAGAAAAAGCACCTGCATTACAAACAAGGAGAGATTAAAAAGGCCAAATTTTCAGTTCGAAGGAGGGAAGAAGAGAGATATGACAGCTTAAAAACAAAAGAATTAAAAATCCTGAAGATGGCAGGCAAGAACTATAGCTCAACAAATCCTGCCAATTCAAGGGTAAATAAGCGTATCTGTACCTTCCTAAAGATGTCCAGATCTAATGAATCTTTTAAAATTATTATCAGGAAAAGGTACATCTATTTTTCTATACTGGTATTAGCACTGGAGAGCAGCAGAGTGTCATTGTAAGCCACCTTCCTGAAATGATAATACCTGCATAGCACTCGTACACTGTAGTTCATTGAAACAATCTTCAAATGGCTTTAATCTGTTATTTTAACAGATGCATTCTGGCCTTTGTACTGCACTATAACAATCTGTGAATATTGTATGTTGGCCAAGTTAGCAGGAGGTTTCCTACAAAAGCACAACAGTTTTGATCAATAGGCTGCCAGCAACAGAATCGGGATCAGGTTAGATCTGTGGTTTACATCCAAAGGGTCTCCCACTGCTGGTAACTGAAAAGAAGCAAATTTAGGAGATACCTGTGTCTTCCTTGAAACATTTTTAAAGTTTCAGAAGTGGAAAAACAAAGCTGAACTATGCAATTAAAAAAAAGGCGAGAAAAGATACAAGGATTGGACCAGTTCAAAACAATGCTCTCTCTCTAGCAAATAAACAGGATCTGTTAGGAACCATGCCAGTACTGCTAGTATTGATGTTTTTGCCTTTCCTTTAGACAGTCTGTTTTGATTAACAGAGAACAGTACCACAAACAGAGTAGAAGAAAAGAACTCTGATGCACAAAAAAAGCAAAAATAAACACAGGCTCTCAAAGCAACAACATATTTCTGGCCAAACCTGACAGTGTGAAGAAATTAGAGTTGTTTCTGTTATCCTCAGGGTTTAGATACACTTTTGCATAAAGATCAGGAGTTCCTTGAGCTGTTGTACATAAATGCCGCCTGGGGAGCTGAACGCTTCCTCTCACATGTGCATGAGGCCAAGGGTGCAGGGTAATTTTAAGACTCTCCAGTGTAAATACTTTCAAAATTCTCTTTGTGCAGCAGAGGTTTTCTGTATACCTTCTGATCACAAATTCCCAAAGGGAAATTACAGATACCTACTTTCAGCAGGAGCTGCCCGAGAGTACTGAGATACACAAGGTGCTAGTGTAAAATCAGAGGAACACACACTCTGGACTCAAAGGGATGCTGGGGGGGGCGGGGTTTACCCCCACTGAGAGGGTGTTAACACACAGACACAGTGCCCACAGGTGTCTAATTTGGGAAAAGGAAGAATCATTTACACTTGCCTTATTCTTACACTCCTCCTTAGGCACCCAAGTTTGGTTGTTGGTGGAGACAAGAAACTGGGCTACAGGACTCCAAATACAGTCATCTTTATGTCCTTGTTTGGAGATGGGCAAAGAAACAGAGGTGCTACTCGTGCTCAGACTGCCCTTCGTTTTCTCTGATTTTTTGAGTCCTATAAAGAACTACAGTAAGGCCTGCACACTTTCCCATAAGCTGATGCTGCTCTTCAGTGAAGTGTTGTTATTTTCGAGCAGAAGTACAGTGTTTAATTATTATAGTATGAAAATACTTTGCGTTTACCCAGACTGTTGTTATCTGCAGAATATTGAAGCAGATGTCCACATCGCGTTCAAAGTGCCATTTCAAATAAATCATCCACAAATTAACAGATAGGCTTTCAGGTTACTCGAACTACTTTTGATAGGAAATTACAGGGGTTCTGAAATGACAGATATAGTCCTATGGAGGACAAGTGAAAATGCATTCAGTTTAAAACCAAATGATAGTTCACTTACTTTCTGGTACCTGGTGAAATCATGTTATTAACAAAGTTGTATTTTGATATCTTACACAAAATAAAAGCAGTGTTTCTTTTTAAAGGAAAAATATATGATAAAGTATCACAGAACTATGTTGCCAGCTGGTGGTGTTATCAAAATTCCTCCAAGTGTTTCAATGGAAAATGTACATTTTGAAATATAAAATGTAGTTACTCAGATTTTGCTTGAACAGATGCTGAACGACAAGTTTTTGATGTTAGATTTACCACACGTGTTAAAAAGCCATCCCACACTTGATGCAAACTTTACCAATGCTGATGTCCCTGCTCAGTTCTAATCTACGTCCTTTCTTTGGTTGCTCTAAAGTAATTGCCATTTACTTTTCAATATTCTTTCATGAAGTAAGAACATGACAGCTAGCAAAGATCTGAACAGATTATTAGTCAATTCATCACTATAAATTTTACTTTGGACTGTTTCAAATTCCTGTTTACCAGTTTATTAATACAGTTTTTCAATTCTTTCAACCTATCTATAACCACGTGCTTGTTATCATTCTTTGGACCTTGAAAGACAATGGATGGGATCAAATCTGGGCCACAGTCCAGGCAAAGACTGGATTCTATTGCTCCAGTTTCTTTTCCATTGTCCTGTCCTTCACTGTCTAACTCGGTCCTCACAAAAGTGCAAGCATTTGGAAAAGTGTAATTTCCCTTAGAGAAGTCAGGCCCGTCTGACCTCCTCAAATTATACCGATCAAAGTGATGAACGGATTTTCAGAAATGCACACATACACATGCTTTCAAAGTGTTTGTTCTGGAACTGATACACAGCAGAGTCAATAATTCTCAGGAATTCCTCTGACTTCTTTAAGACAGAGTCTAGATGTACTTGCTATTTTTATTCAGTGTTTATCATTGTCACATGCTGCTATTTCACACACTTTCATCTACAATGGCCAGATAAATACCATCTGGTTATGTTAAAGCCTTCAGGCAGAATAATAAAGATGTAGATGCGTACATAATGCTCTTCCAGGTGCAAGAATGACAACAGTTCCCACGTCCCACGAGACCTGTCCCTTAACACCAGACCAAGCTGGATGTGAACACTCCGGACATTCACTTGGAAGAGGGAAAACTAGGTTCTTTCCTCCCAAGCTCATTTCTACTTTTTACTTGATGACAGCACAATAAAACAATATCAACAAATCCAGCACAGAGTTTCTCACCCTCCTTTTCCCTTCTAAATGGTTCTTCCAGAATTCAGTACCTGAGATGCACTTCAGCTGTGTCGTAGTGTCCATACGATTATTTGCATCTTATTCAGATAACCACAAATAAATGTTGTCTAGCAGCATGGTCCTCCCTAAATAGGACCATCCCATTCTATCATTAAGGATCTGGACAAACCATCTTCAGTAATGAGTGGGGAGAAATCTGTGGGAAATCGCTATTCTTTGGAAAGGTTGCCATGTGCAGGACAAGCTTCCACTGGGAACACATACCAAGATTCAAACTTGTCAGAATGAAAAGGAATGAATAATGAATAAATGGTAGGAAAAAAAATTACATCCACTGGTCACAACTGGATGTGAAGCAATAGCAGAAAGCAACATCCCTGTCTAAAGCTAATCTTATCTTAGTACCTGTCTAAGACTAATCAAATTTGATGTCTTCTAAAACAAACAACTTGCAGCTCGCAAGTCCCAACAAAACATTAAAACGCATAAATAGTGACAAAAAAGTTCAACACATTTGAAATGATATACTATAATAATTTGCCCGCTCTAAAAAGGTACCATGTTGCCAGGTGTGCCTGGCATTCACTGTTCTTCTCAAAGCACTAATCCATAAAGGACGGTGAATGTCTATTTTACAGTTGCTAGTATAGTATGTTTTGTTTTAATCCTGTTGAGCAAGTCAACATTATGATATTTAAGCTTGCTGGACTGAAAAAAAAAAAATCCAATTTTGCTAAGAAAGGCTCTTTACACTAAGAGTTCCATATTACAAAGTTTAAAATGCAATCCATTTTTTCGTCAGAATTTTTTCCCCATTTACAGTTTACTACTGCAATTTCTCAGATAAAGCGTGGTAGTACTACTCGCAGTCACTAAAGAGTTCCTTTTAACCTGTGCAGTTTACTACTGGAGACAGCAGCCAAGAGCTGACCATATCCCCGGGTAAGTACGGGTTTTTCCAGAAGCGGCACAAGCTTTTCTGAGGAATTGAGATTTACGGAACTGAAAGTAAAATGCATTTCAAGAAACACAATATATCTGTGTGGAATTTAGATTTCATTCACATGGGAAATGTCATCCTATGGGAAATACAGTCCTCAAGTAAAGTTGTGTTTATCAGAAGTTTGTTTTCCATGCAATAAATTTCAATTAGAGTTGTTAGATTGAAAAAGACATGTCAACATTAGCTTTTAAAAATTACCAGGACTGTACTGCCTTTTTATTCCGATGAGAATGAAAACCAAAATTCTCATTCAGCACTGACGCAAATATGAAATGTACAAATGAAAATGACATTCGAACTCATCTTAGTACTGTAAAAAAGCAATAATGCTAAAAAATCTCAAATGCGTAACACCACATAATTCAATTCTTGTTATATTATATTCTTGAACAGACCAGTTCTTGGACTTCTGCATAACAAATGGTCACACGATCCTGACCTCTTGAAAACAGAAATTGTTTGTCTTCCACTTTGTGTCTGGAGGGCCTAAAAGAATGACAACTATGTTGCACACTGTAATTTATAAAGTGCCCTTAATCTACATTATTTATACTATATGGAAATCATGTGACTGCCACAACAGCGTAGAATGCCCTGGATGGATATTTCATTGATCTGCTCTGTAACGGGTAACAACTGGTTGGCTGTACTTCATTCTGTGTTAGTGCCTTTATTTTTACCCAAGGCAGAGACAGTAATTACCCCAGCCCTAACAGTAACGGTGGCTGGAAGGTACAGCGGGGCTGCCTGCTGTGGAGTCTCCAGAAGGCTGGGTGTGGAGTAGCCACCCCAAACCATCTGATTACCACTTGACACCAGACACAAGAAACAACCAACAGGGAAATTCAGATTGTTGGCTTTCCATAATTGTATCATGCTTCATGCAAACTGGGAGGTTCAATAGGTGAAAAGGTCTTATAAGGAATTTGAACATTTGCCATCTTATCATTAGGTAATGACATTTTAATAGTTTAATTAACCATCAGGCAGTGAGAAGTCCAGCATGAGAACGGTTGAAACTGCCTAATAATTAAGTCACGAAACAAGATATGCTGCAGGGAAGGGGAAACAATCCTATTTGTTTTGAAGGGGGTCTTGAAAAGGGTCGGGTGACAGGACAAGAGGCAGGCTGCCCAGTCTTCAAATGAGTCTGTAAGAGGGTCATAAGGTATTTAAAAACACCCACTAGAAAATTTAAATAAACTGTAAAATCAAGTTAAAAAGAACATTAGAAAAAAAAAGTTAAATCATAAAAAGCACTTTTGATATTTAGTCATTAAAAAAATGCCTGTTGGGAACAAAACCTAAAATAAAAGCATCCTAAGAACTTGCAGTACAACACAAGCGTTAATACAGTGTTAAGAGTTTCATTGCTCACCTATCCAGAAGGATTTTAAACAGGGTGAAAATGTAAAAACAGACAATTCCAGCACTCCTGAGCAACTAGCACCTGAAAGGAGTTCATGTGAGCTTTACACCACCTCAAAGAGTTACACCTGCTAATGAAGTGACATGGAAACAGCCACACTACGAACTATTTTTAGCAGCAGAAAGAACAAGTCCTAGTGACACCGGGCCAGGCAAGGAGTGGGGAGTTAGCAAAGAAGTTCCCTGCAGGTCCCTCAGCCAACACTGATCCCTTGCCCAAAAGTCTGAACAGCTCTCTGGAATTACTGTGGATTTTTTTCCCCCACTTGGTATCAGTAGTGTGAAAGACTCAAAAACACCACTTTGAGCCAACTAGCAACAGACAGTTGTGCACAGATATGGCTGAGTAACACATCAACTACAACTGGACAGAAAGATGACATCTGGCCCTCCACTGATGGCGCAGGTAAATGAATTACTTAAAAAAAAAATAAAAAAAAATCCACCACCAAGCACAATAAAAAAACCAGCAAACTCTGACTCTCTCTGTCCCAGAACTTTCCCCAACAGAAACCCCAGAACTTATTTTTTGGTTAGATTACTTGAGGAACATGCAAGGAATTCACCCCATTCTCTTAAGGTGTTGTAGGTGGTTTAAAATACTGCAGCAAGTAAATCCCACTTGCATAAAATGCTGTTAAGTGTTTGTAAGCTTATTGGGTATGCGTAGCAATTTGAAAAATTGCCAGTAAAATACTATTACTACACATTTTCCATTTAAAGTACATGCATGTCAGCAATTACATCACACATACACATACGTAGCACAGCAGAGGGAAAGAGAATTTACAGTGATGCTAAATCCCAGTACTAGAAGAAACATTAAGGTAAATAGCACCTGCTGCCTACAGCTCCAAGTTCACCTTAACTCCAAAGAGCACTTGTATGCAGAATCTGACTACAGAAATATTCTCTGCATCGAACAGGGAAGCGAAGCAGAGGGCAGGAATGTCACAGGTTACTGCTGTAAAGCCTAGTCACTAATGAACAATGCCCTACCAAGCTGTGGTACGATGGCTGAAGCACTGTGGAGATTATCTTCAGAGCATTACAAAGCACCTGAAGCTGGTTCTGTATATTAACAAGTATATGGCTGTAGTATGTCTAATATACATCAACTCACCTGTCATAGACGGTGCCAGTTTTCTTTGCCCTTTGTGGTCCACAGTACCTTCATAAGCTACAGTCACATCATACACTGCATCCAGATAGTCCTTCATTGTGTCAATGGCTACATGAGTTGCCTTCACGCGTGGCGTTAGCACATGCTTTAATATAGCAAGTCCTAGAGGGGAAATAATAGTAAAAAAAATAATTACAGTGTTTGAAAGTAAACTGGACTACATTCACAAAAGGAACATCATGCCAAGGAACTACAGCACCCTCACTCAAAATCACAAAAGGTTTATTTTTAATCTCCATTCTCAGTTGAGAGACCAAGCACGCATGTGTGCACATCGCACATGCTCTACTGAGCACATGTAGAAGATGAAATCCTAAAGGATATTAATGACAAAAAGGCTGCTCAACAAAAGAGTCCTCTTTAAAGCTTCTGCTCTAGAAGCAGTGATGGTTTTAACGTGGCTAACAAGCGATGAAACAGCACTTCTCTTTACTGTTTACATTTGTTCAACTGAGGTAAAAAAAAGAGCAAATTAGCTGAAAAATACTAAACACACAGGACCGCCTCCTGAAATTCTGTATCAGAAACAGATTCGGTAGGCAAGGCATAAGGACAGATAATTTTAAGCACACCTGATGCTAATCCAGCATTTTATGTCCAAAGGACAAACCAATTTTGTCAACATACTGAATACTAATGCTGCCCCAGGGTAACAAAACAGTGGTTGTCTTAAACTACAGATGCTTAAACAGGATGCTACATTTCTCCAAAGCCACCATGCTATCAGAAGTTTCAGTATGTTTTGTTATTTTCTACTACAGATTCTAGCTTTGCCTGCTTTTGCTTACTTCTTCCTAATGGCACATTCTGAGACACTGGATATGGTTACTGTAAGGGTCCTCACTTTGGGGAACGATGGGGAAAACTGTTAGATTCAAGACAGCTTCAGCCCACTGCAATGACCTGCTGCTACAGAAAATGGGACATTCCACTTTATCCTTGCAGTTGTTTCCCTTACTGCTCTTTTCTCCGTGCTTGTTCCTATTGCTAACCTTGCATTGCCTTGCACCCCCCTCCCACCAGCTGATTTAACTCACCGCCCCAGCAGAAAACTAAGCAGGGGAGGGGAAAATACAGCACCGAGAACCAACAGCAAGGAGGAAATGTCCTCTGTTTCCCCACTAACAACCTACTACAATTGACTTGGCTACCAACAAACCCCTAGTCGCAGGAATCAGCTGTTGTCCTTAACCATCCAGGACAAGACACAGAGACTGGTATGTCAAGGACACAGGAATGTCAGGTTTAACAGCACTCTGCACGTCTTAACAACAGTATTTCATATGCGTGTTTGCTTCAGTTGACCACTTCCACCTAGAGCATACTTAAGAACACAGAAATACATTGGGCTCGAAAGTATAAACTTTATTCTATTTCCAGAATGTTACCATACAATGATTTTCAAAATTACAATAAACAAAAAAAAAAAAACCCAAACCTTCTCATGATCTGAAAACAGCTCTTCCACACATACCTGAAAGTGCTTCTAGGAAAAAAAAGCATATTATGCAAAAATTTTCACTATTTTGCTCTAAGATGTGTATGTTCCTCAAGGAGAAGTATCAGAATAAAATGGCAGTTATTCCTTTCTAGCCTTATTTTTCTTTGGCTTACTCTTCAGTCCATTTTTAAAGAGCCATCCATTGGTGCTATTGGTTCCTGACAGATGAAGCAGAAATTTTTCTAAACCAAAGTACTGTGGTATTGCTTCTGATAGCTTTCTGCTTGCAAAATAATTTCAAAAGATATTATGTTATGTCCTGATTTTCTAATGAACTTCTATCCCTTGTTGGACAAAGCATACGTTCATCTAAAATTAAGAAAAGATCTACTGAACACTGTAAGATAATGCTAGTTTCTAAATGGCTCTAACATTCTTATTATTGAAAATTTCAGTATAAATCATTACATTAATTTCTTAATATTGGCTAAAAATGTCCTTGTCTGAACACAGAGATAAAGTTATTTACTAGTTCTCCTTCTGAAGTCATTGTTCTAAGCTTTACCGGCAACAGCGATAACTGTCTATACAAAATGTTATATGGATCATGTAAATATTTTGAAGCATAACACGGTGGTAGTGTTTTCTTAGCTTGTGAACTGTTACATCAAACAGCTAAATATGTTATGTTTCCAAATGTTTACTTTGTAAATGAAGCACTGAATATTCTAGTGTTGTGTCAGCAATGATATTAATGTGGACGTTCCAATTCAACACAACTCCTGTTGATCCAAATTCCCAAACATATTCTAAAAACACTGTAATTCCTTTCCTGCCTAACTCAGCTTCCCCTTAACCAAACTATTAATGTGGGGAAGAGAAAGGGAAGACAGGCTTTAGTGAGAACTGAATCCTTTAGACAAATTAATTTAGGTATCTGAGATTATTTGGTGCTAAGTTTTTTGAATTCGTGGCCAGGTGATGAAAGTGGTCAGTGAAAATCTGTGAAGGGCAACTGCAGAATAAGCCCCTCTTACTCCACGTGCTACCAGTGAACTCTTGAAGCTTTAAGTACAAAATGAGTATGCATCTAATTAAAATCAACAAAGAAAGTCCATAATCCATTATCCAGAAACAGTCCAGTGCACGACAAACACGCAGCAACAACAGGAGTTCAGCAAATCCTTTTAAAGCATCTGTTTTATAAAAACATTAACCACACATTCTTGCAATTACTTCATGATCTTTGCTAAAAACAACATAAGAGAATTTAAACCCAAGTAGTTACAGTATAGTTACCTTGGCAAGCTGCCTGCATCCAATTCACAAAACACACTGTGCTTAAACTGTTTTTAATGTTGTGCAATACTAAGTTAGGACTCTCTGTCAAAGTATTTGAGGTCATGAGATTTTATTTTAAACGCCAAAGAAAATGAACTAGATATCTAATAATGTAATACTCTACCTTAAAATGCTATAGCTTTGCTATTCTATGTTAGCTAACTTTTAAATGATAAACAGACATGAAAAAATCAAAATAATGTGAAAATCCGAAGAAATACGGAGGCAATGGTCCTTCAATATCACCCATTTACTAGACTATAGTCAGATGCAGAATTACTTCAGAAAGTCTCCAAGAAAATGGAATGAAATAAAGTAACGTCCTAGTTTGGGAAGTACAAAGGCCCAAATCATTAACATCTACAGAACTGAATTTTCCATCCAAATAAAAAAGAACAAAAAACACCAAAAAAACATCATTTATCCAACCCCTGATGGTGAAGTTACACATATAATAGCTGAGTACAACTCTATGGAGAAGATATCTTTTCCTCTTCCCTTCGTCCAGGACAAAAACTCAGAGCTGTTCAGCGCAGGCAGGCCCACCCACATTTTCAGACTTGGACTATCTGTATCCCCTGACATGTGCACACCCCACATTTTTAATGAAAACAATAAAAAAAAAGCTCTAAATGAATAGTACCTTATGAGTATTACATTGGCATTGCCACATTTCATCAACAAAAGTTATGTGCTCACTGAAAGTGCATGTCAGAATCAGTTTGAGGAGTTTTTCCCCCTATAAAACCATGTTGCTTCACAGTAATGCAAAAACTGAAAGCAGGATGAAAAACAATTAATTGATTTCAATACCAATTAGATCTTTCTTTCCTTATTTTTCTTTTTTTGTGTGTATGCGTGTGCACTAGTGACATTAGACTGAAAGCTTTGCAGTTACCTGGGGTGTCCCAAGTGTTCACCCAACATCGAGTTCCCACCAGCCTTCTGAACGCCCTCAGTGATCCAAACCTTACTTACTGAAACCAGAGTCCAGAGTTAGACTTATAAAATGACACATGGTGGGAGAGCTCATCCATTTGTATGCTAGTATTCCATCAACTTACATAAATAGGACTCAGCTGATGACGGTTATTAAAAAAATTGCATGCTCTTGTAAAAAGTGTTTTCTGTTACCATGATCTAAAGTACAAGAAATGCAAGTAATACCCTCTAGAAGAGCAGCAAAACACAGGAGACAGAGCACTTTGGTACTCTTTCTTCTGTGATGGTTATCTACAGAAATACAAGATAGCTTCTTGCTTTCCTAAACTTAATTTCCTAAGGATGACTTTCAATATCAGAAATCCTTTCTTAATCCTAATGGTACACCTCTCCAATGCTACTCAAGGTCCACACCATATTCTTTTTCAAAATTATATTCTCCTTTGCACATCTTAACTGTGCATTTTCACATCAAGCTTGCTTACACGAAAGTGTGTGGACAAATGATCACCAAAAGCCATTTTCTTTAGAGTCAGTTCCAAATAACATTAATGGATATTGAACACTTCAGATTGCTTTAAAATATAATCTAAACCAAATGCCAAGATCTAGATGGGAAACATTTTCAATTAGCTCAGTTGAAGTACCTCGTTTTCACACGACCTGTAAAAGCAATTTTGAGATAAGCATATCCTGCACGTACAAACATCTTAGCAGAACGCACGATACTAGTCAAGATAAACTTAGCATTCAAAAACATTTACATTTACAACTTTGCTGCATAAAAACAAGGGAGATAATAAATGAATACCTGAAAAGTTTGCCTGATTAAATGACCTTTGTTTGAAATTAAATGTCAATACAAAATTCCACAAATGCCTTCACCAGGGAAGACTATTTTGTCTTCATTCAGCAAAAGCAAGCCAAGTAAATTTGACAAGCTTCTTACCCCTTTCTCTTTGACTTATCCGAGTTAGTAACACTATGAGTAGGAGGGCTTTGGATTATTCCTGTTTACTTTCAAATTGTTAAAGTGCCATTTCTCAACATTTGAATAAAATTCATGTTCTACTAAAGCTAAGAAATTTGTGGTTGTTTGCAATATTATAGAGGTCTAGCTACTAGAAGATGAACAGAAATACATACCTATATATTTTGGGAACACATAAATGGAACAAATTTTATAGCAGAGGCTAGTACAAAAAATAATCATCATGTATTTTGTGGGTTCTACAGAAATTTTGTTCTATGGTCCAGCACCATTAAAAAGACCCAGACTTGAAAGATTTACTGTTTGAAATCAATACATAAAATAAAAATGACCACTTCTAAGATCATGACAAGATTAGAATTAAATCCCTACGAAAATATGAGTGCCACCTACATATTACAATTCCCTGGACTCAGCAACTCAAGCCCACTGACTCGCGTGGAAGAATCACTGCACTTTTAAGATGCCTAAACTAACAGACGGGAGACTAGAAGAGGTCATCAACATGTAAGTCAACTGAGGATCAGATTTTGAAGACAAGAATCATATTAGCTGACTAATCCCATACAATGGAAAACTAAAGTGAGCTCTAAGCTAAGATTACTGACTATATACTTATATATTGGAAACTGGAAGACAAAAGCTCAGGAGACAAGGGGCAAAACACATGCTGTCACATTCTTAGATCTTTGAGAGAGGAGAGGGGAATTGTTCAATTTGATTATAAGAATCTTACAAGATGTCCTATTAGAAAAAACATGAGTCAGCAACCACACTGAAACAAGGGGAAAGAGAAAGCCTGGCACGGTAGCAATTGCTGGAATCACTTCAGCCAGCCACCTACTTTTCACCAGAAGAGGACAAATAAGGGTATCAGGTTCATATCCAGCTACATTGGCACATAACCCCATCGGCTTGGAAGTGGGGGGCTTCATTTGCCTCCAACAGAAATGAGAAAACCTGACATGTCTTTACCTCGTATTCTGGCTACACTGCTTACATGGTTTGCTGTGACTGTCAAACCCCAGCAAATATTGCTATTTTGGCCAACAAGATAAATACTGGATTAATTTTCTCAACTCCACAGAATTTAACTTGTTCTACAAATAACTCCTGCATTAATCCTACCACAAATAACCAAACAACTTAGTCTTAGAGAGGTAATTTTTCCTTCTGTTTTTAAACTTCAGGAAGTGCTTTTTTCCTTCCCCTGTGCAATCAGACAAATGTATTTTGAGTTTAAAATGCTTCCTGTTCATCCTGGCTAATAATCTGCTCTGATGGAATTTTCTGCCACTTCTAAAACGTGTAGAATGAGTAATCTGCAGTTTCTGAGGGTACCAGCATTACCCTGAGATGACAGCATTCGCAGTTTATCACCATAAAACCAGTATTCCTGGAAACAAGCAACTTTCTGTATCTCACCGAATACAATTGTGGACAGAACTTAAAATGGAGTTCAAATTAATTAGAACAGAGTTTTGCTGTGTCAAATTTATCAGTGCTGAAGGCTGATATGCACGTGTCAGTCTCCAACATGAAAATCACGGATATTTAATGTCCTAATTTTATCTATGTTACCTCTAAATGTTTTTGACATTCTTTGGTTTTAATAAACAAAAACCTGGCAGTACATTCAACTTCAACTTGGCAAAGTAGATAATGACAAATTTGAAAGATCAGTCCATGGATTTAATTTTTTACTGTACAATATCCTTTATTTGTTTTCTAAAAATGGTGAGAAAATACATGGTCCTGCTCCTTCCCTAGAAGTTTCTCTGTACTTCATAGCCTTCAGTTTCAACTTACTCATACTCAGATCTACACAATATAACCCTGTGTGTTTGATTTGCCTGTGTTTCACAAAGAGGAAAACCATCTGCTCTTGCTAGGAGTCCTATGGCAGAACAAACTGTAACATGAAATATTATCAGTACTCAAAAATGTTGCCTCTCTTTCAAGGGCGACCTCAACCACCTTTAAATTCTTTTGCTGTTAGATATCCTGCCATCCTATTCATAGACAGATAATATTTATTTATATATTCATATCAATGAGGAAAGACATAATAGTTGAAACCACCAATGTAAAAATTTTCCTCTGGATGTCAACCTTAGCCTTAAAAAAATTATTTTTGTTGAACCGGTCCTAGGACTGATTGTAAAGAGGCAGTATCTGTGTCCAAAACCAGTGTTTACTTCAGGAGAACATCAAGATATGAGATGTTCACCAGCTGGTCACACCAAGACCAGGTATTTAAGTTCAGCCCAATAATTCTGCTTAAATCAACAAACCTTCTCTAGAAGATACTCCAGTCCATGCAGAGTAAAAGTGAAGATCAACCCTGCAAAACCTTTTTGTACTTCCTCTCTGCAAAACTACTAAAACATATACAGACACTTGTGTCAAAACCAGTATTTCAGACAGCATGATAAACTGAGTTATGCTTGTGCTCTAGGAATAGCTTTGTTATCTTTGGGTATGATATCTCTGGTCCTAACATTAAGAAGAATTTAACTTCAAACTAATTAAACCACTTTTTCCAATATTACACTTGCACTATTTTCTCAACATAAAATTGTGCAAAAAATGTAGGGAAAAAATAATTTAAAACTTACATTTCAAGGTATAAAACAAACAAACAAAACCCCTACATGTCTGTAAAGCCAACACTGAAGCACTGTGCTCTGCAACAAACATACTAAGATGACAAGACTAAGTTATCAGACTTCTTTATATTCCCAAGAGGAATGCAGCACAAATTTTAAACTCTAAGGTACAGTACGTCCTCATTCCTCCGACTGGCAGAACTACTGGGCATTACTGCTCTTCCTAAAACTGTAGGAAATAAGAAGCCCCCGGGATCTTTTAGACACGCATGCAATAGTGCATTTTCAGTTCAGCTCAGCAGTGTCCCGTAACAGCCCTCGCATGCTCACACGGAGCGTGGCCAGCCCTCACCCCACACGCGACCGACGGCTGAGGCTGCTAGGTGGAAGCTGCAAGCCAGGGCTGGCACCACTGCACAGCAGCGTGGCAGGACCCCGGGGATCTGTCGTCATCTCCTGCCGGCGGCCACACAGAGCTCCCCGTCCTCGCAACATCCCGATGTACCAGTCTGCACCTCATGGATCTTGGCCATCAGAACCGTTTGGCACGCAGCTTTCAGTGTCAGCCGTCCCTGCCTCTCAGCGTGCTTCTGAGAAGGATGCTCTAGTTCAAGCATCTATCAATCTTTGCATGAACGTGCAGGGGAGCAGGGTCACGTACAGACTGCTTCCCACTCTCTCCATGTAAAAAGTCGAGATCAACAACAAAAGAATTTAGCAGCGGGGAAAAGCAGATCAAGAGGATTCTGCACTAGAACTGGAGATGCTTCCTGTTTAACAAACATTTGTCCTGAGAGTTTTCCAAAGGAGTAACCCTTACGAAATAAAAGCAGACCAATACTGGAGAGAAAAGCACTAGAAGAAACTAGCAGGTGCTCTGAAACCACAAAAGCAGAGTCTTACTGTTTTGCAGACTGCAGGCATATAATTAAGAGGTTTATTAAAATAATAATAATGACAACAAGAGCCCTTTCTTTCCCCTGAAAAAGGAAAAGAGAGGAAAAAAAACCCTATTAAACACCCCCTCTGAACTCTCAAAGAACTGCCAGCCTCAGTGAAACATTTGACTTTCATTTCCGACAGGAAACTGAAGCAATGAATAAATACATTATGACTTAAGCTCTCCTGCTCATACACGCAAACAAATTCCATTCTTCCCAAGGAAAAGAAGACAAGCACATATCCTTTTGGACAAGAGCTAACAATACTTAATAGCTTGATGATATCAACAGGCTGATTCACAGATTTGTGAATTCATTTCAGTGTGTCACAGGAATTAATTTACCAGACCTATTTGTTATTCTTTGTTTACCTTCAGAGTGAATTATTTCACTTTTGGTCAACAGGAAAAAAAACACACCAGGAAACATGTTCACTGAATTGTTGGACTTAAATGTTTATGTGTATTGTGCATATAATGTGAGAAAAATGAAAAAGCTTGGGACTCTTAGATGTTTTGCAAGTCTTTTCAAAGATGAAGCAAGCCCATCTGTGATTACAGACATGACACCAACAATCAAAGTGACTACAGAACAAAGTTCAGCCAAGGAAAGGGGAGACTGGAAGGTGAGAGGAACAAAATGAAAAATCCATGGTAGTACTGTACAGTAGTTACAAATGATGTGATGGAAGGCTTTTTTCTTTTAACGCACAACAATCTCTATGCAAAATATTCTTTGTATCGAGTAACAACTTTAATTGAAATTATAATGTCAACATAGACAGAATAGTGCTCTGATCCAGTGTAGGTAATTCTTATGTCCCTGAAGAAGCAAGAAAAGAAGTGTCCATAAATACACAGATATAGATAGAAACTAAGGAGAACTTTCTTGAGAATTAACACTCTTGCACAATGTGAAATTAATGAAATGTCTGTATATAAGCTACTCTCCTCTTATGCTGTGGTAAGATAAACACTGGTTCATGCTATTCTAACCCTTAAGTATCAATCAAGTAGGCTTAGAAGTCGGTGAGACCATCTTCATATTAGAGAATTTTATATAATGTATGTTAACACCATATCAAAAGAATGATTTCGAAACTTTTTTTGCTTACCTTCCTTTTCAGCAAATGATTGACTATCTGCAATGACTTTTGGTATTTCTGGATTGTAACGAGTCCCCTCTGGAAAAATCACTAAATACATCTGTGGGATTAAAAAGAAACAAAACAGACAAGTTCTTACAATGAATGTAAGCTGATTCCTTTTACAGAAATTACCATCACTGGACAGGTCCATATTGTATTTAGTTCCCACCACCGATTACTGTAAGGATTCAAAGAAAATCGGAACGCTCGAGTTAAAATTTCTTAGCTCTAAGGAACTTACTGTTTGGGGTTCAAAATAATTTTCTTTAAATGTACATCGTACAAAGTTACCCAGGTGATTTAGAAAGGGAGACAGCATGCATCAACAGAAGTGAGCAAGTCAGGAGCAGCTGTTATCAACAACAGTATCTGTTTTGTTAAGTGGGATAAGAGGAGATTTTGAGAAGACAGTCAAATAATTAAAGACCCCCAAGAAATATTCAACCCAAAACACAGCTTCTGCCCCTTGACATGTCACAGATGACCTAAATTATAAATTTCTTGCTTTAATACTGATCTTGCATCTAATCTTTCCTTATACTGAAATCAGCATTTAATTCCATTCATAATCAGAAATACCATTAACTGAAATTATGATAGATTAGTTATGTGCCCTTATGTATCTCACTGTATTAGATATTAAATATATTATGAACTTAATAGTTTAGCATAGTTTGAACATTTAAATCATGTTCCTTCAAGCATGCATGTTTTGCAAAGTTACATTTCTCAAGTAAATCCATTTACTTGCCTACTCCGCCATAACCATCTACAGGTTCTCAAATCACTACACAGGTAAAGGTTACCTAAGTATCTGAATATCTGAATGTAAAATTATGTACCCAAATAAAGCCAGTCAAATTTGATGAATTTTCCATTTGCTTTTGAAACAGAAGTTTCCATCTCTCTCTTTTTTGTGTGTGTCTTGCATAAACTCCTACATACAAAGCTGATGCAAAACATTACTTAAGCAGTGAAAATTTCATACTGGGAAATCTCATCCACAGAAGAAAAGGCTACTGCCACAAATGGTAACGAGTGTGGAGTTGAATGTCAACTGATACATTTGTAGTAAAATCATGCCTAGTGTGCCTAGACTAACTAGTTTGTCATCTTTGCAGAAATGAGCCTCAGGATGTATTTGAAAGAAAGAGTGGATTTACACAACAATCAAAGGAGGATTATCAGAGAGAACAGGAAGCCACTGACAAGTGGGAGTGCACATCATCAAAAGACGCAAAGTAAAATCAAAGCTCTGATGAGAGACACAGACATGTAACTTTTTGCTTCCAGCCCACAAAACACCACTGTGCTGGTATGTGCACTTAATGATTGCAGAACAGCTAGAGAAAAGGCTGAATGCAGAAAGACAGGACCCAGCAAGTGAACTCTCCAGAATCACCCCACAGTGAGGAAGGTTGAAAGATACACTAAAATGCAGAGGAGGGAAAAAAAATCTGGGAACTGTGCCACCCAATGAAGCCAGCAGGAGATAAAGAAAGAGAAGAACTGAATACATAGCATAGAGTCTGGCAGGGGATAAAAAAAAAAATCCAAAAAGTCAAAACCAGTGTCAGCAAAATGGAGTAAAGAGAGCTAGAGGAAAGGCTGTACTTGTCATGGCATGTTTGGGTAGGAGGAGAACTGGCAGATTGCAGAGGCAGGTGAAGTCCATGAATGTTCAAGGACCAGCAGAAACCCAAGATGTATACAGATTTGGTGGGGAAAGAACAAAAGGAAATGGGTTTAAGAGGGCAAGGTGCTTACTTTATTCTAACACGACAGCAGCATAAGCACAAGGATGAGTACAGGAATCCTTAGACACAGCTGCAGTCCACACTTCCCCCAGTCATGTCTATATTTCATCTATGAAGTACACTGTTGAGATATTTAAGTGACTAAGTAAATTTAGAGTTAGCTGGAAAGGGCATAATATTCAAATCCAGATGCACATTTTTAATATAAGTGCTTATATTCAAACCACTTAATTTGGATCTTTAAAATGGTACTCAAAGATGAGGTTAGTCCTCCTTATCAAAGAATGAATGCTCAGTGCCAAAGGATAATAAAGTGGCTGCAGCACGTAATAATCAGCAGAGCAAAGAAAGTGAAGCACACGGGATAGGAATACCATTTTTGGTGCAGAGATCAGCACTTAAAAATATGCAACATTATCAGTCTTCAGAGCAGGTCGTCAGCCACTAAAAGCTGATTACACAACAGAGAATTATTATCTACTTACTCCAGTCCTACATGTGTAATACAAACCAGGGGTTCAAATTATACTTTTAATTATTCTTACAAACCTCTAAAAACACAAGCAGCCAAACAGGTTTGTTGACTAGAAACTGAGCATACCAACAAGACAGAAGTGGCCTCTGCTTTAAATTCAGCATAAATAAACCTAGTATATAGCTCATTAGGACTACTTTACCTAAGTAAAATTCAAGAATGTAAATAGATGGCCTACTTATACTCACCTCCAGTCCTGCACAAGACAAAGATATTCTGCCAGTGCAATTCAGCCTACCAAATCCACTTGTATGACTGGCTTTTCTCTTCTCCCACCACGGGCAGCAGAAGCTAAATCTTTAAGCACTATTTCCAAAGATTGTGAGAACTACAAATCTTGAAGATTTTAGTAACTAAATAAGTGCCTCTGAACTTGGCTTAAGAACTGTTGAGTTGTAGAAGCATTTTAACTCCCGAGAAACACTAGCTGTAGCCAAGGCAGTTTTTTTGACATAGAATTTTTCATTTAGAGCAATTAGCTACATAAAAATTACACACTTTATCACAGTGACTGCAAAATACCATGCTTGGGTTTAAAATGACATAGAAAATTTTGCATTACCACAGTCGCCGATTCACTGATATTCCAATTTTAACCCAAGCAGAGTAGGTCCCTATGTTCAGTCACATGGCGCTTTCCTGCCTTGTTTCTGTGCAATGGGTGGGTGTCAGTACACTCACTATCTCTCATCAGTTTAAAAGCTTCAAGGAGCGGATTAGGATTAATTTAGTAGAACCCTACTGATTCTTATTGGAGCCAGAACACCTGAAAAGAGGCAGGGATTACCCGCAAAGTTCCCAGTGAAACGTCAGTGGACTTGCCACAATTCACAAATGAAATGAACAGATGATGATAACCGTTTTTACTCAAATGGCAACTCTACTAATTTCCCCAGTGCTGTCAAGGTCTCCCAGGCAACCACAAATACCAATGGCACTGAGATAGGCCATGCTTACAGGGTGAGGAGTAGGGCAGCCGAGGAAGTGCTTGATCAGAGTGCCACAAAAGGAGCTGGTATGGGTGGACCAGGGGAAAGGGACACGATATAACACACGAGTCCCTGGAGTACAGAACAAAGTCAGCCCACATACCATAAACATACAGCAAGAAGAGGCGATAAAGCGAAAACCTGGCTGAGGACAGGGCTTTGGAGGGTGCCCGGGAGAGAGTAGCTGCCACAGTAGAAGAACATAAGGCGTCAAGAAGTGGTAACTACTGACTAAAGACATCTTGCATTTACCGTGCTGTTTCCGGGTGAGTGACAAGGGGAAAACAAATATTTTTATTTACAAAGTTCAAAATGATATTAAACAATGAATTTTCTTAGCTTTAATATTATTATTATTGCATCCTGACAACTACACAGATTCATACCTGAATCCATTTAGACCACTGCCTAGAAGATACGCTTCTGGTGAACTGCATGAGAAACATTAACACTCAGATCAATAACTGAAAAAGATATTGTATGAGAAAGCATATCTGGTATAATTTGAACAGAATACAAAAGGTGATGTGAGGAAAGCAGGCAAGGACATCCAGAATCTACAAAGAAGTTGTCAGGGATTTGCAAATTAGTAACTATATGAAAAATAATTCCATTAAGCCTTACAGCATTTGTATTAATGTGTCTGTCCCCTCCAGGTTTTCACTGTTTGACTGGCACTGCTTCACAAACAAAGATTTATTCTGTGACTGAATGAATGCAAAAACAAAACACACAGTAACCAGCTAAATATTTGCCATACTGGGTTAAATCCCACATCTCAGAATGCAGATTTCCTCCTCCTGATGCATGATAAAAAGAAACAAGTTACATTTTTCAGTTATCAAACCGAATAGTTTGCTGCTCAGAAGAGTTCACTTTATAAAATAAGCAGAATGAATATATCAATTATCGGCTGGATATGTTGTTACATTGAGAAATGTGTTTATCTTGTTACGGCTTACATGAAAAAAATATTAACACAAAAGTGTCCTTCCAACCATGTGACAGTCTCTGCTCTCACAAGAAGATGTAAGATTGCAATTTGTTAACAATCAGCCAGATTTTGTGTAATTTTAAACAAAATCACATCATTGCAACTGAGTTTTGCCAGCAAAAGGCCCAACAAGGAACCATGTGAGTGTATAGCTCAATGACAGTTTGAGAAGCAAAATAATTTCCAGAGAGAAATAAGAAAATTTATTAGTTCAAGATCTCCACTAAGACGACACAGGTGCAACAGCATTTCAGTCTAGCATCAGAGTTTTAACCCGGTCTAATATTGCTGCGCTGCATGTGGAAAGAAGGGTGGACCAACTGTGACCAGCCAGACAGAAAAAAGAGCTGCTTAAGGCAGGCAGGTGGAAGTCATAAGGTGAGCAAGAAACATCACGCAGTCCACTGTCCCTACACAGAATCAAGCATACCAGATCACTAATCCAGTTCTACTGTGAATGTAGAGGCAAAGAGGCAGCCTTATTTTTACTGTCTGTGTTCCACCTTCAATTTACTTTTCATTAAAAAAACAAAAAAGGAAAAAAAGAACCACCACATGCCATGTGGCAGTAAAACAACTACAGGCCTTGCCATGCTCACGAGAACAGAAGACTGGTTTTGCCTTCCTACGTGTCTTCAGTTTCTTAATAGGAACAGGGATGGCTCCAGGCAAACTGAACATTAATCATTTGGATTCTTTTGTTTAAACTGTATGTGGAGAGAAACTGTAAATAACAAAGTGACCCTTAACACAGATTCCCGTTCGTCTCCTCTCTATTGGCATATAATTCTTTCCTTAGCAGCTGAAAGGCAAGCTTTTCTCTAACACTACATTAAAGAAAGAGCTCCACCAACTTCGCACAGAATGACCAAGCACTAACAGCTGCTCGCTCAACTGTGGAAAAAGCCCACCCTGAGCTGTATCATCCAGTGCATAAATTTTAATAAAAATTCCAGAGCAGTAATCATTTTCGCATGAAGCTGATGAGTTCAGGGTGTGCTTGCTTTACTGATTAAAATGTCTTCATTTAAAAGCAATATGGTTGCTTGTGAATGTCACGCTAAGTTGCAGAACTGCAAAGTTTCTTCATGAATAACGCAGTAAGGACACAGGTTATCATGTTCTTCTCCCAGTAGTACTTGTAGGTTAAAGGGCATTTATATCATCTATGTTTAAGTTCTCATATAAAGGCGATTATAGAAAACTTAGTCTTCCCTCAAGTGACAGCTGAATGGTCTGTGTCTTTTACCCCAGCAAATGCAAACATTTGTTTCACTAAATAGACTTTTGACAGCTTTGATTTTGTAAAACTTAAATGTTGCTCCCTATATGGTTTGACTGAAAGACATTTAAAACAGAATGCATTTCTGCAGCAGGTGCACTTAATTTCTCTTCTATACTGCTACTCTAGGCAGTAACGATGAAAATGGCAACAACTGCCTGGTAAGCATGTCCAGGCTCTGTGCTCATTTCCAACACCACCAAACTTTCAGATAGCCAAATTACACCAAAAAAACAGTGTACCTAAGTGATCCCAAATTCATTTGGCATTAGCTTAGATAGGTTAGGTATAGGTTTTCAATCCATGCACAACTGAAGAGGGAGAAGAAAGACGATTCCATAAAAAAGGCCTTCTGGATTTACTTCATTTATTAATCAGATGCAGACATCCACCATGGAAGCAGAACCCCTGGCAGATGGAGCTTTAAAGAAAAGCTTTATGCTTAAACCTCCCCTTACCCTCCAACGGGACTAAAATCACACACTGGCCTGTCCAGTCAATTTATGGCACTGAAGCAACACCGAAGATCATTTGGAGGTTTCCAGAGATGCAGAATTAGATGAGTTTCTAGGCACATGGTCAAAAAGAATCACATTTCTATGAAGCAGACTAATTTAATGCAGAATTAAATCCAGATTCTTATCACAATCAAAACCTTATTGTTACAACAAACCTCTGCATTTTAGGGGGTGCAGAGGGAAGCCAGAAAGCCAGAACTGACCAGAAGCTGCCTTTCTGGCTAGCAAGAAATCATAGAATCATAGGATGGTTTGGGTTGGAAGGGACCTTAAAGATCATCTGGTTCCAACCCCCCTGCCATGGGCAGGGACACCTTCCACTAGACCAGGTTGCTCAAAGTCCCATCCAGCCTGGCCTTGAACACTGCCAGGGAGGGGGCAGCCACAACTTCGCTGGGACAACCTGTTCCAGTGCCTCACCAGCCTCATAGTAAAGAATTTCTTCCTTATATCTAGTCTAAATCTGCCCTCTTTCACCTTGAAGACATTACCCCTTGTCCTATCCCTACAGGCCCTTGTAAAAAGTCCCTCTCCAGCTTTCTTGCAGGCCCCCTTGAGGTACTGGAAGGCTGCTCTAAGGTCTCTCCACAGCCTGCTCTTCTCCAGGCTGAACAGCCCCAACTCTCTCAGGCTTTCCCCATGGGAAAGCTATTCCATCCCTCTGATCATTTTTGTGGCCCTCCTCTAGACCCACTCCAACAGGTCCATGTCTCTTTTGTGCTGAGGGCTCCAGAGCTGAACGCAGGACTCCAGGTGGGATCTCACCAGAGCAGAGCAGAGGGGCAGAATCACCTCCCTTGACCTGCTGGCCACGCTTCTCTTGATGCAGCCCAGGATACGATTGGCTTTCTGGGCTGCAAGCGCACACTGCCCAGCCACGTTGAGCTTCTTGTCTACCAGCACCCCCAAGTCCTTCTCTTTAGGGCTGCTCTCAAGCCATTCTTTGCCCAGCCTGTATTTGTGCTTGGGATTGCCCTGACAAATGTGCAGGGCCTTGCACTTGTTTTTGTTGAACTTCACGAGGTTCGCACAGGCCCAGCTCTCAAGTCTGTCCAGGTCCCTCTGCACAGCATCTCTTCCCTCCAGCACGTTGACTGCACCACACAGCTTGGTGTCATCTGCAAACTTGCTGAGGGCGCAGTCAACGAACGGAGAATGGCTTAGCAATTTCATCTGCCAGTTCCCTCAGGACCTCTCATGAGGTCCTATGGACTTGTGCACCTTCAGGTTTCTTAGATGATCTCAAACCTGACTTTCTCCTACAGTGTGCGGTTCTTCACTCTCCCAGTGCCTCCTGCAACTTGCGCAGTGTGGCTGGAGCAATTGCCAGTGAAGACTGAGGCAAAAGAGTCCTTGAGTACCTCAGCCTTCTCTGTATCCCAGATAACCAGGTCTCCTGTTTCCTTCCAGAGAGAGTCCACATTTTCCCTAGTCTTCTTTTTATCACTGACATACCTATAGAAGCTTTTCTTGTTGCCCTTGACGTCCCTGACCATATTTAATTCTGTCAGGGCTTCAGCTTTCCTAACCTAATCCATGCCTGCTCATACAATTTCTCTGTATTCCTGTCAGGCTACCTATCCTTGCTTTCACCTTCTGTAGGCTTCCTTTTTGTGTCTGAGTTTGTCCAGGAGCTCCTTGTTCACCCATGCAGGCCTCCTGGCGATTCTGCCTGACTACTTCTTTGCCAGGGTGCATCGCTCCTGAGCTTGGAGGAGATGATCCCTGAATATTAGCGGGCTTTCTTGTGTCCCTCTTCCCTCCAGGGCTTTATCCTATGGTACTCTACCAAGCAGGTGCCTGAAGAGGCCAAAACCTGCTCTCCTGAAGTCCACAGTAGTGAGCTTACTGTGTATCCGCCTCGCTGCCCTAAGGATCTTGAACTCCACCAATTCATGGTCACTACAGCCAAGGCTGCACTTGAGCTTCACTTTCACCATCAGCCCCTCCTTGCTGATGAGAACAAGGTCCAGCATAGCACCTCTCCTCATTGGCTGCTCTATCACTTGGAGAAGGAATTTATCATCAGTGCATTCCAGGAATCTCCTGGATTGCTTATGCCCTGCTGTGTTGTCCCTCCAACAAATACTGGGGTGCTTGAAGTCCCCCACAAGGACCAGGGCCTACAGAGGGCCTCCTCCGCCCGGTCTTCCTGTTTGGGTGGGCCATAAAGGTCCATGGACCCATGGAGGAAAACACCCTGCTAGGGTATTTCATCCAGACTAACTTCAGCAAAGCCAACCAGCACTCTGCAGGGAGAGCAATCACTTACGAGGACGACTACAAATATGTTTCATACATACTGCAATTTATCTTCACTTATTCCACTATACTGCAAATTTTATAGGAAGTAGAATCTTTGCCGTTCACATACAGAAAATAACCTGATGCAATGCAGCCTTTTCAAATCCCAGGACCCTCCCTGGTAATGTGGACACAAGTTACCACTATTGAATATGGCCATCTTCTCCATGTGGACATCATCAGATTACACATTGGACAGGAAAAGTTTAGTTGTTGTAATGTATTTCTGGCCCTCATAACTTACATGCTAAAAACTGGAAATAGATCCACTTTCTTCTCTTAATTAAAAACAAAAAGAACCCTGTTCATGTTAATCTTAGCTCAAGACAAAATGAGTTTGAGCATTGTCTTGAACAGGGACTTTTTACTCACTTAATCCTCTTAGTAAGCCTAAGGCCAGTTTACTTTTTCAACACAGACATACGCACAAACATAAACACACTATGTACAAAAAAAAAAAAATACTATTATGAAGGTCAAAACAACCTACACACACCTTTTACACGAGCCTCAGCTTATAAAAGGTTTGCCACTTAGTATCTGGAGTGGCAAGTCCCGATTACATCATTTTAAATCAAATGAAACTGTAACTGTTCTATATCAAGGCTTGCTGAGTTGGTTTTCTTAAGTCTAGCCAAAAAGGCACAAAACATTTTAATGCACAGCAAGTAATGGAAGCAAAGCACAGTGATTCTAACCACGGAGCCACAAACCATACAGGGAGTCATGAGAAAAGTCACTTGGCACTAACAACCATTCTTCAAATATAATATTATCAAGAGTTCGGGTTTTCTTGTTTTTTTTCCCCTCCAGGCGTAGCAGACAGAGTTACTAAGATGTCACTGCCATTAAAAATGATTGATCATTGGGATGACTAATTAAGATTTGGTAAGAATTGTTCCTGAGATTCAGAAGATCAAACAATTGCTGTTCTACAAAAATACTAGCCTCTGACAAGAATACAGTAGCCAAAATGTTGTATTTTGAAACACAGGGAACACTGACAGTCGTTTCTCAAGGAAGGTGCTACAGTTTATGTTCCAAGATCTAGTTCAGATCCCCCCTGCCCTCTACAGACAGAATCATGAAGTTTGTATCATTCACAAAGGACTAGGCAAATTTTCCTAAGTTTAGTTAGAGGTGTGACTCTAATCACAGTAAGTAACTGTAAAAATAGAGAAGGAAAACAAATCCGTGATTACTGTCTTGCAGTTTGTAGGTATCAGACATGGCTCATTACTCCACGAAGCCTTTGCCATTAAAAAAGTCAAAGCAATGAGATGGAGGGGAAGGAAGGTATAATCTTACCGGAGTCTCAGCTTTCATCTGGGCCTGCAACTTCTCTCTCATTTCTTTTTCATTGAATTTGGCACTTCTTTTTACATAGACTCCTCCATGCTAACAGTGGGGAAAAAAGAGAAAAGTATTAAATATTTAAGTAATTTAATGTAGAATAGTTGATAGAGGAACAAACAAGACAACAGTGACAAGTCACTTTGATGACTCACATGGCAAATTGCCCACAAGACGTTTTCTCCTAGTACGAAAGCACCCAAAACTAATTTTACATTTGCATGTACCTAAGTTCACAAAATCTGTTTAAAGATCAGATTTAAAAAAATAAAAAAACAATTATAAGACATCTGAAGTGTCTTGTTTAAAGGTATTAAATAATTAACTGGAATATGGCATTGGAACTGACCCCAGGGATCTACCTATTCCTGACAACATTAACAAGCAGCTTAACTCGTGTATCAAGGGAAAAATCACGTAACTGAACTTACTCACATACAAGTACTTACAGGTCAATGTTTTCAATTTTACATGCCCGCTCTGAAATAATGACTAACGCAAATACTGGAATTACAAGTATTGTACCTATACATACAAAATTTTTGAGTAGCACAAAAGTAACTATCGTAGGTCTTGAAAACGCCTATGCACTTTATTTGAGAATCAAACTTTAAATAAACAAGTCACATACTGAGATAATAATTGAATAAGTAACACAATCTTTAAAAGGTAAAGGATTTTATAAAAGTATTTTTACTGAAAATCATTATAAAAAGTTAGACTATTTCCTGGAAAACACCGTTTTTATAACTTAATCCACCCAATTTATCACAAAAACTTCAGTAAAAGGACTACTGCACAGTACACACAAAGAGAGAGAGTTGTAGAGAAATAAAATTTGCCCCATCATTTCTCTCTACCATCCCTTTGTTTTATTTACAGCATGGCTACAAGAGCATGTTTGTTTACATGCTCCAAAATGAACTATTGATACCATGAATACTGGGGAGGGGCAGGGGGAAGCAGCTTCCAAATAGCAAAATTTCATTTTTAAGGTACACTGTTTTCATAGGTTTTCTAACCAATTCCCTAACTTTGTAATACTCTTTTCTGCCCACCCTGACTGTTGGCATTAGGATTTGTCAGATAATTTCTGTCCATTTACAGTTTTACGCACCCTTAACAGAAAGGTGACAGTAAGATTAAAACTACTAAAAGCTGAACCTCATTCATATGCCTTCTCTCAGCAAAAGATACAGTGCGTTGTAGGAACAGAGGTGGTGGTGTGTGTGCAGGGAGCTATTATTTTATTAGCATGGCATGGACAGGAAGAAAGTTTGCGGGGTTAGGAGGAAGCAGGCAGAAGAGGCGGTTATGCAAAGTGCTTTCAACCTTTGCTTTTCATAGTGTGGAGAGATGGCCACGCAGTTGCTTAGCTAGTGGTATTTGACATGGTTTTTAAGTTGTTCTCCAAAAGCTGCAGTGAAAAGGAACAGAAAGTCAATGGTGTATTAACTCTACATTAAATATTCTGTCTTAGCGTTATTGTCTGTGGTTCCCGTCCAAGGTGAAGTAGCCAGCTGCAACACTCAGCTGTGCCGCTGTGGCTGGCAGGGGACCAAACCCAAGAATGGAATCCCTCAGTCCGCCGAGCTTGGCCTTTAGCAGGCTGGAGCATCGTATCAGCACCACCCCACAAACAATTTACCAGTACCGGATAGATAATGGCATGAACAGAAAAATGTTCCATCAGCTGTGCAGCAGAGTGCCACACGTTATCTACACACTCCACATGTAAGATCGTTCTTAAGATCTGACACCACTGAAGGGAAGTAGTTTTCTTCTGTACAGTGACACTCACTACAACAACTGCTTCCAGGAAGGGCAAACTCAGTTTGGTATGAGAAATAATACATCTGCTATACAAGACTTCCATGTATTTGGTAAGTCATCATTCTGTGTGAACTCAGTTAGGTCAAGCTCTGATAAATGAGAGAAGGCTGGAATCAAAGTCTTCCCTTATTTATCAAATTACCAACCAGCTGCAGTAAACTGGGAAAATACTGAACCACCTTTTCCTTGTTTAATTTGTGAACCTGGAGAAATGAAGTTACTGTTGTACAGTTTGCTTAGGGACACCACAACACCAAAGATAGGCTTGGTGTCCCCACCTCAGACTTTTTAATGCTCAGAAATAGATTTGTACTTCTCAAGCAAATATGAGTCACTTAACATAAGGAAAGACAAATTACATATTGTAAGATCATCATTTGCTGCATACAACCCAACTACATAAATACGTCAGGTCCCCTATGGCACAGGGCCACAGAGCTGAAGAGAGGCAAGATGCCATAGTAGCTAAGTATTTGGCTAAAATTCAGTAACAACCAAAAGTGTGCACAAGCCAATGCCAAATAACAGAAAAGACAAAGAAATACTTCCTACGTTAAAAAGACAATCAAATTCTGGGATATCAAAAATATTTATCAGAATTACATCCCAGCCTCACCAGATGGCATAAGATGAATAGCTGCTAGCTGTATTTTGGTGCAGAAAGATAGGGAAAAAAAAAATTCAGATCCATCCAAAAATAATACAGCCAGTTTTATGAAAAGAAATAGCTCTACCTAATAAATCAAACCTGGAACATAACAGGTTAATTTAAGTGGTTCTTTTCTTTTCTTGCAATTAGATAGCTGCCTCCAAAGAAGAATGCTAGTTATGCAATTGTATATAGCTCATATTCCCCAATTTGTATTGCATTTCCTTTTCAGTAAGAGATCAAATATATGAAGGCTTTTCAAAACAGATTTCTGGAAGTACTGGTTTTAAGGTTATAATTTTTTTCCGCTGTACTTTAAAAGCCCCTCTCTGGGTCAACAATGGATTATGTTTACAAATATACTTCCTTTGTGCCTGAATTTCGCTCTCCTGGACATCCAGACCACGTTTATTTCCAAACAGGATGTTTACCTGAGGTAGGGAATATGAATTCCGTGAGCATGGCGTAATTACGTGGCTCTGGAAACTTTTAGTGGAGTGTAAGTGACATCACTGACAGAACATCAACAGGAAGGACAGGAAGTGTTTTATGTTTTTGCACTGTTTGGTGTGATAAAAACAATAAAAATACTTACTAGCTTGCACTGCAGTCCTGCTGCATCCCGTCTCAGTCATTTAAACACACATGCATCACCACTGTTAGTAAGCTGCCTTTCATTTGTGTCACTGAACTAAATACATATATACATATAAATATATGTAATCACCTCCCACTAAATCCTGCAGTAGTTTTATATTTTGAGGTATCCAAAGCTGAACAGATTTTATTTACTATATATGTTTTGATTAAAAACGTAGGCTACATTCAGATTAAATTCCACAGGAACCTTCTTTTAACAGTCAATATACCAGTCAGGAAACTGAGTGCTGGAGATTCCAGATAGCAATAGTAATTTTCCAAAATCTTGAAAAAAATAATTTTTGGACAGCTAGTGATAGCGGGTGCAATATATATACTACCTGTATTTTAATTAAAGCAGACTTAAATCACCAGCAGTGTAATGACTACAGGCAAGGACAAAGAGCAAAATATTTCCATGCAGCAGACTGGTCCCTTTAGTGGAAGAAAAATGTAAAGAATCAGAACCATTAGTGGGGACAAGCATTAAACAAGAGAAAAGTCCATTTTCTCCCAAAGGATACCCTCCGTGAGGTTTGACAGGCTGTGACAGTTCATACTTATCTAGGGGACTGGGACAGCAAATCCACCAATAAAAAGAAATTGTGAACAGTTTTCTTACTTTCGCTGCAGCACATTCTTTTCTAAACAATTCTTGTCTAGCAATTTTGGAAGAAAGGATGGCAACCACCCATGCTCCAGCCTAGATTTATAGCCTACTTGCTGTCTAAGACACTCATGCAGAAGACAACAAACATTTTCAACCATCAAGCTGAAAACATCGAACCCGGATCTCCCAGTATCTCGGGGGACACTCTAACCTCTTACACACTGAACAGACAGTAGGAACCTCAACCACCACCTGCGCTCTAAGATAAAGTGGTGAGACTGTTCATACCCTAGAGATAGGCGTGACATGATCCAAGACTCTGAACCTCTTTTCAAATTAGGCACCTACGTCCAACCCAGAAGAGTGTGAAAGGCCGCCGTTCAAGGTGCTTCCTATTCTTCAGCATACTCATTAGGTTCTGCGTGGGTCTGTACCTCCCTTCACCCAATGACCTCTAAACCCAGTCCAACTTACATTAGCTTCTTGGAGGCAAAGTTTCAGAGTCATCTGCCACAGAACGGCTATCCTGCTTCCTCCTGTCTTCCCATCCACGGCCGTATACTCCAAACTTGCCCCCTTTTGCTGCTTCTAGCAAACAACTGATCCGATTTGACTCACGGAGGCAAGAGTGCAAGCAGTGAGAGAGGAATGTGCAGCCAAGGATGAGGAACAGAGTAAAGCCTCCTATTTGGACATACATCCCTAGCTGCCTACTCTTCATGCATTCCTTTACAAAACTATATATATTTCAAATCGTACAAGTTGCAGTATTTCGCTCAATATTCCCCATCCTCTTGGACAGGGCTGATGGTCATTTCAATCAAACTGTCTAATTCTACTAGCAGTGTTTTTCTAAGTGTTTTTTTGCTTTCCTTTGCCTGCGTGGGGGCAGGGGGGGTAGAAAGCAGATTAATGTTCAGGAAACAGGTGAAGATCAAAGACAAGAAGCCAAAGGAGAAAAATCTTATTGAACAGGTACTTTGGAACAGTTGCCCAAAACTTAATCCACTTCCATTCTAACAATGAAGCAGCCATCTAAATCCTGAGATAAATACTGTGAAGCCATTTCTGATCACCTAGCAAAACATACCACTACTTCCAAAAACATCCCCCTCTACATTTAATTTCATTTGTATATAGCATCAGTCCTGCTTTCAAAAAAAAGCAAAGAACAGACATGACTAACACAGAGAGGACTTTTGGGAGGTAAATGCCATCTATACTGTTCTCCACCGTTTTAGATTAAAGATCACATCCGCTCAGTGTGTCGGCTGTACAGTGACCATGGCACACTGTTTCTTCAGTACTCGTGTAATTTTGAGTCACATCAGGTTGAGCTCTCCAACTGAAAGGAACCAGAGGAGCATTATGCAGGAAGAGGAGAAAGTAAAAGGTACTAATAGGAATACTGTTAGACTGAGGTTTTTGCTTAACTGAAGTCCAAAGCAAAACCATCAACACCTTCACAGAGCTTGGATCTGCTTTTCCTCCACACTATACTAAGGTCCAATTTTCCTCTTTTGCATTGTGCTAAAACCATACAATTGAAAAATAAGTAAGTACACCACAGCAATTTAAATTTACTCCCAATTTGTAGTATGATTTAAAAACTCCCATACATAGGAAAAACGTGTGTTTACATCTACTGCTAAAAGGGTTTTTGGACTGTAAAAAGAACAAAGTTCTAGAATATTCTGAAATGCTTCTAACAGACCCTACAGTTTTATTTCTAGTAATAAACACCCCTTAGAAAACATATTTTTAGAAAAGTAAAGTGATTCTTTAGTAAATGTCTCTCAACTAAGATACACAGCTGGTTTCCCTCAATGTAGTTAGACATTTTCATGTTCAAATAAACAAGTGCCAGCTCCAAACTACATCTCAGCACATACAATAAATGGAAGGAAAGTACATCTTACGTATTTGACCCACACACAGCAAGGGAAAAGTGAACAGGCTTACCTGTGAAAAATACCACCCGTACAGCGGAAGCCATTTTAACCCATCTTTCAAGACATATCGGACATGCCCGAGAGCATTCTGCCTAATTGCCAGCATGTCCGCAATAATCCAATCAACTGCAAAGAGAAAAGCCCCACATGGTTAGTTTAACTAGTTTTTAATTGACACTGATGAAACAAAAAGCGCACGTTGTACAAGTAAGTATCACTACAGGTTTCTGAACTAGAAGTTCTGGCTTGTTTGGGGAAGGCTGGAAAGAGACACAGTAAACAGACAAGTACATTTTTGAAATCTATAAAAGTGCCAAGACAAACAAAAAGAATACAAACCTGTACACTGATGATTTGATAAATATATTACATTTTCTTTATGTTTTGGCAAATCCCCATAGATTATTACCTAAAAAAACAAAGAAATATAGTATTATTTTATTATTTATTTTCATTGTATTAGGCAGTGATAAGCCAATGCAGTAATTGGCTATTTACTAGGAAAACTGCCAGCAAGTTAGCACCATTAACAGAAAAACACCCCACCACCACATCAGTAGCCATTATGCATACAACTGACTTATCAACAAAGCGATGAATAATAATTAATGAGGGCTTAAGAAAGCTGTTCTGTTCTTGTGGCTCAGCCTTGAACTGGATACACAGAAGTTGACCTATACCCACAAGATCCCTACATTGATATAATTACCGGCAAAGAGGAACCATAGACACGTACAAACCCACCATTTAACTTTATACCTCTAAAGAACAAGATATGCTTCAGCCAGAGACTCGTTATCATTCTGTCTAAAATGCTACATTTTCCTCCATCAGATCAAGAACAAAATATCAATCATTTGCCATGATTTTAAACATCAAAAAAGAACAAAAAACCATGAGGTTGATGGGTGTCTTTACATTGGTCTTCAGCTTCCAATCAGCAGGTTTCATCTTTTTTTTTTTTCCTCTGTTACATTAAAAACACCTTCAACCTTGTAGTTTCCCCCCTTGAAAGATAACTGCCTGCTAGTGAAATAACCTTCGGAGAGCAGGACTACAAAGCCAGATGCTGAAGCTGTAATCCAAGTCAGCTTTTAAAACGGATCAATTAAATTATTTTATTTCAAATATAAAATGAGAATTAATTAAAACATTTCAATTCTGAACTGAATAATCCGTGCAGCAATTTAATTATCTTTAATATTTTCATTACCTAATGAAGCAGAGTTTTTCCAACCAGTACATTCTAGGTAGCATTCCCCTCCTGCTCTGCTAATACCAATTGCTGTCCTCCTTGTTTCCAGAACTTAGCTGCGTTAAACATACTCTTCTTCAAAGTGACTCCATTCGCCAAAAACCAAAGCACTACTTGGAAGGTTTACCCACTTATCATCATCACTTCCCTAGCCTGGATCATTCGGGAATTTTATCAGGAATATCTAACTAACATTCAGATCTCGATTAATATCATTTAGTATGCCAAGTCTCGTATTAGAGACCTCCCCTACAACAGGCCTCTACAAGTAACTCTGGAAAATCTGCCCACCTCTCAGTTAAACTGCGACACCAGATAGGTAACGCCTTGTACTGTAACACCAGGCAAACCCCACATAAAGCTGTACGTTTTACTTTCATGATGTTCATTTTTCTTCAAAAATGCAACTTAATCCAATTGTTGATCAAATTTTGTTTTCAAGGCAAAAAATCAAATATTGGCAAACCAAGATACTCCACAAATATGTGAACAAGAGATCATCCAGCATACAGTGAAGAGAACATTACTTCTTTGAATTAGTTTTTCTCCAAAAAAAGGCATGCACAATAAATTTTAACTGAGTATTATTTGTAACAGATCAGCTGACAAGTATATTCTGAACAGTATCCAAGAAATTCAAACAAGATTTTGAAAAGCTGTAGGAGTAATTTTCTCATCAAAGTTCCAGGAGAATTTATAGCCTTACTGCTGAATACAATTTATTGCAAAGTAGCAGTCAGAGGGTCTGATCGTACAGTTCAGGTGCAAAAATGCCACTGAAATAAAAAATTATCTTCCTACTCTCACTTAGAGTTAAAGCTTCATTTTTCAAGTACATATTTCCAGCAGTGTTAGGCACTAGGTCCACAAATACTGTTTTCTTTTATTTCAAGTTAAGACTCCACTATGCAGTTTCTGAGAAAGACTGGAAGGGAAAAGGCCCAATACAACAAATCACTAAACTAGAAGGTCCTGAATGCTGTCTGTGCTTTTTTAAAATGTAAGAAAATAAGAAGAAAACAACATCTGCCCTTGACACTGTAAGACCTGCCCCCCACAAGAAACAGGGTTTGAAATACGTAACTTCAACTTGTAAAAATTTCCACTTTAATGTACATAGTCAAAATCTCAGTGTAATCAGAGCCACAATTCAAAGCATTCACTTGTGACTATTGCATGAGTAAAAACAAATATAAAGGATCACTCCCTTGAAAAAGTATGTATGATTGTGACTGCCAAATGTAACAGTTAATCTGTACTATTTTTTATTTCAATAAGATTGGACCTAGTTCAGTTTGTAATCCCAGAGGAACACCCACTCATTGTTACTGTAAGCGATTTCTACGTACAACGTTAAGTCTTACCGTAACAGTTACACATGTTTACATGTAATGGACCAAAATTTTTTATTCATGCTAAAATAGCCATACTATTGTACAGAACAACAACAAAAAAATCTCTGTTTTCCTATTTACATTTAGTTGTCATTAAACACAAAAACTGGGATATTTTTTCAAAGCAAAGGCAGGAGTGAAAGAATTTGGAAACTCTATTTTATTTGCTCAGATGGCTCAGCCTAAGAGGATGCAACAGCTTTAACTGCAGCATCATTCACTTCAGCACTGCCTTCAGCATTTCAGTAATATCAAGAAAAGGCTTACACAGTTCATGAACGGCCATCAAACAGCTATCCACGTACTGGACATTCACGGCTAGGAACCGAGAGCTATAAACTTACGATGCAACTGTTATTACAACGAGGTAAGAATGGCAACTTCCAACCTGCATTCTCTTGAGGCTGCTTCAGATTTTACAGGAGACACCCACTCTGTGGGCAGCCACACAGCTCTCCTGAGAACAAAGCATCTGTTCTTTATTGTTGTGTTTCTGGAAATTATCACAGACCTTGCACAGCAGAGGGCTAACAGTTAAGAGCTTTGAATCCCTCTGAGACGATGTCTGAAGAAATCATCTGCTTGTCGGTAAGCAGGGGAAGAGTTCTCTCATGGCAAACCTTCAATTTCTGGCAATCTGATGCTTTTAGGCAAACCAGAGAGAGAACCTGATGTATATTATAGCTGCAGAAGGAAATGCTACAGTACTCTTCTCCATGGTCTCCAGAAAACCTCTGACTCTCTGCTGTTGCTAGTAGCTAACTCGGCAGAATTCCCCGCTGCAGACTGAGCCGTGACTGGCTCCCTCTTTGTCTGCTGGTGCAGAACAGATCTGGGCACCACGGTGAAGGCCAGCGCTCAAGTGATCGATCAGGGACAGCAATACAGAAACAAGTGTCCCCAGCACCAGGCTGTGCGCGTGCCCCTTTTGAAGCAACCCGAAGAGATTAGAGTAGCCAAGAGACTCCTAGTGCTCCCCAGAAGGCCAGTGCCGTTCCTGGGGTCTGCCCAGCACCAGAGGGTGGTCCTCCTCTCGGCAGGGCACTTGCAGGCCAGCAACAGACAAATGGTGCAGGTCATACCTGGGAGGCAATTCTCAGTTTCAGAAGCTAACAGACCTGGTGGTTCAGATATGCCACAGTATACAGGCATTCTGTCTATGGCTCAGCTTGAAAGGCTAAGAAGATCAATGTCCTGTCTGCCACGATGAAGCAAGTGAGGAACCTGTTCATTTGAATAGGTGCTGCTTTGTTAAAAAATAAGAAAAAAAAAAAAAAAGGCAAAATGAAGCCAAGCAAAGAAAACAAGCTAAAAGGAAGAGTAACACAGCAAGCCAAAGTAAGCAGAGATTAGAGGAAAAATATTTAAAATGCAGATTCACAGTCTAACACTGCAAACATTACTTGTGTACAGAACATTAAAATGTCTGCTTTTAGCCATGTTTTCGTTGTTTCACAGCCCAGTTCACAATAATGGGTAATACAGTTACTGTTAATACGGGTCTTTCACATCTGTTTGCACAGCGGCGCTGTCAAATTCAATTCAGTGAGGTCTCAAATACAGGAAACTGGATGCTAACAGACCCCCTCCTGTGGCAAGGCTGGTCCCCACCTTCCCTGGATGCCACATGCCAAGCTGTTCACACGCTCGGCAGGCACGGGCACACCTCAGTTTGGTGGCCAGAGGAAGCTCTGATCCCTTGGCAGGAGGTTACAGCAAGCTCTCCTGACGGGAGAACTCACAAATTCAGCAACAGGCTGATCCAGGCATGCAAATGGGAGCTCCTGGGTGATCTGATGACACTGGTGTCAGCTGCCCTAGCAGCCTCAGCTTCTTCCAAGTGCAACATACTCAACTACGGCTGTGCTAACAGGGTAGATCATGTAGCTATGTAAAACAGTCCTGCACGGCAGCCACACCTGAATAACTCATAATTTGCATAAGGCTTCACTGCAGCTAGGTGGACACTCCCAGTTTAGAGTTTTACTTCAAGCTTATGAAATCTGCACATACCAAAGAAAATCAAACAGGTCATTTAATCACATCTTAGCTACGTCCGCTCAGTAAACAGGGCCGTGACAAAAATAATTTAAGAGGTAAAAGTAACCACAAGATCAGAAGACCTGCTTGCAAGTCAACTGGTGACCGTATCAAACTCCTAGCAAAGGCATTACCTTAATATGATAACTGGATGTGGCTGATAATAGGAGCAGTTCAGGAGCTGACATGCAAGCAGATCTGGCACTTCTGCTTCAGTGGCAGTTAGGCAACACAGTTGGTTATTGATAAAAACTCATCTCACCTGACGGCCTATCACATGTCTATCAGCACACTCATTCTTGGTTCCTCAGACTTCTTAACCCTCCTCCCTTCTCTATTCCGAGGAACCAGGTGTGAATTGCAGAATGATGCTCCGTTCTTTGCTGTTACTTCAACAAAACTGATGTGCACCAGGGCACTTTGCAGAGAAGATGGAGCATTCTGATCAGGAAAAATGTCACCATCAAGCACAGGGAATAGCAACTGGAAAGAAGGATAAAAGCAGTAGGATAATAGCAGGAGAAACCTCCTTGCCTCTCCTGGAGGATAAGAGGAGAAACAGAACATTCAATACACCAACACTTCACTTAAAAGCAACCATACAAGCTTCATATACTCAACTGTGCTATCTTCGCAATATGCACTTCTCTCCATTCTGCTATTCCTTCCTGACCACTTTTACAACTGGAACTGCACACTCTTTCACACAAGAGCGTCTTTGCTAGCAGGGCACTACTATGATATGAGTGCTTTTAAAAATAAATAGTATCCTAGGATGTATTTCTCAACTGTTTGTTAAAAAGTCTGGATATAGTTTTTGTGGCGAACGGGTGGAGCTTGCATCAACAAACCACCAAAAGCAACTACCAGATACGACTTCTGAAGTTAGCGCGTAACCCTGCGCAAGCTGACTCCCGCAGCATTGACGCAGGCATCTTATGCGAAGCTGTTCAGATTCTCTCTGAGTCTAAAAACCTGCCTGATGACACAACCAGTCCTTTGAACTCCTAGAGAAAGTACCTCAGATCACAGAATCTATTTACCCTGTTTGACAAGAAGTAGGCTCAAGACAGGATACAAATGGAGAACTTGTACTTGGTGCTGACAAATTTCTCAGGTTTTCAGATGTTCTACTGTAAGAATTTCAAATGTTTATTTTTCTTCATAGAAGACAGAGAAGCACTTTTATTTGCATTTAACAGATATGGGTTTCACTTGCCTACAGCACAAAGAATATGAATAGGACAGAAGAAAGGACTTACATGTTTTGATTTTTAGTTGCTTTTTCTCTAGATTTAAAAGTAAGTTTACCTTTAAGTATAATTTTCCCAAAAATACCTTTAGGTCACATCCACATTTTAGATAATGGTCATATTATTGCTACACCTCATAACCTCTTTAACTAAAGAGACTATCTGCTCGATACATAATTACACAAGTCTGAAGTCTGCTGCTCAGGCTCAGCATCAAACAATAAAATCACAATACAGTCCGTTTTATTGAAGCAGAGAGTTCACTCAAATATTCTGCAGCTATGTATTTTACTGGGGGGGGGGTCAGTGAAGAAAACCATTACCAAGAGACAGAGATCTGGGGAATATTGAGAAGATTCCTATATGTATTGCAATTTTTTAAAAAAAATCATTCGACTGAACCAGAAAGCAGAGAATTTCAAAAAATACAGCTACTGCCATTTTATTTCCTTCCTGTAAGAAGACTGTATTAGCAACATGTATGGATTATGCAGGACTGAATCATACCATGTGATGCTAAGTATGAAGTCTGTACATTTTTGCTTTCATACTAGCTTTTAGTCTTACGGTCTAAACTGACAAAGTGCTATACACATCAATGGTTATGCTTCACTCTATGGCACTAGCTACATGCATAGAAGAAGTCTAGTTCTGATGCTGAACATAAAAGCTTTACAGCTTCTCTTCTGAATTGCAGATAATTGACCCCTGAATTAAGGGAAAGCTCATTCTGGAAGAATCAGAATCAACAGAATCTTAAAGGAAATGCAGTTACCTTGTGAGCCAATGAAAACTTCTTAATAATTATAATAAAATTTGTAATACCTATGTAAAAATACAGCTTTGGAGTCATTTATTCTGTGCATATTTGACTACTGTTTTTTTAGGCCATAAGGAATTAGTTGCCTAATTTTCTAGAGTTTTATAACTAATTAAATAATTTTCACTGCAGGCAGGCAGTCTGAAGAAAAATCTTCATAGTTTCACTGCCATTAGCTTACTGAAGGAAATCAATTAAACAGCAATAACTACCACTCTCATTTTAGAGTAAAAGCTGGAAAAGGTTCACACAGAGAAAAGTTAAATAAAAAGTATATACTCAGAACATCTAGTTACAGGAGCAGGCTAAACGATGCAAACATTCCATGTTATTCTGAATACTCTTAACAGGATAACTTATTCTAAGAAAACCCATAACCACCACCTCCCATCCCCCCCAATTCCTGTAAAAGGAATGAGACACTTGTCAACAGATGAGAAATATCATGTGTTTAACTAAACTAGTTTTGTTTTCAATGCCCACCTGCCTGCAGCTTTCACAGATGCCACAGAGAGGACCGAGATGTGAAGGACTTAATCCTACAGCAGCACGACGCACCTTTCCTTAGTCTTCCCCAAAGCCTCAGGCGGTGATTTAGAGTCGGACACCACAAACCACTTTATTCATACCCGTCTAACATTACCTAGACAGCGATGTGTATAGTTTCACGACTTCTCATTCAGAGGGCGATTCGGGTGGCAACTATTGTTTAGAGAAGGGGCACGTGCTAGAGGACAGAATTTCTGGGAAAAACACGTAATAACCAGAACATCCCATCGGGGCCAAAAGGCTAATTTCAGAGAAAGTAAGTTGCCATAATACCAAGTATGTCGGGACAATTGCAGTTAGTTTATGCTTCTTTAAACAACAGCCCAGACCAGATTCCACAAAACGTCTCCAGTGGTTACCCATGGCACATCACCCTTTCAGCAGGAGCTCTTAGCTTCTGGGGGAGCTCAGTGCTACAGCAGCGGATTTGCAAAATCTGGGACACTGAGCCTGCCAGCCTTGAATTGCCACAGTCTAGCTCACTGAAAGCAGATGCAGATTTTAAATCCCACCCCACCCTAACGCGCTCCTCACTGCTGTTAGAAAGTACATCCACAGAGCGGGGATTCTCTCTTCTGAAAACAAACTGCTAAATCATCTTTTTCAAAGAGGTGCATCCTGTACGTTGAGTTTGTGTTCTAACTCATGAAGTTAGAGAGGTACCAAAATTTAGTCCCTTTCGGTTTCCATTTGTTTGTTTAAATAGAAAGAAAGAAGAGCTAAAACTTTTTTTGAGGTTCCCAGTCTTGTCAGCATATGTTAAATATATTTTGACAGTACTGTGTACATTCAGGAGCTTTGCTTCTGGATTCCAGTCAGGGCTATACATGAGTTGGGAACTTTGCTTTAAGCACACACATTAATACTTCATTCCTGCCTGGACTCCTTAGCCATCTGAGGAACCTTAAAAAAAAAAGAACAAAAAAAGACATCTGTATAACTTCTTGGTGACAGAAAAAAGCAGGACTTATGAACATAATTTTGAGATTTTGGCATCTAAATTCTGAAAAAAATCCTACTTTCAATGCCTAAACAATTTCCTGTATCTTTCTACAAATTATTTGCTTTTGATTACAGTGCAGTTCTATGGCATGGACCATGGAATGGCCCACAATTACAATTAGTGACCACTTGGGAAAGTCAAACTTTGAGCATCAAATAACTTTTTTATGAATAACCAGTAATTGCACTTCTTTCACAAATACTGCACGTATTTCAAATACATATAGAGCACATGTGAAAGGAGATTATTTATAAGCGGAGATTTCAACAGGAGGGTTTTTCTGAACATCTAGCATCTTGGTATTATGCAAAACCTGAACATGCCTTTCAGTACAAGAGTGGAAGGAAGTATTCCACCTGCTTCATTAGGAGAGAAATAGTCTCCCTTTTCAGCCTTTGGCACCTCTGAAGATTTCTTCCCGCAGATTTCTGTAATTTCCTTAAAAGAAAGGAAAAGTGACCCACATTTAATGCAGCTATTGTTTATTTTATTAGTCTTCTGTAGTGGGAAATACCTAATGTCTGTGTCCCATTCCGTCCACCCCCCGACCCCCCCCAAACTAGCAGCTACCGTGCCTTGGTACACTGAGCACATTCTGGAAACGCTATCCTTTGTGCACCTCGTACCAGCCAGAAGCAGGAAACTTTGTGGCAGTTTGCAGTGTTCCTCCAGCTAGAGCTCTTTATAACAACAGCCTTGCTTCTAAATGCAAAGGACTCCCAGGAGGAGTTGATTTTACCTTTAATTGTAATACTTGTACAGGCATTTGTATAAAGTACAGACAGAACTGGTGTGAAGTTACCAATGAGTCAACATGCATGGGAAAGGGGTTCATTAACAAACCTCTACATCCTCTGCTTGTGATTGTGCAGTAAGATTTTTGAAAGCTCTTCCACGTGTCATTTCCAGTAAGTATTTAGAAATTAAGCACTAGGACTTTCAAGGTGAGGCAAAGGAATCATTACACAGCGAATGAGAACATGCAGGGAGGTACCTGAGCTAGCTGCAACTCATCGGGCTCCAGACCCGAACACCGCAAACTTGAATCTGCCTCAAAAAACAGCCACTGTTAAACTCACTCCAGTACCTGCACACCACCACAGCATGTGAATGAGCCAGTTCACCTGCAGCGTGCTCAGGACTGTGCACCACGTTTGCTTACGTGAAAAGAAACACGCATGTCCTCAGATTCCCAAGCAGCGTCAGAAAATAGGACGGGATAACTCCAAGTCAATCCATAAGCTCCAGGGGAAAAATTATCGCAACTACCACAATACAGTTCAAAATCATCCAAAATAATTATTTTTCTTCATATCCAGTTATGCCCTCAAGTACAGATTTGGACAAATCGTGGGTAGCTAATTTTACATTTAAAAAAAATCAAACTAGCATAAACTCTATAATTTCCTAGTCCCACACTGAGGAGCTAGTTATAACAGGCAAGATGACAAGTAATACGTGACAGAAATGAAATGAACAAAAGAAGAAAATAATTTCCCTGTTTTTTCATCCCAAATTGCTTCATAGCACAAATTCAAATTGACAGAACAAAATTAAAGAATATTTTTCCCCTGAGAAGATACGCTTCCTCATAATTGTAATGTCAAAATCCCTGACATCTGAGCCTACTTTATCTAACACAACTAAAACCGAGAAAAAAAGGTACCCTGTAAGCCTGAGGTAAATAGTTTGAAAGAATTGGAGTCAAATGTTTAACCAAGAATAGAATCTTCTCCTAGCAAGGACAGTGTCTGACGGTAGAGTACCAAGAGAAAAAACTTCTCAATTAACAATCATCCTTACATAAAGTATCGGGACATACTATGCAAGCAGAAGAAAAGGGCATGGAAGAGCACTGTAAAACTTCATGGCCCAGTATCTACCAAAACACACTTAAATGCAAAAACAGGAAAGTGTATAAAACTCACACACATTTAAACAACAACAAAAAAAGTTGAATTTTAAAAACTGTGATAAATACCATTTGTATCTTCAAATGCAACAAATTATGTAAAATCAGACAACTTATATTAAGAACTGAATATACTAAAAATCTTAAGGTATTCAAATTACAAACCCAGGAAAATTTAAAATCAAACCATGACACTGTAAAACTTACTGGCCAAGTAAAATACTTGGAATCAGAATTTGTAAGTACATTCAAACCTGCCCTTTGACTCCTTAGCTTTTCCTACCTGATAAATACTTGACTTTCTATAACTCTCATAAATATATTTGGTTAACTTTAAAATGAAAACTTACATATTAGTTTTAAATTGCAGACTGTATTAGATAAGGTTGATACAAAATTCAGGTTCCATTGCAACCTGCCAATAAGAAAACATATGCTAGGCAAATCTCCAAACAAAGCTTCTAATTGATGAGCCCAAACAGCTCTTTTGGTTCAGGTAGCTGACACTTGATTTCCAAAAATGGTAACAGACCTCAGATTTAACTTTTTTTATTTTATTTTTCATATAATGCGCAGGAGGTGGGAGATGATCAGGACCGGCACCAAATGTGGAATCTCCCCGTACCAAATTCCTTCCAGATTGCCCCAGAGCCAAATCTGCAGCACACCAGAACTCCAGCTGATATCCTAATGAACCAGAGTCATGAAGGATTTAATTTTCACCTTCAGAATGATAGCCAAAGGCAGACAGAACATAAATTAAGATGCATGCAAATACATCTTTTGCAATATCTAAAAAGGAAAGAGCATAAAGCTTACAGACCTAATGTATCTATTTTTGCTGCCTCACACCACAGTTGAGCGTAAGAGTCTAAAATTTGGCATCCACCTCAATCTGAAAGCTGCATCGCTCAGGCTTAGCAGCTTTCACTTAATTTCTGCTACAATCACACACAGGACTCTGGAGACAGCTGTGCATTGAAATCTCTAATGAGATGAGCCAAGGGTAAACTGTCCTCATGGAACCAGTATCACAGCAGAAAAATTTCACTGGGCTTCTTTCAAAAGTTTATCACACAAAAATGATTCACTTCACTGCATTCTCCAGTTTCTTTCCAATCTTTGCACCACGGCAATCCCCAAATTTCTATCACTCCTCCAAGACCCTTATTTCATTATTTCTGTCATCGCAAATAAGTGACAAGTTACCATTATTTTAACCTCTCAACATGTCACACAACAGCTAGCACGGTCTTGCTAAACAGCAACACTAGTGTTGCTTGCCATCCCTGTAGCTCTGCGCCTTCCCGCTCAGCTCCTGCACCATCCCAGCACACTCCCACTCCAGAGCTGGCCAACTGGGAGGAAAGGTCGGGGAACTCAATTGCAGGTTCATAAAACCAGGCTCATGCCAAGACACAATCGCCAGCACTTTCTTTGCAAACACAGCCGGAGAAGAGTGAAAAGCGATGTCTCCTTTTGACCTTCCAGTTACAGCACTGGCCCAGGAAATGGGTCCTCATCTCAAGGGGAGTCAGACCCTGTCACTCACACCTACCGACAGAAAGCAGTCAGAAGATGAACCTTCACCCTGCCTTGACGAAGCCTGGTTACGATGCCTCCTCCACTGCTGGGAGGGAAGAACGAGGCTCCTAGGAGATGACAACCCACCTCACCAACAGCAACCAGAAGCATCTCCCTGATGCGAGTACGCTGCAGCTTGACCGTTATGACTTGTGCTGCCTCTTTTGCTTCCCACCTCTGCCTCGGGACCACCTGAATTACCTGCTGAATGGCTGAACAGCTTGAAAAGGGAAAGTGGGGAGTAAGTGAAGATAACCTCATCTGGGAAGGCTGCTGTCCTGGGAATAGAGATGGGCACAGACCGCATAACCCTCACTTTCAAAGGAAATTGGCCAAAAGCTAGAAGACTAAGCATCCATCCCAAGCTCAGACACTGAGCTCTCCTCACAGATTCCTTAGGAACCCAAGACACGAAACACAGCCTGGGCTCTACTCCACTGGAATGCATCATCAAGAGATCAGCAGCACAGTGTCTCCCCAAAGTTTTAATTAGCTCTAATCCTAAGCAGTTTTCAACCTTGCTGAGACACAGCAGGTCCAAGTTTCAATACCAATCCAGAAAGCACACTGCATTGTGTAACAGGGATGTCTTGTATTTTCCGAAATAACTGTTAAAAATACTACAGCTCTGCTAAACACCACTGAGGTAGCATCTGATTCCCACAGCCCTTCTAGAGTCCCATAATGACAACAAAAACCAGAATTTCATAGCGCCTTTAATGAAAGCACCACTTTCAACAATTCCTATTCAGTAGGAAGTGGGGGTAAGGAAGAGAGCTGACACAAGCAGTGAACAAAATCCATGCACATTACTTCAGTCATGGATTTCACTCAACTGTCAAAGCCTTTCAGATGGAAAACGATCCTTCAGGAAGCAGTCCGAGTGATGATTTCTTTATTATTTCTTCACCGCCACTCAATACAAAATATCAAATATAACTACAACAAAAAAAAAAAAAGTTGAAGAACATTTAGTCCTCGTCTGATCTGAGACATGTGCACAAACACAACAGGCATTAATTTCATCACCCTGACAGCAACTGGGATAAGACGCCAAGGGTCACAGAGAGATGACAGCATTCATCACACTGAATTACCAGTCCTTTCAGCCTTTCGAATGTCCTAATCACAGGCTTATTTGCAGTCATTTTGGTTTTCACATTCTATGGTAAGATGCGACTGTTTATCGCCTGCATGAAATGGAAGAGACCAGACTTTCCTAACAGAGTAAAGACAAAAGCAGCAACACAACCACAGCTCACAGCCTACTTGATGACTTGGAAACTTGGGGCCAAATCTACTATTAGCACAAGCAAATGGAAGCCCTCCAAAGCACTTCAATCGCACCTGCTTGTGTCAGTGACTGCTTTCGCTCGCCGCTGATAAAATTAACATCCCTTGCTCTCCAAGACTTGCTACTCACTTTACACAGAGTCCAAGCATCTCACACACACTAAAGAGAGTACTGTGGTGCTTCTGCAGCTCACAGCAGGACCGGTGGGAAGCAACACAACTGCATTTGCACCGACAGCAGCGTAGGGCCAAAGCAAGGCCATTCTCTCTTTGTCGCTTTCCAACAGACCGCATTTACAGATGTTCATTACTATGAGTTTATAATCCTGGAGACTGTTGAAGAGCACTGTCGAATGTCACATACAGATTAATTTTATATATTTATAGCTTCTTAATAAAATTTATGATTATCTGCTAAACTGCAATTACACTGACAAATTTACACTGCATTATAGGACTTCACTTTACAGTCATACTGACTTTGTCCAGTTTACCTCGTTTAAAGGATTGGTATGTTCTGGGTTGCTTTTTGTACTCTCAGTACTGGTTCTTCAATTTACTACAGGCAACTCTTGCATGGTAGTCAGCTAAAGGGCTATTTCTGGCAATTCGTTAACAGAATTCTAATATTACTGGAAAACCTAAACTGATTCCATCGTAGCTCAAGCTTTCTTAGGCTTTGTAAAACAAATCATTTTGGTAGGAAAAAAACAGGTCTGACCCAAAATTTTAAAAGGGAAAGTACTGACAGTATGAGAAGGTAAGAAATTTTTAGTTCCTTCATGAGCCACTCTCTAGAATGTAAATACTCAGTAAGGGTTCACAGCAATTCTAGCTCTACAATTATTTTAGATCTCAAGCGAAATATTTAAGAGAAAAGGAACTATTAGTCTTTCAAGATTTTATGTCATGCGGATCAGGTTATCACCTTATTTAGTTACATTTCACAACTGCAAAGAATTTGCTACAAAGATAAAATGCCTTCCTAGCATGAACTAGAGTTTTTATTTTAATAAACTTGGCTAAAAACATCCAAGTCAGGGAGAACAAAAAAAAAACCCAAAAGTATGTTTGTGTATACGGTTGTGAAGGGGAGACAGGTTTAGATACCTGATGGACAAACAGCAGACGATACACAGAAACATCACTTCCTGACAACTAAATTAATGGTATTTCCTTCAGTCAAAAAATAATCTACATTTACGATCCAAACCAACTTCACTCTATTAAGGCCCTGCCCACATTACTGGGAATTTCAGCAAAATTATTATGTTAAGATTAGACATCTCAAACATTCACAACTGCTTTAGAGTGTTATCATATTGAGAAACCACAAATACTCTAAGCATAATAAATCAAAGAATGATAAACAGTACATAATGTTAAAGACTTTATATAGCGTAAGACAGCGGCAGTGCTAAGAAAAAGTCACTTAAGGCTTTGATTCAGTAAGTCACTTAAGCATCTCTATAATCCTAATGACTTCAGCAAGACTACGCAACAAGTTCTAGTATTCTGATGGATGAGGTTATTAGCCTCCCATTTATCCAGTCACGAAGAGCCATCTCAACACACTTCAATCGACTGAATACATTAGCAGGCCTGAAAGAGATGCTGAATTCCTCCCACCCACAGCTATTACCATGCCTTGACGCCGGTAAAGCCCTACAGCCGCCTTTATGAAGCCACGCAAGTTACTATTCTTGTATTGTTTTTTGGGATTAAGCGATTAAGTTTAATGATGCTACACTTCTGCATCTAATTACGTGCCTTAAAACGGCCAATTCACAGTAGCTCTCAGGTTACTGTTCCAATCTCAAACACTCAGGCACATGCTTAACTTTCCATTGTGCGTTTCTAGTTAAACATGTTCAGTGTTCACCAGCACAGGTGTGAAAGGACACCCAGTTTCTCCTCATTAAATCAACGGGGGATACCTTCCAGTTCAACAATACATGCATTTTAAGGATCCTACCTCTTACCTCCACATGCGTGTCATCTTTTCCAAATTTTTAATCTACCTTTCAGTCTCAGTTACTACTTTACTTCTCCTATGACATATGCCACATTGGTTTTGTGGGCTCTCTTCTTTATTTCTGTAATCCTTACTTCAGCTTTGTGATCACCTGTACTGCCTCCCACTTTTTTTTTGTGTGTGGATGAAGTTTTATCAATGCAATAAAAGAGAACAGAGGTCAACAGCTGATGGTAGCCTTTTTGTTACTTTTGGTTAGTGTTTTCCTTTCTGTATCTTTATTTACATCAGGCATTTTTTGATAAAAGTTCTTATTAGAAGTTTAAAGTGGTTGCTACTCTGTGCTCACTATTTGTAGGAAATTTGAGTAATTCTTCTGTTACAATTTATACCTTGATTTTTGGCTCTCATTCTTAGAATGAGTTGAATTAAACTACTATACTGCTACTTTCAGCAGCTTATGACCAAGGTGCGTTACTACACATCAAGATATCTGTATTAAAGAAGTTACATAAAAAAGAAGACAGATAAACCAGTAAGTACTTAACGTGTGAACTGCTGCACGCTCTTCCCTTTCTTCTTTTTTTAAAAACAAGTATGTAAACCACAACACAAGTTAACTAATTTGGACAAGACATAAGGGTGAAGTTACACGCGTTACAAGCCGAATCAAAAACTAATTACAACTAAAAGAAGACCTCACTTCCATTTTGTATCCGTTCCACCTACCCTGATGTCAAACTGTGTAATTCTTCTGTCTTCATCTGGCTTTGGGGGTTTCCATGGGAGTCGGTATGAAGCGAGGCCTACAACTGCAGCTCACGAGTGGAAATTAGGTGAGACCTAGCCAGATTTTGAAATAAATACTTCATAACAGAGTAGACAAATGCTTCAGCTGTAAATACGAACCAGGGCTTATTTGTACCAGCTCTGTCACCTGCCAATCAACATGTAAGCCCTCGTTATTCTTTACTCTCAAGCACCTACAGCTGACACTAGCTTCAAATACACTTCTGCACATCCAGACAACTTTGAAATTCAGGTTTAGGCACAGTAAGCATCTGTCAGTCATGCAATTATTTTTTACATGTAAAATTAAAAGTCTTCTTGTTTACTTTCCAAATTACAGACAAATACGTAACCTTTTAAACACTTCAGGCTCCGTGAGACAAGCGAGGTGTCATTACTTGAGCGCAAATACCCCTCTGGTCGCAGAAGTGAGGCCTCCAGTTCCAACTCCTTAACCTGAAACCTCGGGCTTCAGCTCCTGAGACACCGAACAACCACAACCCACAGCCGACCCAAAATTTTAGGGCCGAAGGCTGACAGGGGGTAGACCGCACGAAAACCGAGCAGCTGTAGTAACCCTGAGGTTCAGCAACCTACTTATGAAAGGCTTGGGCGTGTATCAAACGAACCCTCGGCTGACTGCAGCTCTCTCACCGGCTGCCAGCCTCACGCCGCAGACGCGCACCCCAGGCCGGAGGGCCGCGGCGCGCAGAGGCGGCTGCCATGGCAGCGCTGACCCGGCGCCACCGCTGCCGCGTCCCTCCCGCCTCCCCGACCCGCGGAGCGGACGCGGCG
>Ga0065711_1000573_pt1 | contig 61476 bp, 38 predicted proteins | sample Hoacrofraction12_FD_59098 | JGI IMG/M metagenome (GOLD analysis project Ga0065711, IMG submission 59098) | Hoatzin crop microbial communities from Cojedes, Venezuela - Epithelial fraction 12 v2 (version 2) | ecosystem: Host-associated > Birds > Digestive system > Esophagus > Crop | place...
AGAGAAGGCTGCGAGGGGACCTTATAAATGCTTACAAATATCTGAAGGGTGGGTGTCAGGAGGATGGGGCCAGACTCTTTTCAGTGGTGCCCAGCAACAGGACAAGGGGCAATGGGCACAAACTGAGGCACAGGAAGTTCCTTCTGAACATGAGGAAGAAGTTCCCTCTGAGGGTGAAGGAGCCCTGGAACAGGCTGCCCAGGGAGGTTGTGGAGTCTCCTTCTCTGGAGATATTCAGGACCCACCTGGACATGGTCCTGTGCAGCCTGCTGTAGGTGACCCTGCTCCGGCAGGGGGGTTGGACTAGGTGACCCACAGAGGTCCCTTCCAACCCTGAACATTCTGTGATTTTGTGATTCTGTGAAAAGGAAAAGTGTCTGTTCTGGCACATTTCTGACCCGTCCCTGATCGTCTCCTGGCTGCTGCCCTGTCAGCATCTTCTTCTGCCTCCCTCACTTCATCACCTCCAAATTGTGCTCCCTGATAGCTACGAGCAGGGAATCAATCAGAGACTCTGCTCCTTTCAGCTGCGGGCACCGGAGGCCACGGGGGGCCTGTGATCTGATTAAGGCATTGTTGAAAACAGCTTTTGCCTTTCATCCAAAACCACTATCCGCAGACTAATCAGTGGGAGCGGGTGAACAGTGCACGTACCGCCACGTGGGCTCTAAAGGTACCAGAGAATCTACATCTACAAAAGGAATTTGCCTGTTAAAGTGCATACAGAGCTGTGAAGCAGGCTGTCTCGCTATACAGCATGTAGTCAGCACTATTCACATCCAGTGGATTATTAAAATGTGATTAATTATTTTATTTAAACAACAATTTTTATACTATGTCTTATAATAGAGACAGACTTTCAAATGATATAAAATACTTCACAAATCTTTTTTTCTGCTCTCACTGTTCCACATAAATCCAAAAGCAGCTAAATTTGTTCCTTCGGTTTCAACACACAGGACAGGTTTGTAGAGGGTCTCATCCTCCATCCTTAAGTGAAGCAAAATTTTCATTTCCTTGTTATGAGTTAAATCCCATAACTTAATTCGGTGGGTATCTGCAAAAGGTCAGATCGATGTCAGTAGTCTCAGCACCATTCCAGGAACAGTGCTCCTTTATTAACGTGGCAGGCAAGACATTGTTTCTATGGATTGTGCATAAACAGTGTTTCGAATTGTTTTTTTAATTTCCTGTCTGTGGACAAGCTGGATGCAAAAAAAAAAATAATAGCCAAAGTTGTGTGCTAAGTTGTGTGGGTAAACCCATGCAGGCAATAACTGCATGCAGAGCATGGATCTGGGTGCCTGGAACTCAAACTATATTTCCAATTTAAAATCATTCTGTAAAGAGATCAGATGTTCCTGATTAAAAACCTTGAGAGCGGTTATACTTAATATCCACATCTACATTCCACGCTGTGCTCAAATTTAATCTCTGCCTAATAACAAGCTTTTTAAATGATACTGACTCGGCTAGGAGACAGAAGCATCTCCAACAGGATATTTTCACGGAACAAAATAAATGATATAACTTCTGCCGAGCTCCACAGGGCCAAGGGCATGACCTGAGCACCCACACTCACCCATGCGCTGCTCAGGAAAGAGCCTGAATTCCTCGCTCAGTGAACCACCCATATCATCCAAAGATTTTTTTCCTGTGCTGAGTCTGTTTACAAACATGTGTAGTTGGAGAAAATAGTTGTTCCAAAGTTTAGAAAAACTAAGTTTTCTGACAAAGTCTTTCAGCCTCTGCTCATCATGCCTGCTGTTTCTGCCCTTCCACATCCCATGGGTTCTATTTTCTTTCATGTAGGCAGTACCAGCCAGGAGTGACTGTGAATATATTTGTGAAATATGTTACTACCGTGAACAGCGTCCTGTGTCTTCACTCCTCTGTCTTTTGTAAAATCACCTCTTTACCTTCACCCCAAGCATTTTTCCCTTCGGGTCGCATCTAAGACCCTGCCACTAGCACGTGTGGGTGCCTGCCGCTGCACAGAAGAAAGCCACTTCCTTGTGCTTGTTCTATGGGATTTATTTAAGCCAAAAATACATGAAATGATGTTAACTTTGGTTATCGCCTAAATGAAGAATGCATTCCATCCACAAAGTCACCAATGTTTATTTTCATTTTATTAAAAAAAAAAGAAATTTTTTTTACTTAAAAGCATTATTTTGCCATGGACACATCCATTCTCCCCACCCCAAAATTCACCTTTTTGACCGCGACATCAAAATCGTCTCAACATGTATTAGCTTAGCAAAAATCATGTGAAAAAATGCTACAAATGTAACAGAAATATTTTGATTATGAGGCATAGATATTGAAGAGAAGACTACAATACATGTATTCATGTTTGAGGAGTCTATTAGCATCTTGGAAATTTTAAGAGATGCTGACAACTCCAGCCAAAAACTGAGCTTAACTGTTGATGTAAAGGACACCAATTTTTACAGAAGAATTTATGACAAATTGAGCACCTTCTAAGGCTTTTTATAAAGTTTCTTATCTTCAAAGAGCCCTCTTCCTCCTTTGTACTTTTGAAGGGAAAGTGATAGAAAGCTCAGACAGCGATAGCATCCATTTGCCCTAAAATTCTCACTGTGTTTATTGTCAGCTGAAGTGTTTCATTACCTCAGAACTAAATCATGTTCAGCTGATGCCACAGCCACTTCCCAAGACCAGACGATAAATACTTGAATTCCTGTAGGCCACTCGTTGCCTCATCTGACGCGGCTCACGGGGGTGCAGATGCATTCATGTGCGTGTAAGAACATTTGGAGAGTGAAGCCCCTGTGGTCTTCCCCTCCTCTTCGTCACCAACCTCCCCCCGTATTACAGGGGGCTTTTGCTTAGCGCAGCAGGCGAAAGTGGCTAGGAAACCCATGCGGAAACGCTTGTTCATAAAGCAGTATATGATGGGGTTCACACAGGCAGAAGTGTAGGACAACAAGTGGATAAAGGAGATAGGAGCTCCTGAGAGACGCTGGTCTGCCGAAGTGGTGTCAAACGCGCGCCAAGCATTGACACTGAAGATGGGAGTCCAGCAAAGGAAAAACAAAATCACTATCACCATCAACATGCGGATGACGAGCTTCTTGGCCATTAAGTTGGCAGACGAGCTGCTGCTTCTCGCCCTGTCTATTTTGCTATGGCTAGCAGCAGAGAGCTGTTGCAATGGCATTTTCCTTTTTCTTTTGGTTTTGTTCAGGTAGCATCCATCTCCATCCTCATATTTGGCACTGCAGGTACTTATTTTTCTTTCTGTACATATAAATTAGTATTTAAATAGTTGGCAAAATATCTCTGAACAGCGATTCAAAATACAAAACAAAGCATGGAGTCTAAATCTAAATAAATAACATGATTTGTGGCTGAACAACTGCTGCAAAGAAAGCATTGTCCTAATTCTGAGTCAGTTATGTAATAGCTGCTCTGCCTCTGCTGTCTCCCAATATTCTCATGTCTCAACTCTGTATAAATTCATGCAAAAGATGCAAGAACACTGTTTGCCCAAGTATTTACTGAAGATAATTTTCAAAATTATATGCCCCTATCTTGAGCTGACAATTTTTATTGTGGTGTTTATTTACAGAAATGATCCTCACCCATGGCCAGGAAAAAAATATTTCTATAGTAAGCAAATCAGAAATTTAACATACCCTGCCCAGGATCTTTGTAAACAAGCCACAGGTGAAGAATTATTTGCTAGTGAATAATGGAATCACTTCAGTCGATGAATGCCCTAGAGAGTTCCCAGTCATGACTGACCATAATGATCATTTTTGCAAATAGAAAGTTTTACTTTCAGTTGCCTCAAGACTATTTGTATCTTCAGCTCTAACTTAAAAACATACCCCCGAACCTAAATGTGTTGTTACCTCGTGAAGATTTTTTCTGGCTGGCATCAAATTTTATTCCTCTGTAGAGTTCCAAAGAAATGAGGCCATACGCAACCATCATTATAATCCCAGGTATAAGAAAGAGTATGAGTAGCAGGAAAGTGTACCTAAAGAATTGAAAGACAAACAGTGACCAGGAACCAGCACAAACCCAGAAAAACTCGTTTTTTTCCAGATCAGAATTTGGGGGATGAGGATTTCAAGATTTTGCTGAAATTTTTTCATGCTCATAGGAAGCATCATTTTGACAGCTCTGGAAATTAGAAGCTTCCCACCTCTTCCTTCGTTCACCCCAAAAGTACAGCAGCAACAGGGCTAAGGCGGCTGCAAAGCGTCTGTCACCTGAGCTCCGCAGGCCCAGACGAGGTGGACGCTCCCGCAGCGGTGAGAGGGGCGAGAAGGTCCCTCTGCCTGGGAAGCGGGGCTGCAACCTGGTGAGCGTCGGGTGCCCTGTAGCTTTGAGTGATGTGAGAATTGCCCTGCCGAAGCCAAATGGGCGGCTGCTGATTCTCAGCGGAGCCCCTGGTACCGGCGGTTGCTGCTTCGGTGAGCTGTGACTTCCCAAGGGTCGGGCAGGGACGGAGCAGCCACGACCTGGGCTTTCATCCCCAGGGCCAAGCAGAGCCCCGGCGGGGGGATCCCAGAACCGGCAACCCCTTCGCTGCAGGGAGCAGCTTTTACTCGGTTGCACATCTGCAGCTCTCCTAGGCGGCCTCTCTAATGGGATTAAAAGTCAGGGAAATCATTCTGTTTAAATGCACGCGAGAGCCGACGTCTCTTCTGCTCCCTGGGACTTTGGTGCAAGCTCACTAACGCACCCGGAAATCTGCAACGACACCACAGAGAAGAGAATTTCTCCCTGCAACCTCCCTCCTCATCTGTACTCTACTGGCAAACACCTGAGACTACCAAAAGCGTTAATACAAATTTATGATGTTTGTGGATACACCACACTGAAGTGGTGCATGCTTTAATCTTGTTCCCAGTTCCAGCTGACCTTCTGTAGCCAAAAAAATCTCACATCTGCTCAGTGCCAGCGAAAGCGTTTAGTCATCGTGCAAGGACACAATGTCTAAATAATATTGCTGCTTGATAGTGCTACTATCTGGTTGCTCTGCCTGGAGGTGTAGGACACAGAGCACTGTCTCTCCCCTCATCTCTCTGCTCCCATTCTCTGTAAATGACCAAAAGCGTTCAGTTGTTCTCAGGAAGGGCATTTGCAACCTCTCCAAGTTCTCCTATTCTGCACACAGAGGGGCACTTTTATGTGTCCATGGTTTTCAAAGATTAATCAGGGATTTCTCTAAAAATATTTAAGTTTACGTATAAACGAGTAAAAGCAGTATTCCCGCTTGAAGAGTGATGGATGCTTTCTTTACAGAGACCATAGGGCCTCGGCAGACCACAGTGTGAGAATCATTGCCATGTTGGGTATCATTCCAATGGCAAGGGAAAAGCCACAGACGTGTCAAAGTGTAAGCAGCTTAAACATACATTTTTTTTTAACTTCTTAAATAAGCATGATAAAGGTGCAAATGTTTGCTGCAGGTTGATACTTGATTTTCAATAGGCTTAATGCTACCATGAAATCCTGTTTTCTGCCAGATAATTATGCATTTGCGAACAGTCAGTTATGTCTTACCAAGACTGCTGAATGACATCACTTGGCCAAAGGAGCCGACACATATTTGCTGTGGTGTTGTTATACTTGGTAAAAGGCACCAGTTTGCTGTAAATTGGGTATGGTGACATGATAGTGAAGGAAACACACCAGGTAGCAGCAATCACTTTCAAGGCATGAGATTTTGTCTGCCAGACCCTGGACTGCAGAGGTTTGCAAATGGCACTGTATCGCTCCAAAGAGATGGCAACCAGGTTGAATGTCGATACGCTTACAGAGACACCTATGTATATGAAATAAAGAAAAAGGTTATTCTCCTGTTTTAAAGGTTCCTGTTATTTTCAAACAGTCTTGCTAACTTTCTGTATGCATATAGGAAATTAAAAATATAGCAAACTATTTACAAGCTAAACTATTTATAAATATCACCCTGATTAAGCCAGCAAAGAATGTGTGGGCAATGGGTCTATGTCTCCAGGCTGACGTTCCCGCTCTGCGCTTCTCTAACTTCAGAAGTCCGAGAGAAAAGGTTCATTCTGTGAAACCATGAAATTCTGGTAACAGGGAAACGAGACACTTTTTCTCCTAATTCTTCCCTTTGCTATACACTCCACTAATTGCACTGAAATTCAAACAAGCATTTGAAATGAGTGGGATTATGCTGTTAACTATTCTTTTAACACAGAATTTCATAGACCCTCTTCTATTCTTTGAATTTTTTAAAGTGTCCTGCTTGACTGATGATCTGATTTTCTCATTCAAGAGCATTAAATGTGTTATCACTTTTTTAGTGAGATGCTGATGGAGTTACAAAGCAGGAGTAATGAAATCATGAAGCAGAATCTTTGTCCTTCGAGTGCCCTTAATTTCCCCTGTTCATATATTGTAAAACTTAACACAGCGGCCTGTATTTCTGTCACTGGAGTGCTCTAGTTTATCACTGCAAGACTATAAATATTTCTTCTTAACTTTATGGCAAATTTTTCTTTCAGTGAATGAGCTTTCATTTAATGGTCTTTGTGAGTGTTCTAATGCTGGTCAAAATACAAAATGCCAATATCTTCACAGTTTGCTTTACACATGTTATCCATAGTTTAAAAATTATTTCTACATCTTAAAATGAAAGATAAGAGCATAAGTGATACAATGGATGTCAGTGTCTGTCAGCGGAACCCTCTGTTAACGTGAACTCCTAATGGGAAGTAGCCACATTCCAATTCTTAAAATAACACATCTTCATAATGAAAAACTTGACGTTCGAAGACATTTCACTGGATATTTTTATAAAGTAATTTACACAATGCGAAATAAGAGAAAGATGATAACACTTCAGTCATTTTTTATGGTATTTATGGCAGCAATTCATTATAATTGTTTAAACATGGCTTTTAGTGTTATTGGTTTTATCTACAAAAAGATGTTGATTTCCCATTCGCACACTTTAGGTGTGTACTTTCACATTACACCGAAGTTCTCAAGGGCACAGGTTGAAAGGCGACCTGAGGTTTCTGTAACTAACTGAGGGTCTCTGAAGGTAGCAAAAACTTTACATAGTGTTCTTTTTTTTCAAAAAAAAATGAACAAGCAAACACACAATAAGTATTGGAAGTGAGACAAAATCACTTGCACAGACATATATAATGCAGGCATTTTGAAACTCCTGGCTCCTGGGTCCACAGCAAAGGGGGTATGGCACGGCACTTAAAAGTGCTGCTTCTGAAAGTCAGCCTCTAAAACCTGTATCCATATTTTGTGGTCTCCTGCTCAGCTCTGATCACACCAGGTCTATTCTCAAAAAGTGCTTGCTCTGATTTCCAACTCCGCAAACAACACCTCCCTTGGCCTATTTTTTTTTTAATGTAACACTGCTAACAAAAATGTGGGCTAAATCTTCCCTTGGTGAGGATTGTACAGCCCCTTCATCTCTGGTGGGTGATGTGAACACTGCTAATAGCTCTGTCAGTGATGGGGAAGGAAGCGCATATGCTGGGTTCCTCACTGAAGCTTGGTCATGCAACATACTTCACCTGATGAAACACTTGTGTGCGTACTTAACATTAAGTGGTGCCTCTGTGTTTTGCTGGATCATACTGAGGAAACCAGAACCACAAAGATTTGCACTACAGAGTTGTACCTTCATGATTTTGGTAACTGTTCGATGGCAGGTGGAAACAATCAGCTTTTTACTGGTCTTTAATGACCTTCTAACCTATCTCATTAGTCAATCTTCAAAATAAGTATAAACTTCCAAGACTTACCCATGAAATAAGTAGCGGTTTTGCAAACGGCGCTACCAAAAATAAAATCTTTCAGCAGGTTGGGAATGAGGGTGAACGGCATGCAGAAAAGGCAGAGCATCAGGTCGCTGACTGCTAGCGACAGCAGAAACGTATTGGTGACTGTTCTCATCTGCTTGTTTCTTATCAGCACTGTAATTACCAGAATGTTCCCCAAAATGCTGAGCAGAAATATCAAGCAATACAGAAGAATCCGAATTATCTGATGCAAATCTGAAAGTTGTCACAAGGAAAAAATCAGTCATGCAATATACAGAGCATGGACTAGTACGCTCCATCCTTTAATCAACAGGTAAAGCCTTTCAAAAACCTTTCTGTATTCAGTTTTACTAAGGTTTATGTCTTTACACCAATATAAAATGAGTGGAAGTGCTGAAATTCTTCAACTTCTTCTGATCCACCTGAATTGCATAACATTAAAACACAATACATGCAATACCATGTCCGTTAGGAGAGCCAAATACAACTTCTTAAAAGCGCATTCTGCTCACGCTGCTTAGTGTGCACCACTCACTCACCGTGGGAGTTCCTCTTTATGCAGAAGTAAGAAACGATACAACAATCAAAAATATTTTAATACACAGATGATTTTTTCCAGCCTCAGGGTGCTATAATTTCATATTTAATCACTTTCATACATGGTATCAGATCAGCTAACTCCATTGCTATTGAATTTCTCAAAGATTAAAAATCGTGTTTCTCCAAGTCCTTAGCAGAGCTGTTTCCCTTTTGTGCCCAATAGTGCTACTGTTTTAGCTTTCCATTGCATCCAGATTTTGTTCTAGTTGAAGTTTTAACTTTTTAACTCCAGCACATACTAAAGCCTGTCCTGCCTGTTTCTCCTCCTAAGAGCTGATGTGGCACTCCCTCACAGAAAAAGCCTTGTGTAGCTTTTTCTTTCCATAGTATCTCTACTTTCAGCTAGAACTAAAACTGCTTGCGAACAGCTATTTTTCTATACTCACCTTTAGAAGGATAAGGTGGATGATCCACACAGAAAAAAGTGTCATTTTCCAAGATGATATCGCACAGGAAAGCAGTAATATTGGTGCCGTTCCCGAGGAAGCTAGCATCCACTGTTTCCATTCTTCAGTACGCACAGGTTAGCTTTGATGAAGAAGAGGGTGGGTTTGTAACTATCTGCCCATGCCTTCAGTAAACAAATACATTTCTGAATGAAATCTTCGGGAGAAATACGAGGGAGGCAGTTGTGCAAGGAAGCTGTTCTAACTCTCCGTCAGGAACACCTGGCACACAGAGCCCTGTTCAGGCTGAACAAGATTTATTCCCGGGGCGCACAAGACAGTACAGAAAAGCAAAGCGTGCGTGCACATACACACTCACATGTATGCACCCACAGCCACACACACACACAGCCCCTCCGGTACTTTTTTAGATCCACCCTCTTCTGTTACTGGCCTACTGTTGGGATTTTTAACAGGCTAGAAAAAGATTACAGCATTAACCCCTTGCAAGATTGCTTCTACTCACATCTCTGCGATATTTCTCAGAGGGAGTCTGTATTGCCACGGCCAATAAATCACAGCCGGTGAGTGATGAGAGCGATAAATCTGTCTCTAAACCCACGCCATATAAAGAGTAGCTGAATAGAAGGGCAGAGTAGAGAAAATATAGCGAAGATTTGGCATGCCTTACATGAAGACGATTCTTATCTTCACAGTTTTCAGAGCAGACTGAAGACTGGGTATGCTCAGAAAAAACAGAGCTGTTGCATTTATCTCATTCGGTGAAGTGCTAACTTCATATGAAAGCGCTGCATGTGCCTGATCCAAACCCCAGTAAGTCAACAGAAAGACTCACTGATTTCAGTGTTCTTGGGTCAAAAGCACGATATTAGAATTGTTGGTGAATATAAGCAGAAGTCTACACATTGTCTCAGTGCAAGGACTTGTGTATGACTTGAATACAAACTTGATGAACAGATAAACTGCGGCACATTAGTTACGCATTAGTGTAAAATGCAGCGATCTCGATTGTTTAAAAGAAACCCTTTCTTCTGAGTTCTGCCTTTTGAATACATAAACATCATCCTCTCTGGTGTTTCCATGAAGTCATGGGCTTTTAACTTCCAGTATGTAGTTTCTTTATGGAAAAAAAAAAAGTAAATTAATATTATAAATGAATCCCTGCTGTAACCCAATTGAAAACAAATTTCACATTTAAAATCTCTTCTAGTTAAATAGGCAGAGCAGTAATAGGTTCTTAATAACAAGTTCAGACCCCTGAAAGTTGATACACAACGACTGGAAGGCCTTGCTTTCTTTTCCAGTCTCTCCAGCATTGCTCTATACTGCCATTAACGGGAATGGGTACTAGGAGACTGACTGAAAAATTACATCTAAAGTTCTAATTTCTAAATTACCTTGTCTTTAGCAGATTAATTATATTTTTTTCCATTTATTTTACAGATTCTGGCAGTAAGCTGGCAATCAGTGTATAAAATGTGTAACTGTCTCAGCTGAGAGAAACATTCAGTCCAGCAGGACTCAAGTCCAGCTTCAAAGGTGTAACATACTGGTAGAAAATTATCCTACCAGAATTACACATTCTGGTTTATTTTTCCGCTCATGAATCTCAAAATGGGAGAAAATCATACTGAAGAAATGAAAGTTAAAATATGTTTTAATTTTTGCATTGATTGAGGATTAATTTTGAACATCAGGTACCAACGTCTCTGAAAAACCTGTATTCTCTTAGCTGCCTAATTCACCTTTATTTTTTTCATATGTTTTCTGTGATTAACTTGATGGGTGTCACTAATCAACCCCTCTGTTAAAAGGCAAACATTGCCTATTTAATAAACATAGAATTTTTGTTTGTTTGTTTTAGTTTTGAATTTATTTTTAATTATTCCAGCATTTCCTGAACATTTTCTCTGACAAATACCAATTACTGTAATATCCCAAACAGCTGAAGTGGCAGCCAAGACAGGTGCTGATTTAGTAGGGGTAAGGCACAGGAAAAGAAACGGATGATTTTTGGAAGGGACCACTGAACCTTAGGTTGCTTTTCTGCTCTTCCTCAGAGAAAACAACAACAAGGTGCAGACTAGTCTAAGCTGCCAGAACTTCTGGTTAACAACTTCTCTTTTGTTTGAAAATGACTTTCTATAGAAGAAAAATTAATTACAAGCCAACTCACCACAACTTTTGTAGCCTATGTCTGCCTTTCTAAGGTGTCCTTTACACTTAAGATACTGATCCTGCTTTCCATATTTGAATACGAGTCACTCCACTGAAGTCTTTAATTTTTAGAGAATTTTCTTCTGTTATACAGAAGCATTCAATCTGAATGATTTTGAGCTCTAAGAGACCTTTCGGTACCAAAAGAAGCTATTGTAATTATTTATAATTATTATAATGGTCTGACCTGCTGCAAAACACGGGCTGGGTAATTGTGTTTAGCAATTCCTTTACTGAATTAAATAGCCTGTAATGGAGTTTGAGTCTTTCTGTAAGCAAGACGTCAAATTGTTGTTCTGGGCTTATTTTTAACGTGGAAGAGATCTGTCTGGATCCCTGCCACCTTCTATTAGGTCTGCGTTTAGAGAAACGATTGGAGATGTTTACTGTTGCAGTTGTGTTGAATGGCTGGTATTAGCGGTATTGCCTTGATTACTTTTTACTGCTGTCTGGGGCTGGATTCTCTTTCAATTGACTTTTAATCTACAGTTTTTATACTGGTTATACCACTGTATTTTGGGGGTGAAGGCTTAATTGGTGGGTTATAGCTTGGTTATTCCTGTAGCTTGAGGAAGCAACATTACACTAAAGAGAAAGATTAGGTTTTATTTATGCTGTATAGAGACTATGCGCTTACCGTCTGACGGGCTTCCAGACTCGCTAAGCTGGATTGCATAGGGTCTTCCCTGAAGGCCCCAGGACCTGGTTAAAAAGAAGGGAAGAAACAGAAATGAATGGAGGTCTGGGGGAGACACAGTGATCAGGAGGGAAGACAAGATTAGGGGGATCATTGCAATCAAAGAGATTACACTGGGGCTATTGTCTCTCACTGTATCATGACAGAGAGTGAATTATCATTCTGAAGTCAACTTCTCTGTACCTGCCATGATTTTGACATATCTGAAGAACATCGGGTTAGTTATTCATTCCTTGTAAGCAGGCTGTTTCATACCGTCCACAAGCACTGTGCCCCAGGTCTAAAATCTTTTCTAGTTATTCTGCAGTCTTTCACAGATGGTAACACATAAAGAGGAACCAAGGATTTAAATAATGGCATATGGAGGTTTTGTCTTGTTTTTTCCTCTGTTCCTTTCCGAATAATCCCTGTAATCCTATTTGCCTTTTTTATGACTACTGAGAATTGAACTGATGTTTTCATGGAAGAACCTACAGTAAATTCAGTAGTTTCTTTCCTGCATAGTAATATCTAGTTTAGAGCCCTACACTTTTCATGAAAAATTATAATTTTTTTCTGCTTTGCAGTGACTTTTATTCTCCCATTTTATCAGAAAGAACTTTCTGCAATTCTTCAAAGTCAGTTTTTGCTTCTCTCGTTGAATGATTTAGCATCAGCAGAAAACTCTTCCCATTTTCTGGAGCATTTATGAAAGTGATGAACAACTGTAGCAAAGCTTCCTGTGGGGCTCTATTCATAATTGCCTTTCACTCCTACTTTTCATTCCTACTTTTTATTTCTAATTACCTTCTAATCATGCTGTTCCCTGTTTCACTCCGGACCAATGGTCTGCTTGTCCATGATGTCAAATTGCTCCTGAACTCCTGCTTCCATGATTCTCCTAGCTCTTTCTGGCAAGCTAATCCATGCCAGCTTTGCTCCCTCAGCCCAGATAAGTCTTCCAGGACTACCTGTGAACATTGAGTGCCATGTGTTAAATAATTGATTGCCCTGTGTTAAATCATCCCAGGCTTTGGGAAGCTCCACCTAGAGAAGCAGTGGAGAAACAAAACAAGAAGTGGTACAGCAGCTCAGTCATGTGGGTTGTGCCCATAGCATGAGGGAATTATGTTTTAAGGTAAAGAAACAAAACACAAAGCCTGAAGCACACATGCAAGTCATTGACAAACTCAGCATGTGTTCTACTGAGTTATTAAGACCATTACCAGCATGGCCACCACTGAATCATCAGTTACTCCTGGTTCGCTGGCTCTGTGTCCGCATGGTGCTCGTGGATGCCAGGAACTTGGCTCCCAAGTAATTGCCTCTGATTGCCAGCCTAAGGAGGAGACAGTGCCTTTTTGACTTTTTTTTTTTCCCCTTGGGGAGAGAAGGAAATCAGACCTTTCCATTCCACTTTCACAAAAGTAGCCCAGAGCCATGGTTGCATTGCAGCTCACTTTTTCTGGATGTGCAAGTTCAGATTGCATTTGTCCAGCTTATTGTCCTGAACTACCTGTGAGCAGATGGCTTCATCCCTTGCCATTCATGTCTTCCCAACGCAAGCCCACTGGTGGTAGCAGTGGCAGTGGCAGTGCCAGACTGTGCATAAACAAGCCTGCCATGACCATTCCACATGGAAAAGGTTGAACTGTCAGAAAGCAGTGGGCTCTTGTGGAGGACTTGGCATAACGTTCTTCATTTCTGGAAGTCCTGGACACAGCTGGTCATCAGTGGTGCATACTGCTGCGTGGTCCTACTAACCCCGTTGCTCTCAGGAGGGGGGAGAGGCTGGCCAGGGCTGCAGGTCAGCACAACAAGCACTATAAAGCCAGTGTGTGCCTCTCGCATCAGTCTCAACTGTATGTGGGAAGGCGTGAAGGACCAGCTTCCCCAGGATGGCAGGAGCCCCTCATTTAGCCCCATCCCAAGGGATGGGCCCACTAGAGTGTCAAGGTGTGCTTCCGAAGCACATGCAAGAGGGCTGAAGCCAACGAGGCCAGCAGCCATGGCCCGAGGCTTCATGCAGTCCACAGAAACGCAGAATGGACCAAACTGCTGTGGATGCAGCCTGTTTCGTGGAGCCTCTCGGCTTTGTCACATGCTGTGCAGGCAGCAAAGGACGGGAGAGGGTAGTGGTGGGAGGCAGAGGGGAGAGCACAGGCATGAAGGGTTGAGGGATGAGTACTGAGCCGTGATTGACTCCAGAGGGTACTAATTTCAACCAAAAGCAGAATGAGCGAGGGAATGCTATCTCCTGCAAATCCCAACAACTGCGTAGTTTCAGTTTAAAACAAACTGGATCATCTTTTTCACAAGCTCAGATCTCTAAATCTGCAAAGTGAGGCTTTTCTCTACAAAATCTGTGCAGACCACGTGTCCAGAGATTTTTATCTAGTATTACCATACCCACTAGTTTTCCTTCTGTGGGTGCCGGGCTTACAGACTGGCTTGTAATTCCAAGGGTTTAGTTCCCCTGGAGCCCTTTTTAAACACTGGTATCACATTTGCACAATTTTTTTTTCTCTGGCAACAATGCAGTTGTGAGCAAGAGATTACACATGATGTTTAATAATTTTACTATTTCCTTTAGAAGTTCTGGATGAATACCATCTGGTCCTGGGCTGAGCTGGATTCAGCGTCTGCTGGTTAAATTGCTAGACTAAATGAGGAATAATTTTCTATGAACTCTTGACTCTCCTTTTGGAGTGGATTTCTGCATGAAACATATGAAGATCAAAGAGTTTTGTTTTTCTAGGCATTTTTTTGCATAGATTTACTCAAATGTACAGCAAGTAATGTTTGGACAGTTCTGAGTTGCCTTTTTAACATCATTTCTCTCTCCGCCCATTTAGCTACTTGCATGATAGATCACCCTCTCATGCAGATCAGTATCATTTCATTGTCTCCCTGCAAGCTTTCAGAGACAGAAAAAGGAAGCTGTTTTAATGAAATGCTTGCTAATCACAAATGTAATTTTATTACTTAGGAGAAATAATAACCTGAATGTCTGTCCCATTTTAACTTCATCATGTGTTATTTGGGATGTTGGAAGTTTTAGGTAAGAACTTCCTTTCAGTTAGCTACTTTATTAGCAACACTAATTTATTAAAAAAAAAAAACTTTGTTAATTAAGAAATAATTTAGGTACCATAGTGTACCTGTGTAGATAGATAGTTTAGAGAAAAGTATACAAAAATATTTTTTCCCTGTGTTCAAAGAAAAAGAGCTCTGCAAATGCACAACAAAAGAATCTGCCTTTTAATTTTTTTGTTTTGTTTTGTTTTAGTCTTAATCCTTTTTTTTCTCTGTAATCTCAAATACTGAACACACTGGCTTTGCAGCTAAAACAGTTGCTGTCTTCTGTCATTTCATGCCATGTGTATAATGCTTTTCTTGTCCAAACCCAAACCACATCAATTTACAGTTGCCTCATTCTTTTTTCTGAAGAATAAGCATCTGTTCTGTTTTTTTCATTAATTTGACAAAGGTATTTACTTAAATACAAATAGAAACTCCACTTGTAAAATGATGAATTTGGAAAAGCTTATCTATATCTTGTGTCAAACCTACAAATAATTCTGGGTTTGTTGCCAGGTCTTTTTTGTCCTGGCAGATGAAGTAAAATAAATGAATATATGGAAAGTTGTGGTCTACTTCTGTTCCCACTTGCCAGGGTTATGCTGGCGTTCAGCCGCTGATTTAGTGGAGTTACTCACACAGATACAAACTATAGGGAGATCTGAATTAGGCCACGTGTTTGGAGAACACTCAGAATTCTCAGGAACACCTTTATTTTAAGCTTTTTCAAGGGGACCTGAGTTTGAGTCCTATCAGTGTCTCACAGTAACTGCAGTTAGACCAGTTTATATCATACTCAGCTGAACTCAGTAACACAAGGATGAAATTTACTTCAGAGCACCTTGTTGTACCATCAATGATTTCTGCAATAGCATTTGCCAGCTGCAGAGGGGATCAAAGGCAGACAAGGTGCAATGCACATTGTGCAATGTTCAAGTCTCACTGATGAACAGCAAGAATAAAGCACATTGTCTCTGTAAATCTTCAGATCCAATTTTATAATCATGTTAAAATTTCTGTGGGCTTTCTGGGTGGAAGAACAGAGAGAAATTCAGTTTTGCTCCAGAGATTGCTATGCCAGTGTTGCATAAAGTTTAGGGGAAACTGCTTCAAAGAAATATGTGTAAATGGTCTGTCCAATGTAATGTAAGACCACACAAAAATCCCTCCAACACCCTGTGACAGGCGATAAGATACCATTATTCAGGTCTGGGGTGAGTAATTATCCACGTGCTCCTCCCACATGGTTTATAGTGCACATTGCGACTCATGTTGGGACTGCTCAGCCAGTGCTGGCCTGTCCCTAGGCTCAGCTGCATCTCCTCTCTCCATACACCCAGTCCTCTAAGTAACTGTTAAAATCGAGGGCAGAAGTTATAACATCGCTCGCTGCACAACTGAAGCGAACCCTTTTGCTTTTCACGGCTTATCATAACTGATGCATAAGTGCTTATGAGAAATTAATAGAAACCCATGAAAGAGGAACATAGATATTTTTAAAATGTGCTTATTTCTTTTGTAGGCCTTACACTGGGTTGTACAGCCCTATTTTTTTCTTCATCCTGTGAATATATTAGTTTGCCAGAAAAAACAGTTCAGCATTCAAGCTAGAAATGCAAGAAAATAGCTCTGCACACCCTTAATGTTGTGGGTGCTAGAACAAAGAGATACAAGATCATTATAATGTCAGCAACAAAATGATATAACTGTTCTTGATGCTACTCAGCCCCTTAAAAATCTCAAAACTGGAACAGACTGCTAAATAAACCCCTACCTGTAACAATCCAGAACTGTAGTCTTGTCTTTTTAAGATTCCAGTTAAAGACATAAAGACTCACTGCTATTTTACTGCTAGAGTTTTTCTTTAGTGGATCTCAAAGAAGTACATGAAAGAAGCTAGTTATGCTATCTGTAGTCGCTATAAGCTTTAATTCTGAGATGAACAAAATGAAGCACAAGAAAGTGAAATACGTAGCACTGGCTATGAAGTGGGCTGGTGGAAGAGTCAGGAAAAGGAAGGCAGTCTCTTCAGATTTGGTCCGGTGCTGTATTTGTCAGACAGCTCTGCTCTCAGAAGAAGCCACGTTATACTCATAACGTTAAGATCAGCTAGACTTCCACATTTCTGCAGGATTAGATAAAGCGATGTTAGTTTCACAACACCAACAAAGTCATTAAGGGACTGGCTGTGCGGTTAGGAAGGAGGAAACAGAGAAAGTCAGCTGATGTGTTATTGGGTGAATTGGTACCAGCATGTCTGAGGCCAGGGCTTTAATTCAAGATTCCAAAGTTTATGTGTCTTACTATGTACAGAGAGAAGTCACACTGTGTTTCATGACATCTGACCTGACATCTACATTTTTGGAAGAGCATCAGTTTCTGTAACAGATGATAAATATCTTCAAAGTAATGCTACTGAAATGTGTTCATTGACATCGGAGTTCCCCAGAATCACATAATCCGTGGCTTAAAGGAACCTAAACTATGGGTAGCAAGAGAAGTGTTGTCTTTACTAGAAAAATACTGAAAATTACACTTACATAAGAATTCCTTTGATCAGTAACAGTAGTTCTTGAAAGCTTCAGTGTTTACAGGAATCATGAACTTTCTGTAAACAGCAGTCCTCTGAGGTGACATAAATTTGTACCAGTCTGTACAAGAAATTGAACATACAATTTTCTTATATTTTGATGAATTCTGTATTACTCAGTAGCTAAAGAGGGGCATATAGCTTCACTTTTTTCAAAGTAACCAACTGGCTAAGTCTTTTCTCAACAACTGAATTTAGAGTGTGAATTTTAGTTATCTGAGACAATTGAGACCATGAAGTAAGGGTAAAGCATAAGAAAAAAGGTAGAACAGAAAATAAAGTATTTGCAGTATTTGGTAACAAAAGAGCTGTCCAGAGAATTCAGAAGAATTCAAAAATTTTAGGAGATACTGGAAAACTTCTATCCTTTAGAAGACTTTTCTACCATTACTACTGGTACAACATAGACAGCTACTATTGTCTATAAACCCCTACCAGCAATCCCCACAAAGAAAGAATACTCTCTCCTTGAAAGTAATTAACCCAAGTAAGATTTTGATCTAATAGAAAGAAAAGCAAAAGATTATGTGACGTCTAGAATTTTGCTGATTTTCCATCGTCACGATTTTGCGTGGAAGGGTGCTCAGACAGTGAGATAATGGGTTGTCCCCTTCAGCTTCTGGGACTCCTAGAATGAAAACAAGATTTTAAGTTGGGCTCATGGCTATGTGTTGCTCTGTACAAATTCAGTATTTTATTGTTTGACTCTTGTTCTTGTACTGTGACAATCTCCAGACCAGTTTTTTTGGTTAACTGGAACTCCGCTAGCTGACAGTTTGGACGAATAACTGAACCAAGTAAGACAAGGTATAAAGAAACCTTCAAGAGCGAAGACAATTTACCCCAGCTGAAGTTCTGTTCTAGGTCTTCACTTCTGGAATGTTTATCTTTATTTGTAAATTAGCCAAATTATCCTTCCATTCTGGACTTCTTTGATAGGAATTATGCTGTCCAATAACTGGAGGTAGAAAGCTGTCAGTTATAAGTTTTTGAGAAACTGAGGGAGGCACATCACGCCCATAGTGATAATAAATACTCTGATTTATTTCAACTATTGTGCTAAGCTGTCCTGGGAGTATTTGATAGTATTTCCATACAGAGTAATTTCAAAATATTATTCAAACACTGAAACATTGAAAATAATAATTTCCAGAATTTCACTGCAGATAGGCTGTTAAAAAATAGTATTATTGGCTTTTCTTGCCATGCTTTTGTCTGTATAGTTCTTAAGAAAACAGACTCGGAGGAACAATTGCCGTAGTTAGTTTGGACTATTTGCCCGTGTTTATACAATATTACATTGTGCAGGGAGTTAATGTGACTGAAAGCATGTAAGTTTTAAATTCATTTTCATTGTTTAGTCTTTGCTTACATTACAAAACTGTTTTAAAGCTGCCAAGGAGAACACTCAACTCTCAAAAGAATGGAGAAACAAAAGTCCAAGGACAAATTCTGCTCTGAATTCTCTACGCTATTTTTGACAGAGCCAGACTCAGGTAGGATGCTGTGGTACCCCCAGATATCCAGGGGCTTATAAATCAGACAAACATAACAGAATCTGGATCTTTGGGATATAATCCTTGTATACAGAAAAGTTACGTGATGCACCATTGATTTTGCTTTAACAAGCATTTGAAAATTTGCAGCTAATGTGGATGATTTCTTTCAATAATTTTTTGTGTGCCTGAAGTCACTATCTTACATTTGCAATTTCATGCGTACTGGTTTGGTCCTTTCTGTAATCAGCTGCACTGGTGTTCAGCGTGCTTTGTACAGGCAAAGCAGTGCAAAACAGTCACAGATCATACGAATTGTGGCTGCTGTATCACTGCTCAGATACCTTATTTCTTCCCAGTGTTCTCCTTTTATTCTAATGTGCTCTCCTTTTATTCTAATACATTCATTTTGCAGTCCTGCAATGTTGGGAAAATGAATAAATCGAAGTAGGAAAGATATTTCTGATAGGACCGTGATAAAAGGTCAGCAACAATTTGTATTTATTTTTACAAGCTTTGCTTATTGAAGTAGTTGGAGCAAGTAAAGGGTTTTTAAAATATTTTAAGTAATATGCTAGTGAAATGCTCCCAGATTCTAGTCTCACTCACTCTGGTTTTAAACTTAGCAGCACCAGAAGTATAATCTTGCTTAAACCATAATCTTACAGTGTTCTTACATCTTTAAATTTAATTTACATTTCAGTTAGAAAGCCAGAAGTGTCAGCTGCAATTTTATACTTTGAAAAGACAGACCTCCCCAAAGTGTTCACTTAATTCTTAATGACTGCTCATAAAAGTTGTTATTAGAATTCAAATGGGAATGCTCTGGCAAAATAAAAAGTAAAGTACTATTTACTTCATCAGCTGTTCAACGGAGTCATTTCATACTGGAATATTTGTTCACAACATCTTATACAGAGAAGGCTGGAAATTTAAAATTGGATTCTGTGGGAAATATTCAAATAAATTCTAAAAAATCAAATTATTATATAAATTGCTAAATAAAGTTGATATTCTGTGTTAAGAAGGAGTGGGTGGCAGGTAATACACAATATTACCCAACCTAAAACAACAGGAATCTTGTTCTTCTGGTCTGACATGTTACTATATATCCAAGGTCTTCCAGGCTTGATTCTATTTGAAAAGCAACTGGCAGTACAAACTGATATTCCTTTGATGAAATCCAGCTTGCTTATCAAGAAGCAATAGATTTAATTTCACTGAATAGTACAGGGGAAAGAGAAACAAAATGGGATTTTTTCTCGCTTACACTTTTCCCATCATCCTGTTCATTGCATAGTGACTTGATTAATTAGTGACATAATAACGACTGCTTTTCCTCTGTTACTTCTTCGATATATCCTCATGAGTGCTTCTTTAGATATTACCCTTCCCATTTGTGTGTATTTTTGCCTCCTTTAAGCCAACTTAACCAAAACTGTGAATTTGCAAATAGCACTTGAAGTCCTGACTCAGTCCAGTTTCATTGCTACATGACTGCTTACTCCTATTAATGACTGATAGCCTCAGCTAGGGCAAATCTCTACGGTTTTGCTAAACTGTTCTACCAGCTTCTTCGCTTGTCTCTTCACTTTCATTTTTTCACTTCTGGGGGTGTTGGTCAACAGCCAGCTGAACGTGACCCAGCAGGGTGCCAAGGTGGCCAACAAGGCCAACGGCATCCTGGCTTGTATCAGGAATAGTGTGGCCAGCAGGAGTAGAGAAGAGATCACGTGCCTGCGCTTGGGACTGATAAGGCTGCACCTCAAGTACTGTGTTCAGTTTTGGGTCCCTCACTACAAGGAGGACATTCAGATGCTGGAGCGTGTGCAGAGAAGGGCAACGAGGCTGGTGAAGGGTCTAGAGAACAAGTCTTATGAGGAGCAGCTGAGGGAATTGGAGTCATTTACCCTGGAGAAGAGGAGGCTGAGGGGGGACCTTTTTGCTCTCTACAACTACCTGAAAGGAGGTTGGAGTGAGGCAGGTGTTGGTCTCTTCTCCCAGGTAACTAGCGATGAGAGGCAATGGCCTCAAGCTGCATCAATGGAGGTTTAGATTAGATATTAGGAAAAATTTCTCTACTGAAAGAGTGGTCAGGCATTGGAACAGGCTGCCCAGGGAAGTGGTGGAGTCACCATCCCTGGAGGCGTTTAAAAAACATGTAGATGTGGCACTTCAGGAAATGGTTTAGCAGGCATGGTGGTGTTGGGTTGACGGTCAGACTTCATGACCTTAGAGGTCTTTTCCTGTCTTAGTGATTCTACAATTCTATGATTCTATGATTCTATGATACAAATAATTCCAGCCTTTCTTCAGCCCTTTAGCACTATGACCTTTGTGAAAGTTTTCTAATTTTCTTCCTGGTCTTTCTAGGAACATGTTTCAATATACACTGTAAGATTCAATCCTGTATCCTGTTCATTAACAAAATAATAACATTTTTTATGTAGTACCCCTGTCCTTTTTTTGATTTAGGAAATTCGTTGTGCCTTGGAAAGATTTCTTTACAGAGCTCTAAACAGTGATGCAAAACAGAAAACTTGACTGTATTTGTGTATTTAATTTTTTTTTGGTTTCAGTGTGCAGAGCTTCATCTGAAATCAAGTCACCTGGGTTTGTTTGTGCTCCCTAGAGCTACGTGCAATATTTTGGTGACATTTTTCCTTAAGCAGATGTGTATACTAATTTGTATTTTTAGGGTTAGTGAGAGCGGGGTAGCCTGCTATTCAACAGCTTAGAATCCAGCCTTCAGAGCTATGCTTTACTTACGTTTGCTCTTCCATCTCACTGTTCCACTCTTTTCAGATGGTTGCTTTGACTTTCTGTGCATGTTCTTATTACGAACTTATTTTCACAGCAAAAACTGATAATTTAGTTGTGTTTCATACATGCACAACAATTCTTGTAACAGGCAGCATTAGTACTCAATCTTTTCAGATCATTTTCTGCAATAATCTATTCCTGTACATATACAGAGAAGCTGTGTTTAGAAATTTGGTCTCAGTTTTACATTTTGATTTAATCTCTTTTGAACTAATATAGGACAATTACAAGTATTTAAACACAGAATTCTTTAGGCTCCTGCCATGCCCTGAGATCTATCAGAGCAGACTCCATTCCATAGTTGGTGAAGATATTTATTCAATCCCTGGTGCTCCTTTTTGATGGTATAAAGCATTTGTCCGTACAAGGAAAGAAAAGTACCATCAGTGGAGACAAAACTATGAGAAACTTCTGAAGGTTCTGTTTGCTGTGTTCAGTTCATTCAGCATTTCCATTTTGTGGCCCTCCTAGCTGTATTCTCAATAGAGCAGACATCAAGTTCAGGAAGCAGAAGTCAAGGAGAAAGATATCGGAAAATCCTCGTGATGGAAGTGAGGATCCCCATGACCCAAACTAGAGTGCTCCTTTTAACAGTTAGGGTATCTGGTTGTCTTCCAACTATATCACCATCAGGAAAGAATTACAAAAACCCTGCAAGAGTTTCTAGATCTTCTTGGTTTATTCCTCCCTTTTGAATCTTCTATTTGAAAATGTAACAAACAAGGAAACCAATCAGCCTATTAATCCTTCGTATTAAAAAAAAAATCAAAAAGGATTAATCCATTTTAATTGTCATAGAATCTTAATTAGAAGAATAAAAAATGTCTAGAATTGATACCCAAGGAGAGATCCTTGTTCTGCCTCTGACGTTTATCGTTCTACGTCTTAATGATTAAGGAGAGGAAGACTATGGTTTAGACACTAAGTAATGTATGCAAGGTGACCTGCTGTTGTTGAGGACTTGCAACACACACTGACATGTTTCTGTAATAAATTGTATATATTCCAGGCAGTGAACAAAAGTACAGCAGACTACCTTAAAAAAATTACTACATTTTCCATGGCAGACAAATTCCCCTACTCAGTAAGTTGGATGTGGTATCACGAAGCTGTTTCAGTGGAGTAATGCTCAATACTGCATAATAAATAAATAGAAAATCAGTTTTCAATGTTTTGAAATGGCAGACATGAAACTCTACCACATATATTTTTCAGATGTTTTGAAAAAGGGAATACTTCCTGCCACAGACAAAACCCAAGGTCTGCTTGTATTTACATCCCATAGCCTCACAGAAATCAATAGGTTTGAAAAGAACACAGAATCTCACCCTAGCATACCTCCCTAGCATACCTATACACTGTTAAACTCTGACCTGGAGATGCTAACTAAGAATCTCCTGAGACATCTCTTTATAATTCATTTCTTACTTACAGACCAATTGGTTAAAGTTTGTAAGAACCTTAAAAGAAGCGGCTAAAGTAAGCTGTTATGTGTGTACTGGGAAAATGTTTGCTCATGAATGTTGAATCATGTCTTTTAAAAGGTTTGGATATGTACAATAGTTGTGTAAATTTCCCAACAGATTTGCTAGCAGGTGAATATACAATTTAAAGTCAAGATATAAAATATATGTCATGTATGAAGTGCATAAACTACTCAGTATATAAACTGTATTTGTGATTCAGCATGTGTTTTTCTTCAAAATGGATCTAGATCAATAAACTCCGCTTCTGTTTTAAACCCAAGAAATCCTACATCTGCATAATTACGTCTTAACAGTCACTGTAAACGTATACATGGGATTTTGCAAACCAGAAGATACAGAATGTTACTGCTAAAGCCCGTGTCACTTGACATAAGAAAACACATGAAAAATGGACTAAATCTAATAATACCAGAAAAATCAGGGACTTGGTGCATGTTAGATGTTTTACATATCTGACAACTCACAGTTGCTGCTATGACCCAGCAATGCTATTAAAAAGTACCAGCAATAGATATCATGACCTGAGATGCATGATCCTCTCTAGGGAGGCTTATACCAATCTGTTATATACCATATATACATATATATATACACACTGTATACCAAGGTCTGTTAGGAAATTACCTAAAATCAAGAAATGAAGCAATGTGAAACTCCTAAAACTAGGCTGATAATCCTTGACATTATTGGTAGTCAAAGTCTAGCTCTCAAGTTCAGTCACGTGTTAGATAAAATATATTACTTCTCATGAACAATAGTCTGCAGTAAGAGATGTTTTCTGCCCTGATAAGTGAAGATACATCATCTAAGCCTCCTACATTCTTCAGATTGCATCAGTGGTATTTGGGCAAAAAAAATCTCATTACTCCATGGGAACTGATTATTTTAAATAAAGTATTGAAACTTGTCCAAATATACGCTGTCACTTCTTGGGCAGTAATTTGAATAAATCTTGAAATTTATGAGGATGAGTCACTGACAGAAATTTCTTTTTTGCCACACCTCTCTGTTATCAGCTGCAACCAATGTATCATGGTTCTGAGAAAACTAGTGGATGTTATAAAGGTGAGCTTGCAGAATTGGTCCATAACTGAGATTAAAGTTTAATATACATTAGTCTAATTAAAAGAGTGAGCACACTGAGCAAAGGACTGAATATGATATTCTCTGGAAGAATCTGCTTGGATGAGAAATCCAGGGGGTAGCTGTTTGAACCTGACGCTTTAGCTCCCAAGTGAAGTTCTGCTAATGGCTTGAGATGGAGGATCGGGGTTATGGATTTTAAACCCTCATGAGTTAAAATGGTTCCAAGTGGAGAAAGAAGAAATGAAGATCTTGCGCCAGCAATGTGCCCTGGTTGCCAAGAAGGCTAATGGGATCCTGGGGTACATTCAGAGGAGTGTGGCCAGTAGGACGAGGGAGGTTCTCCTTCCCCTCTACACTGCCCTAGTGAGGCCCCATCTGGAGTACTGCGTCCAGTTCTCGGCTCCCCACTTCAAGAAAGATGAGGAGCTACTGGAGAGAGTCCAGCGGAGGGCTACAAGGATGGTGAGGGGACTGGAGCGTCTCTCCTCTGACGAAAGGCTGAGGGAGCTAGGCTTGTTTAGCCTGGAGAAGGCTGCGAGGGGACCTTATAAATGCTTACAAATATCTCCAGGGTGGGTGTCAGGAGAATGGGGCCAGACTCTCTTCAGTGGTGCCCAGTGACAGGACAAGGGGCAACAGGCACAAACTGAAGCAGAGGAAGTTCCTTCTGAACATGAGGAAGAACTTCTTCCCTCTGAGGGTGATGGAGCACTGGAACAGGCTGCTCAGGGAGGTTGTGGAGTCTCCTTCTCTGGAGATATTCAGATCCACCTGGACAAGGTCCTGTGCAGCCTGCTGTAGGTGACCCTGCTTCGGCAGGGGCGTTGGACTAGATGACCCACAGAGGTCCCTTCCAACCTCAAACATTCTGTGATTCTGTGATTCTGTGACCTGGACAGGAGTAGCTTTTCAGATGAAAAAAATCCAAAACAACAACAACAAAAAATCCAGTTTACCTGAGAGGGGATAAAAATGCCCTGTTCTCCTGACTGAAGGAAGGCAAATTTGGAGGGCCTTGGGGGCAGGGAGGATGTATGTAGGTTTTGTCTGAGTTTGTTCTGTTGTTTTTTTTTTTCTTTAATGTCTTATCCTTTTGTTTTGGCAGAAACAAATGTTGTTGGGGTTTTGGGGATTTTTTGGCTTGGTTTTTTTTGTTGTTTTTTTTTTTGTTTTTTTTTAAACCTGGGTTTCTGTGACACTTGGCTGATCTGGCTGGGACACAGCCATCTTTACCCGTGACCTGGTCTGCCATGAGGGATTGCACATGCTGTCATTCTCCCGGCAGTGTCTCATGTTGCACAAAAAAAAGGAACAACTTGGAGATCTACACAATAATTATGACATATTATCAGGGTGAATGCAATGTGTAGCTCCTCCCGGACAGCATTAACCCCCTATACTCAGGGTGTCAAGGAAAGGTAAGTGGCTTATCTATAGTAACAAGTGACAACAGTTGCGTGCTTAGTTATGTTCTGCACCATACCTCCTTCCCTCACTCTGCCAGCACTGACTGTGTCAATGCACTGATCGTGTCAATGCACTGACCCTCAGCAGAGGCACAGGGGCAGTTCCCACCACCCCCACCCCCTTCATCCCTCCCCACCCCTGCTTCCCCACAAAGCAGCCCTAAGAGAAGACTTCATGACTTGACATTTCTACCAGCAAGAGAATGAAAGATGAAGGAGGGATCAGGGCAGCATGAGTGTTGTGAATTGCTTAGGGGAAGAGCGTCTTGGGAGCAGCTGACGAAAAGTGCTAGGATTGCTGTGCTTGTTGACCGCTCGGATTTTGGGATTGCAGCTGCTGGGATTTTATTGACACTGCTGGGATTTTGTTGACTTCCCTCACCTGTTACTCTGTCATACAAGGCAACTGCCTCCTTTGGTGATATCTGCAGGCAGCCCTGGTTTTTATTGGGTCAGCTAACACGGTTGTATGGAAAAAGCCAAGCTTCCAGGCACTCAGTGCATCCTTTGGATGTTTTTCATTTTTACTGACTGCATTTACACTCCAGGAAATAAGCTGGTCTTCAGAACCATTTCGAAGCATTAAAATGTATTTTGTCTGATGTGACTTTAAATACAACAGTATGATGCAGCTATTGCTTCATATCGTCTCCTCTTCTTATTCGGAAACCCACCAGAGCAAAGAGGGAAAGAATATAGGTGAAATATTTCAGATGCTGACTATGTAATTTTTACTTTCTCTTGCCAAATTCTTTATGATTTCCAGACCTGCAGTGGCAGGTAAATACAAAACACTTGGGATACCAGTATCAGTTATAGCTAACTGCAGTAACTTGATACAAAACACAGAAAGGATAGGTATAACATTGTAGAGCACTGCTGCTGTAAATGGAGGTGGGACATGATGGGGAAGAGAGATTGTGTTCAGAGGCATGGGACAGAGATGAAGAGACCACTGAAAAACCCAATCCAGAAAAACAATGACACCTACACCAGACCTTCTGATAAAACCAGCAAGCTACCTTTGCTATGTGGTACCAGACATCATAAAACCACTCTGCGCTGACTGTACTGTAGTCGCTTACTTGCAATTTAAAAGTAAATCACAATGAAAAAGCAGTAATTGTCAAACATTTATCACATGAACCAAGTTAAACCAGTCATGTGATAGCAGGGGGACAGGCTAAAGAGTTGGTTGGGATTTCTGCCAATGCCTGGTATTTAAGTGATATTTTTTAACAATGGCCCTGTATTTCTCAAGCTGCTGTGCAGTAAGCTCCTTGTAAGGAAACAAAAAAGAAGCACGCACTTAAGCATGAGATTTCTTAACTGGATATGGTAAGGATACAGAAGAAGCAGTTAACAGCACTTGGTGAGATGCTGTAAAGGTTATCTCTTTATTTCGCCTGGCTTTTTAGCTCTGGTTGGTGTTTACAAGTGAGTTTTCCTACCCATATTGCAGACACAACTGACCAGAGAAAAACCCAGTGCATAGGAGGAAGGAAACTAGACTTGAAACAGCCTGGAAAAACAGGGAGTGAAGAGTGACAGATGTGCATGTGCAGAGGGTAACAAACAAAAGCAGATTTGGAGCAGAGGTATTAAACTGTGGGAAATTACTCATCTGCAGCTGACATTAGCTTTTTTTCCTGTTTTGTTGACCTACAGGAGATAAGGATGGCTTTTGCAGACCTGCGAAGTCTTATGCATTGCACTTGAAACTCACCTGATGTATCATTTCCTCATACCCACCAGGAGCAGGGGAAGTCACACATCTGACCAGCAAGGTGTCCTGGCTTCTGTCCCATCTGGCTGATCGTAGTGCCTGCAGATCACAGCAGGGAAACAAGCCCAGCACCGAGCTGTGCTACCAGTAGGAATGCACCCAACCTCTGAGTCCCCACACACCAAGCAGTCCTGATAAATAACACACTCACCAAACACAATGTAAGATTGCTGTCCCTGTGACAGTCCACAGCTTCTCCCAAAAACTGGAAAAGAAAAGGCTGCTGAGGACTGCGCTGGGCAAGGGGGTAGGGCTTCCTCTCACAGTTGCAGCTGCAATGGAAAACTCTGGACCTAGAGGCATTGAGCTGCGGAGCTTATTGGCATGCCCTGGTTTTCTGCATGTACCTGTCTTAGCAGGTGGAGTTCCTACACAAACAAATGATCCTCCTCAACAACAACAACAACAAAACAAGGAGAGGTATACTGCCTCTATGTGAACTCTTTGCAGCATTTTATTATGAACTAGCACACAAAGATATTACACTTTGTATGTTTGTTCAGTTGGGAATGTAGGCAAATATTTTATTAACTCCCACTACACAGAGAAAAAAAAATGTGCTTACTGTTGCCCCTAACTTCATACACGCATGTAAGTGCAGAACTGACAGAAAACTTGGTGTCAGTCAGAATGGATATTCAAGGCACTGGTAGACAACTGGGCATTTGGTTTCCCTGTGCTCTCCCTGAATTGAGAAATGGGCTGTCCTCAGTATTTTGGTTTAGCATGAGCAACTTTTTCAGCTTTCTCTGTAGAGGAAAGTTGGTTGAAGGATTTGGTTCTTGGTTAAAGAACTCTGGTTAAAGAACTTTTGTCTCTGATCACCCATTACTATTCTTCTTTAAACTCGTGTTATCCAGAAATGCTCACAGATGAGTCAAAAGAGGTTGCAGAGATGAGTTCAGGTGCATTTTTATAACTATTATATCTAGTTGTTTTTTCTAGTAAGGTAACTGATGACATCTCTCTTCATTTCCTCACATCTGTGTCACTCCTCTGCAGAGCTCACAGCAGTGAAAAAGTTATAACCTGAGATTTCAGAATCTTGAACCATTCTTTGCTTTACAGAGGTATGGCCATCCTCAGAGCTGAAAATGGCTATCAATGCTTGGCTTTGGAGGTCTATGATCAGCTTCTCCATGTTACCTCCCTGAACTCTCTTAGCTTATTTATCAATTATTCTGGGATTTTCAAATTTGGTATTTCAGCTTAGTAAATTAAGTGAGAACTTAATTACATGGTCCTGTTACAGATGCACCTAGGAACAGATTTTCCCAAAAGGACTAAGCGGATTAAAGTTCTTTGCATTTATATCACCCAGCTAGATGTACATAGTGCCACACAGCTGCTCTGCTTAAACGAGGGCTGTGCTGGCTCACTGTGCTGAACAGACAGGGGTAAAATATTCAAGAGCACAATAAAACTTCACCTGAGGACAGGTCAGCTAGGATCACTCAGGAAGTACTCAGCAGGGAGCCTTGGGGCTGAACCGGCTGTTCACGCCATCTGGATGTGACACCTCAGGCCCCAAAAAGCAGCTTTTTAAACTGTCTCTCAAGCTTGAACAACATGAATCCAGCTACATCCTACTAGTGCAAAGCCACTTAAACTGCAGCTCAAGGTGTTTTTAAGCTAATCTTTCTGACAGTGCTGAAATGGGTTTGAAGCCGTTTTGCTGTCAGCTCCAGCTGAGAAGCCATTTGAGAAGATGCCGCCTTGCAGCTGTTGACGGCAGCAGCTCAGGTGAGGTGCAGTCGCTGGCTGTAAGAGAACGCTTAGTCCTTCCCAAGGCAAGGCCAGGCAGGTTAATTAAGCCGTGAGTAACGATGACGTAGGATATTATTTAACTCATCAGTGAGACAGACTGAGAATGCTCAGTCAGTTACAGGCCTGGTGCCGGGTCCCAGGTGGGGTGGCCAAAGCCCAAGACCCGCCTGCAGGCTTTCCCTAATGCTTATTTCTGACTCTCATTCCGGCAATGATAGATTGTAAATGTTTATTTAGGAAATAGAACCAGCGCCTGAGGTTTTTACCAGAGCTGCAGGCAACCGCTACCTAGCCTCAGGCCCTCGGGCTGGTGGAGGCCTGCCAGGTGCCTGGGGAGAGGTGGCAGCTGCAGGCTCCGCCGGAGTGGTCTCGCTGGCCCTGGGTACAGCGCGGGGCCTTCCGAGCTGACCGGCGGTGATGCGGCGGGGGTATGTCCCGCACCGGGCAACCGAGCGGCCGCTGCCCCGCTCCGGTCACGACGGGCGGTGGGGAACTGTTCTGCGAGGCGCTGCTTTCCACCCGGACGCGGCCGCAGAGGAGCGCCCCCGCTCCCGCGGTTGCCTGGTAACGCCGCTGAACGAGGCGGGGTGCCGCGGCGAAAGCGGTCCGGCGGAGCAGCCCGCCGGCCGGCAGGGCCCTCGCGCCGCGATGCTGGAGCCGGACAGCGGGCTCTCCCTCACCATAGCGCGGATCGTGCAGCGGCTGAAGGGCTCCAGCCTCCACTCCCAGCTGGAGCGACAGGCCCGGGTGAGCTCCGACCTGGCGCTGTGCCCCCCGGGCCCGCCTCCCTTTCCCGCTCCTCCTCCCCCGGCGCTTTGTTCGCGGCCCCCGGCCCGGCCCGGCCCGTGCGGCCTCAGCCGGCGGTCTGGGGCCTCCTTCCTACCCTCCCCTCGCTCGGCGGAGCCGGAGAGCAGCTGTGTTTGTAGTTTCTCCCCTTGGGACTGAAGGATTTCGCAGTGAAGATGAAGACTATCCTCTTGAAATCTCACTGCTTCAAATAGTTCCTAAAATGAATCGCTTTGTCTTTTAATCTCTAATTTGGAAAGCTTTAAACCGGCCCCCCCTGCCCCGAGTTTGGTGGAAGGAAGTGAAAATAAATGAAAAACGCACATAAAAGTACATTTTTTTCGTAACTGGGAAAACAGTTGCTTGCTCATGTTTGGTAACTTGCCAGTGCTTGAAACCAGCTTTGCATATTTCAGCTGAACTTCATTTCCAATTTTCGTGACCATATTAACATGGTAGTGGTGCTATAACGATTGTTTTACGTTATTGAAATACTTTGGGTTGGGTTTTATAAAACCTTGGGTCTTATTTGGGTTTTTTTGCAAGCAGTGCTTAAAATTGTGTAGATTTTTTTTGGGGTAGAATGTCTGTTATCTCATTGTCTGCCTTAGTTTTGCTGGGTTTTTAGATGAAACATGATTTTCTTCCCTGAATGTCCCTAAAGCTTTCCAGAGCAAGTGACATCACTGCGTGCCTTTTCTGTGGTTTTGGTTTGTTTTTCAGTTTGCTGGTTTGGTCTATCAATGCTTTTTTTTTAAATGTATGTCTGCTTTGCTCCTGTTGGCTGACTGCTCTCTCAATATGTGAGTAAGCAAATGTGCATGACTTGAAGGGGGCTGGAATTATAAGAGAGTGTAGACATTGGGTTCTGTTAAGTCTTGGGGAATTCAGCATCCCAAATAGGTAGCCTGACATGAGGTGTGGAGAGTCAAATTCAAGACCTTGTCCTCAATATAAGGCAGTGATGGGATTTCAGAACAGGACTCTCTTTTAGCAGCTCTGTTACTGATTGTAACAGAACCTATATGTACTCACCCCTGCATCCGTTCATTTGTCTCTGACTCCCGTGAGGCCTGATTTCACAGTCATTTGATACTTTGCATGTTGCTTTTGAAACACGAGGAAGCTTGGTGTCATCAGGAGCTGGCGGGGTGTTTAAATGCTGCTGGTGGATGGCTACTTTGTACAGGTGGACGCCCTGAGGACCTTAGCAGTGCTCTGCCACGGTGGTGTTTGATGCCTGAAAGGGCAGTTAAATGCCTAAATCCCTCCCTGACTCTACAGCATATCAGTTTTCTCAGTACAAGTAGAAACTCTGCATAATTAAAACATAAAGGTAACCTAAAAAATAAATAAAGCAGAGCGTAATGACCACAGCCAAGCCTGTCATGACAGCTTTGCAGAGCGCTGTTTTACGAATTTCTTGGATAAGAAAAAAACCTTAAGTATACATAGGTCAGAGGATTATTCTGCTCATATCAAGTGCTAAAGAGAAAGAAAATAAATGGCGACAAATACTGAGGTTGATTCTTAGAGTAGGTGTTGTAAGAGTTTGTAATAGAAGATTAAATCATAGCTGTAATTCAGTGTAGTGGTCTGAAAGACTGGAAAGTTTTTAGAAACATCAGCTAGACGATTTCTCAATGTAGAGAGTCATCTTTTGGAGGTTGTAGTTGAAATTAATAGGGCCCAGTGTACGCCCTGTTTGTCAGTAATCTTTATGTTCTCTTTGATCTTGCATTTTTTTTATGCACCTTGCATGCATTTATGTTCTTTCATTTACACTATAGACTTGTTTTATTTATAATGATGGTATAGTCATATTATTGCTATACTATGCAGTTGCACAGGCCTTATCCGCGAGTTCCTTTTCCTTGTCCATCCCTTAGCAGCTGTACAGAATTCTGAAGGTTTCTGAATTTTGCTGCTCTCTGTATTAAATTAATGCTTGATTTCCCTCCCACTACATGGGGTATTTCTGAATTTGCGTTATCAAACATGAAATCTTTGCTGTTGCTGTGCATCATACCTGAACTCCAGTTTGTTGGTAGGGTGCGGTGGGGTTTTTGTCCGCTGGGTAACAGGCAGTTTCTGGCCAATGCTTAGTGTGCACTGGTTGCAATATTCATCAATAGGTTGTCCCTTTTTATATGATTTTTATGGTATTTTGGGGGAAGCATACTGTATTTTGAGAATTCTGTTGAGGCAATGCATCAGAATAAAACTTACTTATTGTTTTGGATATTGATACTACAGTTTTATTTTACCTTTATAAACATAGCTGTTTGTCTGTCAGTGTAGAAACCGACTTTGCTGATACTTCTTCCTCAAAAATATTTACCATCTCTGAAAACATGAAAGTCAGAATGGATCTGAAGGTCCGTTGTAATATTGCCGGACATCTTTGAGAGGTCATGTAGTCTCACAAACAGTATGTTAATTATTAACAAAAACTCTGTTTTGTAAATTCATCTCTTCTTTTAATGTCTAGGAAGGGGAGCTCAAAATGAACAGCTTCTTTCACAAGTTAATAGGATTTTGGGAAAAACACAATATCCTGACATTATTTGTGAGAGATGATAGAGTAGCCCTGTGGTTATGAACTGATGTTCATAATGTTTGAACTGGCGCAATGTTTGGCTGTGACTAACAACCTGAGCTAGTGTCAAGGACTGTGATACACAATCTATTTGAAATAAGTTTGGCGTGGGCACGAAATGATTTGCTGTCACAGCTCTAGCTCTGGGGATACCAAGATAATCACATTTTTGTCCTGAGGACTGAAGTAGAGGTAGGGTCATACGCTTGTTAGTGACGATTTGGGAAATAAATGTTAGGTTAATTTTGTAGGTTGAGTTTTGGTATATTGGTAATGTGCCTGCAGTTAAGGAGATTAATGCAGGAAAGAGTATAAATGTGCCTGTCATTTGCTTTGGAATTTCTTCTGAGCGTATTTTGTAGTGTGTTTGAAAGGAAAGAGCAACGGTTACAAAGAGCCAAAATATTAGGTAATAGGTTTTCAACAGGTAGAATTGCTGCTGGGATTACTGGGGCATCCGAGGAGAAATCTGATCTCTGTTTCCCAGGCACATCTTTCACTGTGTGTGAGCTTGTAACCAAATGTGTTTGCTTTTGTCTTAATTTTTTCTCTTTCCTTTCTGAAATGTAAATGTGTTTAAGGTAAAAATTAGAGTGGTTAGAAAAACTGAGTCACGGACCTCTTCAATCACAAAACACAGTTTGAAAACAATTTTTTTGTGAAATATTGCTAAAATTTTGGTTTAGGGAAAAATCTTTTTAAGGGAACTAACAATAACAATGGAACAATTCAGAGACATGAAAAAAGTGCTACCTTTTTAACACATTTTCATTTGAAGACAGTTCAGAAACTTGTTTTTCATCATGTTTTGAAGGAAGGCCGGCTTTATTAATCAGTCTTCATTTTTGTCCTCTCCAGACCTCTAATAAAAGTCAGTCTGAGTTGCGTGGAACCTCTAGTGGCTAGGGGCAAATAACAAGTAAAGTTAAAAAACAAAAAAAACCCACCAAACAAAAGTCTCAGTAGTTTGTTCTAAAGAACTTTTCTAAAACAGAAGGTGAAAATAAAATCAAAGTTAAATGTTCTAAATTATGCTTTAAATTGAACAAGACTCACAATACAAGGAATCCCTCTGGGCATTTTTTGTGTTGGTGTTCTCAGATCTGTTTTTTGTAGGTATGTCTCTAGTGGGACAACTTGAAGGAGAACTTGTAGGAAAACAGGGTAATGGCTGTCAAAGTAGGCCAAAAGTTGTAACTAGAGTCTAAGAATCAGCCCTGACACCCCATCCCACCCCACTCTGACAAGTGAGTATTAAGTTTGGGAGTGAGAAAAGATTTTTAGGAGGTACCTGAAGGTACAAACAAGGTGTGAAGAGGACATATGCTAGGATATGTCATCATCAGAACAGACCTGTGACTAGTATGAGAAAGGTTTAAAGAAAATATTAATCAAAGTGAGAGGTAAAGGTCTTCATGAGACTTCAAATGGGGCAGAGGAGAGGACCTGCTTGCTTTGGGAGCAGCAGGAACGTTGTGGCTGGGATATTGCCGGACTGTGTGCTGCTAAAAGGAGTGCAGGTAAACATCTTAGAATAATTTATGCAGAGTGAATGGTTTGCAAGATATCGGAGGATATTGTTTTCATGACATTTTTCTCCAACAGCTAAAAACCAAAACTGATACTGATCCCTACTTAAGTAAAAGATCAAATTAAGAAGGAGAATTTTTGTGTGAAATGTAGCATTTATTAGATAAAACTTAGCAAATAAATGTAGGCTCATGAGTTATCATAGATAATTAAAGATTCGTTTTCGTGCATTGTATTTAACAAAGGGCTTACTATCCCCTCCTGACAGAGCTTGTACTTTGATTTGAATGGTTCAGCAGTAACATTTGCAGTACAGTGAATTTTAAATTGAATGCAGTTATGTGTATGTTGAACAGATTATGGAGCTCAGAAGCAATGCAAGTTTGATTTGCAGACATTTGTGGGTTTTGTAATGTATATTATGTTTTACCATGCGTGTGTATATTTTATTTGCAGCACTAATTTTATATTCAAATACAACCCAGAAAATTTATTAAAACATCAAAAGTATATTAAAAATGTATCCTGCATATCTTGTAGGAGAACATAACATTTGAAGCTCTTTATTTCTCTTTGAGATAACTGAAGCTCTCTGCCTCAACTGCTAGGTTATTTTTACTTGTATAAGAAAGTTGTTGCGGTTTTGCCTCAATTTGCAATAAAGAACCATGCAGTTACTCTCTCACTCCTTTCCCCTCCTCGGTGGGATGGGGAGGAGAATGAGAGGAAAAAAAGGCAAAACTTTTTTTGGGACCATTTTTGTGGCCTCCTCTGGACCCACTCCAGCAGGTCCATGTCTTTCCTGTGCTGAGGGCTCCAGAGCTGGATGCAGGACTCCAGGCAGGGTCTCACCAGAGTAGAGCAGAGGGGCAGAATCACCTCCCTCAACCTGCTGGCCACGCTGCTTTTGATGCAGCCCAGCTGTGAGCGCATGGTGCCGGGCCATGTTCAGTTTCCCATCAACTGGCACCCCCAAGTCCTGCTCCTCAGGGCTGCTCTTAATCCACTCTCTGCCCAGCCTGTATTTGTGCTTGGGATTGCCCTGATTGATGTGCAGAGCCTTGCACTTGACCTTGTGGAGCTTCATGATGTTCACATGGGCCCACCTCTCAAGCCTGTCCAGGTCCCTCTGGACGGTATCCCTTCCTTCCAGCGTGTCAACTGCACCATGCAGCTTGGTGTCATCATCAAATTTGCTGAGGGTGTGCTCAATCACACTGTCCATGTTGCCATCAAAGATGTTAAAAAGCACCGGTCCCAATACCGATCCCTGAGGAACGCCAGTCGTCACTGGTCTCTACTTGGACATTAAGCCATTGACCACAATTTTTTCAGTGTGACTGTCCAGCCAATCCCTTATGCACCAAGTGGTCCATCCATCAAATCCATGTCTCTCCAATTTAGAGACAAGTAGGTCATGTGGGACAATGTCAAATGCTTTGCTCATGTCCTGGCAGACGACGACATTGCTCTTCCATTATCCGCTAATGCAGTAACCCCGGCGTAGAAGGCCACCAAATTTGTCAGGCACGATTTGCCGTTAGTGAGGCCGTGTTGGCTGTTGCCAGTTACATCATTTTCCATGTGCCTTAGCATAGTTTCCAGGAGGATCTGCTCCATGATCTTGCCGAGCAGAGAGGCAAGACTGACTGGCCTGTAGTTCCCCAAGTCTTCCTTTTTTCCCTTTTCAAAAATGGGGGTTATGTTTCTTCTTTTCCAGTCACTGAAAAGGGGATTATTTGTTAGTTTTCGTTGAATTTACTTCTGCTAAAGCTGGACTATATTTGGGGTAGTGTGCTTTATTGCAATTTGGGAAATGATATCAATAAAAGCTAAAAATATTGTGCGCTTGTGCAAAATCATAATGAGCAGTAGTAAATGCTCTGAAAATGTACGTACTTATCTAAAAGAAAAAGGTTTTGGAGAGAAATGATGGATAGCCTGTAAAAATATTTGTATTGTGTAAAGTTATTTGCAGAATTGTTTGCAGCAGGATAAGAATGTGTGTTCACCTGATGCAGTTCCACATTTCAGTGTAGTTGGATCACTTCTCTGCGGTGTTTATTCTTGCTGAGAAAAGAAATAGTTGAACACAGGAGTTATGCTGGAACACTTTGTTCTGTCAAGCCTCCTCTTTGTAGTGTGTTACTGGTCCTCTAGCTATTCTCCTGTAATACTCTGAGTACTGTGTGTTGATGGCTGGTCTGTCCTCTTGCATGAAATGCTGCTCCAGTCATGATGACTGAATGCCATTTCCAAATTTAGATGTTGATTTGCAGATAGATTTGTCTCTTTGTATTCACTTGCTCTGCAAGTCAATTTGCTGCACCCAGCAACTTTTCCCAACTAGCTCTGTGCTATCCTTTTGCTTGCTTTCAGCCAGGTCAGTGCTGAGTGTCTGGATTTTCTTCCGTCTTGGCATCCAAGTACAGAAAGTGTAATCCATTTAGAGGATCTTTTATGATGGTGACTGCCCAGATCTCAGCAGGATACCTTACAAAAATCAAAGGCAAAGAAGATGTGCACAGAACATAAAGAGAAAGGATTGCTAGTGGTATCTTAGCCCCCCTTTTGGAAGGTTTGGCAAAATTTTGAAAGTCCCCAACACTGTCCTTTCTCTTCTGTACAGCTGAAGGACAAGAGGGTGCCAACAGAGGCTGTAATGATAGCTTGTTTTATGAATGAGTGTCCAACAGCTGGTTGCTTCTTGGTTTGCAAGAAGCTGACCAAGGCTGTAGATGAAGGTGGACACTCAACTCTTGAACCCTGGTGCCCTACCCGTAAGAATATGCACCATGCCAGTTATACTGGAAGAGAAACAGGTAGGCATTAACTTTTATTAAAAATCAGTTGTTAATGCCTGCTGAATATGCTGCATTCCTTCCTGTCTTCTTTCAGGACTCTGTCTTGGCCTAGCTGAACCTCTGAATAGCATGGTTTCTTCCCTGGTCTGGCTGTCACTCTTTGCCTTAACAGGTTGTTGCCTAATATTGCTCACTCTCCTTTACCCTGCTTGTGATAGCCTCCTGATAGTACCAGTTTTTTTTTTTAAAGGAAGATACTTGTTTGTCAAGATGTTTGTATTGAAATTGAAGAACCTGTAGTTCTACTGGGGCATATGCTGCATTTTGATCATGCAGGAAATTATTTCAGTTCATCATTACAAATTTTATCAAGGTGGTTTTTTTTCTCCCAATAAACCTTAGCCAGACATTTTTATCAGTGTAAATTGTAGTAATGCTTTTTATATAAAAAAAATTTTGTCAACGTGTTTTTCGTTCTACCAGAAAAACATAGGGGATGAAAATGCAAATGCTACTTAGGCAGTACATTGTATCAAGCAGTTTATAACAAACAAACCCTACCAAAATACCTAAGTTTTTTTGCAACATAGTGCAATACAGAGGAAGGTTAGACCAGTTAGTCCAAAGGGAAGATAAAAGTACGTGGGAGACCCAGTCTAGTAACTTTGGAACATCAGGTCTGCTGGGTCTCCTTGACTCCTCAATTTAGTGCCCATGAACACCCATGTAAATTCTGAAGGAGTACCATCCTGTTAAGTTGTGGCAAAGCAATTCTGAAGGGAGTCCTTTCTCCTACTGAAGTATTTTCTTCTTTGGCGGTGTTACACAGAGCTAGGGTGTATTCTTCTGTGTTAGAACTGGCTGCAGCCGCTAGCTGGACCGTCTGCCAGGTTCTCACCTTTCGGGTATCTAATTTCTGATTTGAAAACTGAATGCCAATCCAGTATGCAATGAGTCCTTAACAGTAACAGTTTCTGTGGCTCTGTAGCTCTGCGAAGTGATGTAGGAATGTATTGAGCATAATCCAGAAGTAAACAAAAGGAAAATTGGAAATGGGAGGAGGCTTTGACAACAGTGTCCTGAAATGGCAAGAGTTGGGGACAGAAATGCCCTGATAATTTGGAGGGGGAGGATTTTCATGTTTCTTATAGGAAAATTTGTCTCAGTAGGGTGTTTTGCAATCAAGAGAAGGAAAAGGGCACAGGAAACAGGCTAAAAATAAAAATTTTGATAAATTAAATATTAGCATAGGAATATTTGCTGCAGCTGCAGCAGGGCTAGGAATGGTCAACTAGAACTTGACTGAATAAATGGGCATGAAGAGGTGAAGGTAACTGATGGAGATTGATGCACCAACGTAATCCTTGGGAGAAAGTTTTCCCCAAAGTTCTGTCCTGCTTCCTTTTTGACTGCCTCCTTGCTGCATACAAAAGAGTCACTGGCTTTTTGTTCTGCAGCTGGCGAACAGGCTCTGTTGGGAACAGCAGTTTGCAAGAAAGTCCTCTATTGTATCTTGTGGCCTGGCAGGGAAGATGGGAAGTTGTCTGTGTGGACTGAACTGCTTTATCCCCTCTCATGCAATATGCTGTTTCAATTCCCAGGAAACTACAAAAAAAAAAAAGGGTCATCAGTATAAGTGTCAGACCTTCCTTAATGAGCCAAAAGCTCAAAAATTTTACACGTGTGAACACCAGACAAGTAAAATACTATTCTCCTGATTGCACTTTTGTCACCTCTTGCACTGTTTACAATGTTAAGATGATGAACCCGCTTTTTAGTAGACTGTAAAGCTTTGTTGTTGTGATTTATCATCTGTCAATGAGTTGTATTTGTGAGGGGTTTTTTGCACATCTAAAAAATATTTTGAAGCATGTGTATCAGGCCCCACAGGTAAACACCCCATGGACCTTGGGATTAAAATTGGGTATAGTTAACCCAGAAGACAAAGTGAACATTTTCAAAAGTGTGCACAAAATCTTCTGAGGAACAGCAAGGCACAATCTGCCCAGTTTGACGCATATTACTTTATTTAAAATTCATACAGCAGTGGTATAAAACCACTGCCTTGTAGCAGAAAAAAATGGAACTCAGCCTGACATGTGTAAGTCCAAAACGGACATAGGACTTTCCATCAAAGTAGGTTCAGAAGGAATCCTTCATAAAGCTGTTGCTTAAAAAGGGCATTTTGTGAGCTGCCCAACAACTCCTATGAAAACCTTTCTTTGTTTTCCTGCCTTAAGTGATGATCCCTTGCCAGCTTTTACCATTGTGCTGAATGGAGTTTGTATTCGTCATTTGACATGAGAGCTGTGCAGCTTATGGCTTGTGTTTTTAATTATCTTTCTTTCTCAGAAAGCATGCTTACAGTCTCTGCTTTTGCAGTCAATAAACCAAATGTAAAAGCCTTGCTTACCTGTAATGGCAAGGTGACTTAAAATAAGAGCAGAAATGCTGATGCTATCAGTCTCTGAGTTACTGGCCATTCCCCCTTTCAACTAGGGTAAATTGAAAGATTTTCTTAAAATTCTGTGTCGTGAATTCATCTAGACCAACTCTTCCAGCAAGCTATGCAACACAGCAAATACCCTCGTACAAACTGTGAGGCAAATGGTGGGATTGTGGAGTTTTAGTTGTGTGTGATGGGCCTAAAGCATGCCGTACTGTCAACAATGCTGTTAGGGCTGGCAGACTCCACAGGCCTGTGAAAGTTTATTTTTAATAGCAGCATAGCTTACTGCAGTAGAATCAGCAGCTGATACACCTACAGCATATTGCTGAGTAGGTGTGGGTAAGAGATGCCTCGTGTTTATAGGTAGATGATGTGGCTATATGCTTCTAACATATGCCTTGAGCTGTTGTGGCAGTGGAGTAAGTTGCACGCAGATCTCCTGGTGCTATTTTCGAGTTAGCAGCCAGGGTTGCTATGTCTGGTGTTAATCAGCTATTGCCACACCCCATGTTTAGGAAAATATGTGTTAGGAGTTTCTGTGGAGTGACTTCTGAGCTTCTGATTGTTGTCCTTTTGGACCTTTGTGGTCTATTTGTGTTCTCCTCTTGGTCTAGCTATAGAAGAAGAAGGAGATGCTGTAGCAGCTGCTCCTGCTGTTGCTGAAAAATCTGCAGCAACCTCTGCGTGGTAGTGTCCTGATACAGTTGTAAAGCTGGTTGGTGCCTAATTGTCTGTGTCCAGTGCATTTCGTTACAAGAGACTGTATATACCCCGTAATCACAGCTGCAGTGGAGAATGTTTGGTCCAAAGTTTTCATTTGGGATTTGAGGATGGCATTTCTTGTCTGAAAGAGGTGAACCGTGGGAGGTTAAATAAGAAGTTATGGAACATTTTTAGTTTGATTCTTTCATGTAGAATACAATGAGTGGCTTCTAGTTATTTGTTTGTGTACCTTATGACCCATCTTTTAATGTGTAGAGTCTAGCATTTGTGCTTTGTGGGGTACTTGCCCAGGATATTAAGCATATATGTCACTGCATACTCCCTCTCTCTTTCTCTCTCTGCTTGCCCACAATACAGCTTTTAGCACTGATGTAAAAGCAAAGACATCAAGTGAGAAAAAAGTTGGCTGATTTTTTTTTTTTTACTGCAGTTACCATTGTCAGATTAGTAGGAAGCATTTTGCTTTGTGTGTGACTTTAAGTATGTATGTTTCTTATTTTATAACTTAAAATATGCAGTTTGCTGTCTTTTTAGTGCTTGCTTGATGCTTATTTATTTATTAATTTATTTTTCATATTAGGTTAGCCTACACAATCCAGATATTAAACTGGAATCATTAAAAGAAGATATTAAGGATTTTCTGAAGACGTCAGGTTTGTAATACTTCATTGATACATTTGTGAATAGTATAGATCTATGTAAGAATATATATGACATACATGATAAAAGTAGTAGTTGTGCAGCTTGGTATCTTGTCGCTGACAGTAGCCAAAACCAGACATTCAGTGATTCCAGATTATTAAACGAGATAGAGAAAATTAAAAGGGAAAAAAGTTCTTGGATTCCAGCAGCATTTTGAAAAACATACTGTGCAAAGAGGTGATTTTACCATTTTAGAAGATACTGGTAATTTTTTTTGAAAGTTCTGAATGATACAAGAGTGGAGTCACTTCTGAAAATGGAAATTAGCATTCATGGAGGTACTCTTGAAAATTTTACCCTTAGTCAAATTTCCAGTTTCCATTGGAAGTTGCAGGCTGTGTAACTAGAATGTGAAGATTTGATGGTAAGTGGTGTAAGATTTATAATAATTACGAACATTGGTCTATTAATATTTATAGATGTTTTAACAATATGATGGCTTTGGAAAAATAGCATATAATTTTTTAACCAAAACTGTGTTGTAGTTATTTGGGCAGTAGATGGAAATAAAGGATATGCAACCTTAATACAGATCTCAACTTACGGTTTTTCCTGTCTTAATTAGGTTAAGGTTTCTTCATCTCTTTCTGTCTGTCTGGTAGGCAGACATGAACTGAGACAGGACAGAAACCTCTAGTGACTGCAAAGCAGCCTCTGATTCATGTTCCGTTAGTATTAATTCCTAAAGTTGCCTTCTGGATATTTTTTTGTTTTAACAGGTTGGGAAAAGAAGCTTCAGAATGCTGTTTATAGTGAACTCAATGTGTGAGTTTATTATTTTTATTTAATAAGTTCTACTCCCATGATTTACTTTTGATTCATTTGTATATATGGGTGTATGATGTGTTACTATTATCTGCAAGATCTGTCATACCAAGGGTGCCTGCTTCTTTTCTTTTTTTATAGTGCCATTATTTCTTTTTCATCCTAGTGAAAATAGTGGACTCGAGTACATTTTAAAGAATGAGTGAAACAAATATCACTGCGTTTTTTTAGTTACTTTAGTAATGTCTTTGCTCTTCTACTTCCCGAGTTACCAACAGTCATAATATAATTCTTGTGTAGCTGAAGTAGTTGCTACAAATGAATTTTAATTATTTTCAGATGTTGGTGACAGCATTGCGTGTATTTGTTCTATTAATTACTAAAAAAAAAATAAATCTTTGAGATAGTGGATCTCTAACTTACCAGATCAGTGCTCATCATGCTTGCAATATGGTTATAAACACAATGAATTTTGTGAAATTCCCTTTTACTGTTGTTCAACAGACTTTGGATTATACTTCTGGGAAATGTAGGTTGCCTTTACATTCTGATGAGGTGGAAAGATGAATTTCATAACAGATGAAACCGTAAATGCAACTATATAATTAGAAATGTTTATGCAAATGTGTGCTAATTTAAATAAGCTTATTAGAGTTACCAGTTTTCAACAATGTGTCTTAGTGGTACGAGGGAGTTGATTCAGCAAAATACTTGTAAATGCATCTGTTAGTAAGGATTCATCTTCATGATATCTTTCAAGGGAAAAATGTTTACCTGTCTTTTGGACTGATGCTTATGCTGTCCTTGAGATCAAGGAAATAAGCTGCAAACAATAATGAGATTAGTCCTGGAAAATTGAAATTAACTAAGAATACCATGATTTCATAAGCATTGTGGAAAAGCCAAGGAACAGCACTGCTGAAATTTGTTAGTATTGATTACATTTTATACATAGGCACAGAGTTGTCCAGAACAAATTAGTGGCAAGTACAAGAATGACCTTACCAGTTAAAAATGGGAAGAAAATTGGGGAAGGTTTCCCAAAATCATATGATAGGAACTGATTGAGTACATTTAACAACTGAAAATTCAGCCTAACTATAAGAGAAGCTTTGTGTAAATTTTGTTTCCTGAAAGACATTTGAGACAGCTAAAATTAAGCTGGATGAAATGTTTGCCAATAACTCACTGAAAATAATCTGCACTACTGGAAAACAAATTAGTAGTTTGTGTTTTTTTTTAGTTTTGTTCCAGGTTTTTATTCTGGCATAATGCAGTTTATGAACCGATATTCAACTTTGCTTAGGTCAACGCCACAAAGTTCTGATCTCTTTGGACATGTACATGTTCACTATTGATTTTTAAAAGGAAATCCTCCAAAAAATATATTGTCTCTTGAAAAAACATAATATCCTGGATAGTAAAATTTCCAGGGAGTCATAAAGATGACATGATGTGAAGAGAATACCCATCCAAAATACCTGATTTGTTCATAGAATTATTTTATTTTATTTTACAAATATGTGAAATGATGAGGAAGTATTATTTTTAATATAAAAAGAACTCATGCTGAAATGTTATTAATACTTACATATCTTTATATTGTTTGTGTCCATAGGAAAGGATGAGGAAGAACTAATACTAAAACAATGCTTATTCTTAGCTTTGATCAACATACATGGTGGTTTTACTAGTGCTGTGATGAAAGAAGTTATATTTAGGTTTACAAAAACAGGATTAATTAAGCAAAATAAAACTCCGAACATTTAAAATACGCTATACTTTCTTTAAGGTTTCCTTCGCCCTGTCATCCTGCAGCACCACCTGAGCATATGAAAGAACCGTTAGCTTATATGAGGAAAGCACAGGTTAGTTGTTATCAATGTTATTGTTCGTATCGGATCTTTGATTAGACTGTTTGAGATTTACTCTGTATAATGGTGTTGTGCAATTTCTAGGTTTTATACCTTAGGGAATATACAGATTTCTAACTGTGTCAAAGTTAATAATAATGTTATATATGTGACATTTTACATAAATGCAAAAAAGGCTCAAGTAATTCTCCAAGCGTGATAGAAGTAGGATATAGTGGCATGTGGGTGAATATTGTAGAATAGAGACAATGTGAAATACGTCAAGGAGGAGAATTTGATTTTGTTGGGAAGACGAAACAGTGTAGCTATAGGTCATTTCACTTAGGGTTACTAAAATACTGCTTTGAAGAGACACAGCAGGCAGTTTCGCAATGGAAGACAACAGGTCAGAGAGATAGCGAGATCTGCAGAAAGAAGAGATATATTTAGTACTTAGAAATGCGAAAGGAAGATGAAAAGTATAGAGCTAAGGAGCTTAAGGCGCTTAAGGCATATTGAAGGAAAATAAGAGAAACTGGACAATAGAAAATTAAATGAGGATTTTTTTGTGTCAGGAAAATTAATATTTTTGCTTCATTGATTTTATTTTTTCGCCAATATATGCCATTTGAAATCAATAAAAAAGATCCACCTAAAAATGTAAAAGAAAATGCTTCAGCAACATGATCTAATCCAAATATCTGAGGTAGGGATAAAATTGTATTTAACTCAGCCGTGCCTAGAAATATATTGCAGTATTCTTTTACAAGGTCTTCAGCGAATTGTGTTATTTTTTCAATCATATTGTTGCTTATTCCGGTAAGTCTTACCTTGCTGTCCCGGGTTTCAGTCTTTAGCATTTAGGGAAAAAGATTGTATTTAACAATTTTTCTTCTCTGGTGTGAAATGTAATGCCACAATTTACTGCCTGAAAATCATCAGTTATCAGTTTACTAATGTGAAAACCACAGAGGTGTATCTATGTGTGTGTTTGTTTAAACCAGTTTCATTGGTTATTATTTTACAAAAGTGTCTACAATACTTACAGTAAACAATATTTTTAGCTCTATGTGAAAAGAACTGTTTTTCTAATAGTTTAAGAATGAGTAGGAGAAGTCCTATCTTGACTCGCTTCAAAATTTCATAGCCTTATTTCAAAGAGCATTACGCATCTGTGTCCTCTGGGGTGGGTTAACCGTGGTGGGCAGCTCAGCTGCTCACTCACAACCCCAGCGGAATGGGGGAGAGAATCAGAAGGGCAAAAGTGCGAGAACTTATGATAAAGACAGATAAAGATGGTTTAATAGGTAAAGCAAAAGCTACGCATGCCAGCAAAGCAAAACAGGAATTCCTTCACTAAGGCCCATCGACGGGAAGGTGATCGGCCATCTCCAGGAATGCAGGGCGGATCACGCGTAACAGTTACTTGGGCAGACAGACATCCTAACTCTGAACATCCTTCCTCCTTCTTTCTCCCAACTTTTTTATTCAGAGCCTGATGTCATACGGCCTTGGAGTATCCCTTTGCTCAGTTGGTGTCACCTGTCCCAGCTGTGTCCCCTCCCAGCTTCCTCTGCAGCCCCAGCCTGCTCGCTGGTGGGACATCATGAAAAACAGAAAAGACCTTGCTCTGTACACACTTTTCAGCAATAGCTAAAACATTGGCGTGTTACCAACACTGTTTTGATCACAAATCCAAAACACAGCACCATACCAGCTGCTATGAAGAAAATTAACTCTATCCCAGCCAAAACCAGTAGATCCTCTTTCAAATCCTTTTCTGGAATACAACTCTTCAGTAAAGACATATGAATCCTTTTCCTAGAGAAATACTGATTAATAGTGATAGTTATGAAATAGTAATAAATACACAGTTAGAGAATTAACATATTTTCTAAAATCACTGAGGTGTGTGTGAGCATTTGATTTTGAAGATTCACACACATTTATCATTGTAGGTGATAGGTCCATAAGAAAACAATAATGATCAGATCAGTTGGATGACACCTAGATTTTAATTTGTTAATCTTTTTGATTAAAGAGCAATAAGCAATGTAAAAAGCTTACAAAGTTAGTGTTTCTATGATTTTGTTTGGTTTTTTTTAAAATATTTGGGAATAGCTAAAATGCCAACGTACAGGTTGCTAACACCTTTTGGGAGAGAAATGAAAGTGGAAACTTACCAATTTACTTCCGTTAAGTATCAGAAATCTAATTAGTGTTTTGAAAGTAGAAGACTGGTTTTGTTTTATTTGTAGGTAGATTTTATTTTTCACCTTTTTTGTCTTTTAGCATCACAACAGTTGGAAAAGAATATTTTGGTGCTATCAACAAAATTTGTCCTGCTAAAAAAAAGTTCTCCACATAAATCGTATTCTATTTTTATTATGCACAGCCACTGTTTAAGATGCTGTTTCCATTGTTATGAGCTCATTGACGTGTTTTTTATCCTTTTCTGTCTTAATTAATTTTGCTCTATTTCAGAATTCTAGAAAGAAGGGTATTACTCTGAAAACCATCTTACTTTGATATCAGTTATTGGAATGACTTTGAATCAGTAGTTAAAACTATATTAGTTTTTTTCTAGAGTAGATATTAAAATGTTCATAATTAACCCTTTTTTTCCTCAAATTGGTTCTATTTTCTTGTTCTTAGGTGGCAGACTGAAGTTTTTATATTGTATTCGCTTCACTACCTCAAAAGAAAAACAGCTGTCTAGGAAAGGATAGAGCATTAATGGCGACGAGTCGTAATGCTGTGAATCATTCATGTAGTTGTGGTATTGTCCAGTGCAGAAAAAGTACTGCCATTAGTATTTACTTATCTTTGGATATTAATATAACATGATGTGTACTTTCTGATTGTGTGTGCTGGAGAGCTGGTCTTGTGTTTGGGTTGAGATAGATCACTGGGTGCAGCTGCTTTAGTCTGCCATTGTTTAGGTCTTTCCTAGACAGAGAAATACTAGGTCTTTTGTTTGTTTGTTTCCTGAAAAATGTCTGATATAACATTTAGGACCTTTCTGTAAAACATCAGGTTATTTCACATCTCTGGTGTTTTCTGAGCTGTTTGGTTACAGTTGTGGGGAAATAGGTCACCTCTTCCCTCCTTGTTAAACAGCAGAATCATTGCTTAAAACTTATGCATCTTAATGCAGACAAAGTGTTAGCACTAGATTTTAGGATTAAAAATTTGAACTTTGATTTGCTTTACCTGCCCAGCAGAGACTGATTTAAGTTGAAACATTCCTGAATCCATTGAACTGCTGTATTGACTATTTTCATATCTGCATTTTGATCAGGTGAAACGATTGCAGACCTCTTCAACTGTTTGTTTTGTTCCTCAAGTTTGCTGGGAAAGCCTTTGCTAGGTTTAGATCAAGTCTGTTGCAGGCAGCAATGAAGAAATGAAATGGGCAACATGAAAATAAGAGAAAAAAGAGCTAAGGAGAAGCATAATTAGCTGAGTCCAAAGAAATGTTAGGAAGTGTTTCCACAGTCTGATATATCCCAAGAAGCTCTCTTTTGATTGCGTCATATATAGTTTTTACAAAGTTTACAACAAACTAAACACTGTAAGTCTCAACAGGAACTCTTATCATGATAGTCCTGTAATACATAATTCATAAATTTGCACTGCTATGTTTTAATCCATACAGGTCCTTTTTTCTGGTTTTAGCTGTAAGCTAGGAGCTCGTTTCAGAGTTTTGAGAGAAATGTTAAACAAGTAAACTTAAGGAGGAGATAGGTGGGTAAGAAATGATGCCCCATCATCCAGTCACAAAGCATAAGGAGTAAGAAAACAGGAAAGGAGCAGCAATTCTGTGTTGGAGTAGGTCTGCTTGGCTCCAGCAGCTGCTTTCCACAACAGGAGTGGGAAAGGTGTTGCTCTCCAAAGGGAGTCAATGTGAAGTTAACTAGCTGTCTTCAAACGAAGCTGAGATACTCCACTCGCTCTGAAGACCCCATGTTGTTTGAGTTAATAATACTTATTTTTGCTTGCTCTTCTTTAAAGTTTTGTTCCATTATTTCTAAATTTGTCTCCAATGTGAAAAATGATAGGTTTATCTGAAACTTGTGCAGTCAGAAACGTAACTGTGGGTGATCTTTTGCGATACAGCATACCTTCCTGAAGGTAGGGCAGTTCTTAAAACTAGGGCACTGGAGTGCATTCACAAAAATGAGAATTCTGATGTAATACTACAGGACATATTAAGGGTAATTCAGTGTGTTCTACGTGAGTAGCATCAGTTGGTTATTCAAAAATACAGGGACCTAAAAAGAGAAATTGTTCCGTGGTGGGCTGCACTTCAGAATTCGGGGAAGACAGAAGACCATAATTGTCTGTGTTTTAACCTCTTAATCCCTTGCTTCAGTAGATTCTTTACCTCCATGCTTCTGGGCCAAATCTTACTGAAGTGGAGCTTTGCTAAAGCAAATAATTTCCTCTCAGTACTTAAATTTGCATGTGTTCCTCTTTGTTCATTTTCAGATCTTGTATTTTGAAGTAAGTCCATAGGTAAGCAAGAAACTTGATTAGAAAATTGCCTTGAAGTACATTGCTGTATTTGCTATTGATTCTCTGGTAGGTTTTTGCCTAGCTAAGACCAGATTCCCCATGCTGTACATGCTATACAGACATGCAGTCAAAAACGCATTCTGATCTGCAAGAGGACTCCCCAGTCCCCTTTAAATAAGAGTAACATTACAGTTGATTTCAGTAGGAGTGTGGGTACTAGGAACTTTTTAAAGTATGATAGAGATGTTTCTATCTGTATCCTAATTTCTCATAGAAGAATAATCCTTAAAGGACAAAAACCAGCTAAATTATTAATTTTTCTTTCTTGAAACAGACTGGTGGACTCTGAAAAAATTAAAATGACAATACTTATGCTTATTCTAATGCTGTGACTGCTGACGATCTGCTTAAAATGTCTTCCTTCAACAGTCAATTAGCCTTTCCTGGTTTCTAAATCTCTTTGAGAAAATAGACTTCAGTGCTTGAATACTTGATAAAGAAAAACGATGCTTTCTTTGAGAAGTACTGAAGTCAAAAGAAATTTGATAAAATTTTTATTATTCCTAGGAAAAATTTCTGTTTCTTGTTACAGAAGTTGGAGTAGGGGATATTCAGATCTCTTTTTGGTCATGTATTGATTTGTTTTTTTGTGTCCTCAATTAAGTAATGACTCTTGTCAGAGGCCAAATGAAAAGTTCCTGAGCATTAGAACGAGAGCAGTGCCAACATGGTTTCTGTATTTCTCTTCTGTTTGAAATTTACAGATTTTGATTAGAGAATATGTACCAAATGAAATCTGTGTCCAGACACCTTGAATTCTACCCACAGAGTAGGTCTTGTTAGGTACACTGTGAAAGAATAAACATTTCTGTCTAGTCTTGTCGAAGAAAGAATTTTAGGATTTATTATTGTGGAAAGAACTGTAACTAATCCTGGCTAGTTTATGCAGTTGTGACATATTTCTGTTTAGTTTATTTGTTGTCCACCCAGTTTCATGTAACTGCAGTGAAAGTTTAGAAATTACTTTGCTACAGGATAAGATAAATCCGATCTGTAATAGACATGTTTGAAATGGTTATCAAATTGCAGTACTGCCTGCCTCAGTTTCAACTATTTTACTGAAGGTTATCTTTGTAACCATAGCAATCCCAGCAAAGTGTTTTCTTAGCGTTAAATTTCTTCATAAAATTAGAGGAATCCTCTTGGAAAATGTATTGTTCCCATCAATGAAATGACGTTATGAACTCTGCCTCTGGCTTTTGTCTCAGTCAAGGATTCTGCATTCTGTTTCTGCTCACTGCAGGTAACTCCGCTGTCCTGGGGAGAGGGGAGGGTGTCTTGCTTGGGGAGGCTGTGTAACCCTCACTTTTGCTTTGGCTTGGTTGCTTTTATTTGAGCATCTTTTACTGGGTGGAGTCTTGAAGGCTGAATTATGGCACAGTTTGAGTATCCAGAAGTGAGTTATTACTGACATGTTGCATCCCCAATGCACAAGTTAATCTCTGATTTGGCAGTTGTCAATCTCACCGAGAATATGGACCTCCATCGCTCTGTGGAAGGTGCTGGTTCTCAGTCTTGCAAAGCTCCCATCTCCCTCCTCTGTGCTGCTTTTGTAGGTTTTATATCTTGCAGCATATACATAGTATTTTTTTTTCTTTTTTCTTTCCCCCCTTAAATTTGATCTTGATGATTTTACTCTGTTTTTTAAATTGCTAGTAACACCTGTCTATTCTTTCTTTGTTTCCAGTTTCTTATCCTGTATGGCTCAGTAGCCTTCATGCTCTCTAACTTCTCATTTCTTCCAGCTACAAAACCCTACTTCTCAGCAAAATACAGGGTACTGTAAATGCTTTACACCACCTCTCCATGAGAGAGTAACCAGTTTGTGGCATGGTGTTGTGCAACTGCAGCAGTTGGAAGGCATTTGAATACGATAATATGGTTAAATAAAAATATTCTACAGAATATTATAAAAGAAATGCTGCAATTTGGAAAACATTCTTTACAGTTAATACTCAGATCTATTTTGTTTATGCAAGAGAAAGTGAAGGGATGGCTTGATTGTGAGAAGAAATATCTAGTGAAAGATAGCTGTTTCATTTGATGGAAAAAGTCATGAGAGGATCTCGTAAATGGAAGCTAAAATGAAACAATTATAGATAAGATATAATGTTTATTTTTTTCACAGAACACTTGAACATCTGCTCTCCCCTTCATTTCCTTCCAGTCTAATGAACTGTGGCCTCTTGCGGACAGAACTTTTAAGTTTGAGGAACATGAGGTTAGACAGTAACTAACTGTTGTAGAATTTGTGTCTAGAGCACATTACAAATAATAAATAGAGTTAAATGACATTAAGAGGAGTCTTTGCATTCATTTGATCGGTGCCTGACTTATCATCCACAGAAAAGTAAATTAAATATAAAACCCACCAGTGCTGCTGTAATCACAGAAGCAAAATCCTAAATCAGTTGACAAGGAAGTCAATACTAGTTGGCATTAACTTCAGAGGAATTATCCACAGATTAGGCGCCATATGGTAAGTTTAAAGTCTAATGCAATAGTCGGAGGAATCTGACTGCGCTTTAAGCTGTCCACTTCCTACTGAGGTATTATCTACTTCTGGTTTTCTCATTGATTAGATAACTATTTCCTGAGCATTGTTTTAGAAGAACTATTTTTTTGAGCGTTACAAAATACCAAATTTCTAACTTTTTTTTAACTTCTGCGAACATCTAGGATACCTTTTGTGGAGAAAGACTTTCACCCTCTTCAGGCCACAGAGTGGAGAAGGCATTCTCTGGATCCAGTTGATTGCCCTGCTTGTAATCATTTGAAAAAATTGTTAAATGTTGATATAAGGAAGCTTGATTATTAGGCATATATCAAAAATTAGTAATTGTGAAATAAATGCTTTTTGGAGATCTGAAATGTCAACAACTCATTTTTCTGGTTCTTTATTGTGATGTAAATGATGAAATCTGTTTTCTGTATTGTTTCTATTTAAATAAGCATGTGAGTATTCCGTTAATGTTTTTGTGGATGTCACTGAGTGACTCTTGCTATCGTTTCTTATATATGACTTTAAAAAGCTACTTGTTAGTACCTGATAAATGCAATTGGAGGAAAAATAATTTCCATGTAATTTATTTTTTGTGTGTGTTTTAGGGAAGCTGGGAGAAGCGAATTCTAAAAAGTCTAAACAGCATGTCTACAGAACTTAGTATCCCACTAGCGCAGAAGGTAATGTATGATTAACTTTCTGTTGCCAGACTGTCACTTTTTGGAAATTACATCTCGTCTTGCACATTTGTAACGTGGTGTTCATTTTATACATGATTATCAAGAGCTGCGAGGCTGGTATCCAAATAATTTTAATACAGAGTAATTTTCAGGGATAGTGTCAATGTATGCATCAGCGCAACTGGGGAGAAGATGAAATCTGTAGGTAGATCTTTCTCTTTGCTGTTGCAGTCGTTAGCCTCTTGAGGGAGCAGCATGGTAGAAAGCCAATTGCTACGGTCATTACTCTTAATAGAGCATTTTTATGTGCAGACTCAGCTGTGTAACTTCTAGTTGCATAGCCTGTGCACAATATAGATACACTTTGTGTGCTGAACTGCTACTTTAGCAGAGAGAGATACTGGTACATTGCTAATTTTGTCATTCATTCTGCTCTGATGTGTTTTGTTTTTTGTTAATTTAGAGGCTTTAATTTTAAAGATCATGGAACTGAGGAATAATATTGGAATGATTTGTTCTTTATCTTTTTCCTGTTGAGTATCTGTGACAGGTAGCAGAACCTCTATGGTTTGTCATATGAGATAAAGGATGCAGTTGTGTTTGCTTTTCATGACTGTGCCAGGGACAGGAATTTGATGATAAAGTCCAGCAGCTCTATGGAATGAGCAGCAAATCTTCAGTAATATGAAACTGACTACTAAATAGCCTAAAATTCATTAGTAAACACGTGAAACTATTTAATGGGCTCTTTTTTGCCTTGAACTGCAACTTGGACTTTCTGCAGTAGAATATACCTTTCAGGCTAGGGATAATTTGTAAGCAAAATAAGTTTGTGTTGCTAGTGCAATGGGGTTTTTAAAGTGTTACGTTAATTTATGTATTTGAAATAGGCATGGTTTTACTCATTCTGTTCAAAAAAGGAGAGTTACTTGCTTGTGCCTTTCAGAGGCCTGTAAGTGAACAGAAAGAACTGCTTAATAAATGGAATGAAATGGGAACTGATGAGCCAGGTAAGGTCAACTGAATTTATGTGCATTAAATTTTTGTACATAGAAGAATGGCATATACATGTTATTTATCAGTCAAAGATTAATGTAATCACTTCAAGGTAAATTGGTTTCAATCTTTTTTCTCATTGGTAATGTGTCATTATACATAAATAAATATTAATTTCATTATTACTTTGTTTCAAGTTATTGTACTAACTTTGAATCATCACTGAGAGAGTGATTATGGTATAATACTCCTCATTCCAGTGCTTTAGAGATTTATACAGCTAGGGTACAGCTCCTCTTAGTGTAAGCTCAGGCTAATAGAAAATGTTCAGAACTATGCATAATTAAGCTCAGACATTTTATTAAAAAAAGATAAAAATAACACTTGCACAGAATGCTCAGTCATACTACCCTTTGAGAGAGCAAGGCTAACTGCCTTAGTTCGTATCCAAGTTCCTTAAAAGACATGATTTTGCAAAGGTGCCGGTTTGTATCGCAGTACTACCTCTGCAATGACAAATACTTTTCATGGATTCTTTATGACTAGTCTCTATTTTTTATTTGACAGTAGTAAGTTTAATTCAACAATTTATGCTGTTAAAAAAAATCACACCCTCTTTTGAGTATCATCTTCTCATGTCTAAGAATGGTTCAGTCTAAAGACTTACACTGAAGAAGTAAAAAGCTTCCTGTGACTACTATTCATTTACTTGGGGTTTACAAAACTAAGGCACTAAAAGTAGTATAACCTTGGAGAATATCTGGTGGTTGTAGCTGTGATATCTCTGATAAGGTTATTTTAATCTTTGCTCTAATATGTTCTTGAAATTGCTAGATTGTGTTACAGGAATGGGAAAATAGCATTGGTTTTCATCTCTTGTTTTAACACAGCATCACTGAAATCTTATTTCAGATCTAAGTCTCTTCCGGCCTGTTTATGCACCTAAAGATTTTCTTGAGGTAAGCATTTATGAAACAATGACTTAGCGATTAACTTGCATCTACTATAGTCTTCTATGTGAAGTGGGAAAAATAATTATTAAGTGTAATTCAGACAATTTGTCCTTTACAGCAAGTGAAATTTGGCATGGTCTCTTTTTTTTTTAACTGCATTTTTAAATTGTACTTGTGGTAAACTTCTTCTCCAAAGAACAGTCAGTTTGGAGCTAACTTTTTTTCCTCTGAGAGCAATTCTCCAACTGATTTCATAAATTATTTTACATTTTACATGGCAATACACTAAGCCGATAACTTGCAGTATGTGAAGCTGATAGACTGTTCGGTGGTAGATAGCAGACCTGTATGCAGTCAAAATTGTAGGTCATCTATGAAGACTGTGAAAAATCAAACATGAAACAGAACTGTGTGGAATTTAGAGGCTTCTGTCTGTATCAGACCAAACCACTAAAAAATGGTGACTGCTGAATCTTTAAAGTCAGAAATTACATTATTGCTCATCATTTTATATGGTTCGAGCGCAGAACATCTTAATAAAACAGAACTTGCTTTACCAGCTGTGCCTAGAATAGGCATAGACGATGGACAATAAACATTGTTGATGACAGTGAACTTAATGGTGACACAGTAGGAGATTTTGGATTAAAATTTAATTGAAAATAAAATTTTAAAAGTCAGCATCTGTGTATCTTGTGAGTTGTACAGGAAACAAATCGTCTAGAGCGTGATGACAATGTCGAATTGTACAATAAAGATGGCCTCCTAATTTACTGAATAAAACTTAGAAGTCCAGTACTGAAGTATCAGTCAGAATTAATGTCTTAATATTTCGATGTGATTCAGTGGAAGTTTCGGGGAATGTCTTTTGTTGTGGTAGAGGAGGTTTATAGTATTTCTGACTTAAACGTAAATTGTTTCATGGTTATGAATTGTGAATCCATCAATAAACTTTCTACCCATTTTATTACATTTCTGAAGAGCTCCACTTGTTCAGTTAGTGATAATATGGGAAATTTTTAATTTATTCTGTTTTCTATCACTGTACTAACAGCCAAGTTGTGTGTGTAGTCTTGAATCTGTAAACAAATCCATCTTAATTTTAGCCTTATCCAGTGACCCTCAAGGTCACTCTTTCTTGCTTTTTATACTGTTTTCTTTCCAGAGTTTTCAGTTTCTTAGATTAATCTGTTAACTTACAAATCTGGCAGTGAGTTTATATGGTATTGGAATACTTACAAGACTGAGAATTGTGGAGGTAGGTTGTTCTGTAAGAATTTCATAAGAGCTGGAAACTCAGAAGGAATCCTTGCCAGCTCAACATTATAATACCAAAATCTATACCCATGGATTAACAGTATGTAAGAGACATAAATTCCTTTATAGATCAAAGTTACTTATCTTGATATTATGATTCCTTGTCTCTTGAATTTTATCCTTACTTTAGGTTGTAAATTCTGTATTTTTTTCTTAAATGAAAGAAGATATTTTGGTGTATTCTTGTTTAGTAAGAAAGGTGTATTGTTGTTTAGTAAGAAATTAGTAGCAAATTGTGTAGCACTTTGATTGAAAGCTACATAGGATTGCTAGTGTAAGAATATGGATAAAAAATTATTTCAGAAAAAAGTAATATTGAAGAATATCCTGGATATTGTAGCCATCAGAAATATACTTTTGGCATTCGAATGGTTTTGATGAGGAAGTGAATTTTAGTCAAGATATTCCTATGTAGCAAGCACTTAATCCCATATATCAAAAATTATTTCTGCTTTTTTATTTCATAGTTTGAGCTTACTTTTGAAAGTAGAATATGTTTGCTTTGTTAAAACTTTGGATCCTTTTTCATTCTGAAAATGTTGAGATAGAATTTGATAATTTGGGCCTATGTCTGTGATAGTTGCATGAAATGGTTTTATGCTGAACGTAGTGTTTGTAAGACTGATGACGTTAAGAAGAGTTCTGAATTTAAATTTCTGAATATATGCAAGGAATGACTGAGCTACCATTTTTAAGGTGCTGATGAATCTTCGAAACCCAAATTATGAAAATGGAGAACAGCCTAGTTTCAGAAATCATCTGGGACTAATTCAGGTTCCTCTAAAAGTTAAAGATATTCCAGAATTGGTAAGTATATTTCTTTTCTTACAGGAGGTTTCTGTAAGAATTATTTTGCCTTGCTAATGAAGAAGATTCTAAACAATAAGGAATAATGTTAATATCATGATAAGTTTCTCCTTTTGAAAGTGAAAACAATCTAAATATATAGTTAAAACACAGAGCATAAAGAAGTTTTATGAAATGATGTTTTTAATGAAAAGTAAAACATAAACAGTAAAATATCTGCCAGTAGGGAAGTTTTTATTTTATGCCACACAGTTTTGATTTGTGCCAAAAGTATACTTCTATCCATGTTGTTCGCTTATTATTTTTTTTCTGAAGAAAAACAAAAAAGAAAAGAAAACTTTAAACAAGTAGTTTATCTTAATTCTTCAGTTTTATTGGCTTCTGTACAAGATCAGTAACCTGACAATAAGTTAGCTTCTAATTTTCTTCTCAAAGTAGTTTTAAATCCCTTTATTGTCAGATTTTGTCAAATGTCAGATATTGTCAAATGTAAGGAAGTGCATGGGTAAATAGGAGAGCTCTTGATAATGCTTCACTGATACGGCTCTTAAGGATTTTATGCTAGTAGAAAAACTTGCACCTGGGTTGGGAAAGAGCTGGGAACTGGAAATCCTTAACCTGATCTTTCATTCACCACTTTATTACATCCATGTGTAGCTCATAGTTGACATGAAAGCTGGGACCTGTAACTAAAACTAGAGTAAGAATTGATGTGAGACGACTTCTTTTTAAAAACCTGAGCTCGTATTTCATATATTGGCATTTAAAAGAACTTTGTTTGGTTCAGAAAAAAATTGCATTAAGCCTTTCAGAGGAAATCTCTAGTGATTTAGAGAATTAAACATTGTTAATTACTGTTTTATGGTTTTGTTTCCTTTCAGAAAGAAGATTTCAGTGAACTAGGCTTAAATATAGGACAGCTGGGTATTGATGATTCATCACAAGTGCCTCCTGGTTAGCTAATCCTGTGCTTCAGTCATTTAAATAGGACACTAATGAGTTGAATACTTTGCAATTAACAAGTAATTTGTGTATTTTTTTTGCATAATAAACCATAAATACTGGTTCTGTAACTATGATTGTAGTGATTTTCTTAGTAAAATGTAGCAAATAATAGAAAACATTGCAAATATGAAGGGTCAGATTTGGAGAATATTTAAAATCATCACCATAAGTTGAAAGTATGTTAATTTCAGTGTGTTTGAACACTTCAGGATCTAGAGAACAAAATTGCTTGTCTCCAAAAATACAGAAAATATCAGTAAACAAACAGATAGGCATATATACAAACATCTTTTAAATAACTATCTGTAAGAAAAGATTACAGAAAATATCCATATATTGATATTCAGTAGCTTAAATAGTACATAATTTCTGTTGTTTTTCTATGTACATATTCCTGTAGCAAGAGGTTTTTAAATGGTCTTTCCATATAAAAGTGGAAAACACTGTAGTATCAAGTGATTTTTCTTTTTAGATGGAAACTTACCTAATTGGAAGTGTAGGCTCATGTAGTATAGTGCTGTTTTGGTATTTGTGTCCTTCAGACAAGAAAAAAATTCTGTAGTATTATTTCTTTTTAGTTTTTGAAAAAGAACATTGATGCTGATGCAGGTTAATTTTTAGTGACATTAGTAGTAAAAATCAGCTGAATGTAGTGGTGTGTATATAATATATAAAAATAAAATACATTACTAGCTGGCTTTTCTGCCATTCTTTATTTTCTAGAGTTCTTTGAAAATGAACATGTACGTGTTGGACAGAAAGGTATGGATCTGTTTTCGTCTGTAATAAACTGTGAGTAGTTAGGAATGCATTTAGTAAATTTCTATCTCAATTACATGTACCTCTTAGAATTTTAAGAATTTAGACAGGCTAACACAAAGCATTGTCAGTAATACCATTATAATTTTGTCAGAGACAGAGAGTAATACCGTTGTAATTTAGACAGAGACAGAAGAGCAGACATTTGCAGTCTACCAGTGGCTACCAGATAAACAGCTCCACAGATTTTTCATTAAAAACGAAATAGGAAGCATAGAGACATAACTTTTTGGTGGTAACTTAACTTATGCCACTACTGAATTTCATTTAAAAATCAATAGACTCTGGACTCCCTTCTCTGCACACACAGTTCTCATTAGTGTAACGGGATTTACACCTGTGCGTCAGAGTAGAGTCTTTTTAATGGTTATTTGCAATTGCAGAACTTGCTAAATGTTACAATATTTAGCCACTATGGAAAATTCACTCTTTTACTCTGTGTACTGCTTTTTGTGAAGAAGATCTAAGGGTTTTTCTGTAGATGAAGAAATAGCCTAGAAAAGAAATGGAAAGATAAAATAAATAGTTATTTACTAACTCAAGGTTGCTTGTAGAAGAAACATACGGAATGTATGAAATCCGTCAATATTTGCTCCTTCCTGTCTCGTGATTCCTGCTAAACATTATCACCTTCAAACTGAAAAATAGAGTGGATACCATCCCCAAAGTCCTCCATCCCTTTTTCTTGTTGCAGTAACAAACCAGTGACCTTTCTTTCTCGCTTCACCTTTTGTGGTCCTCTTTCTATCCCTCATCATCTGTTTTCTGATCCAAGAGCAACTCATTAGGATACTGTCCATCTCTCTATTCTTTTCCTGTTGTTCCAAATAAATTCCCCATCCGGAATTCCTGAGCCAGTCATTCAACTCTACAATTCAATTCGTACTCCTCATCTCTTTTCTGTGTAGAGCAGCCTCTATTACAGAGATTGTCTTAGCTTTTCCTATATGCAAAGACAGAAAATTTTGTAAAAATGTAAGTGAAGAGTCTTGACCATAAACTGAAATCTCAGTTCATTCAATGGGAATCCTACTGCATACTCTGTTGGGTGTTGATTATGACTTTGGTTGCCACTGATGTATTGATTTTGCTTCTATATTAAATGTATTGCCAAGTCTGAGGAAATTTTTGTTGTATTTAGTAAAACCCAACTTGTGTATAGCAAAACTAATTTATAATATTTTTTGTCTCAGTAAGAAACAATACAGTAAACACTCTGACACTGAGATGAATCACAGTCTTTTTTTAAAGTTTTGTGGGGAGTGTAGGAATGTTTTTTCTTTTTGCCCTTTTAGTTTAGGAAAAAAGGATCATGCTCCATCTGTGCTAGAGCTCTGCAGGTTAAACAGAAAATTGACAGACTGATCTATTCAGTATTTAAGAAGAGAGGGAAGGAGAAGAGGGATCAATGAAATAGATTTATAATTCCAAACCTCATCCTTCTAAGTCATGTTGGGGCAGGTACCGTGAATATTGAATTTAGTGAAATTTAGAAAAGCAAGTTGTTTCTGAGACACTTCAGAAAAATCAGAGGATACGGATTTGGAAACTTCTGAGTACCAGCAGAACAGCTATCTAACGTCTGGGTAATCTCATAGAAATATTCTCCCAACTTTCTCTCTGTTGTGAAAGACATCTGAGGTGTGGGGGTACAGTTAATCACTTAACCTCGATGGAGTTCGATGGGATAGCTAAAGATGTGTGTCTTTCAAGTGTATGGATTTGAGTAAGGAATGAGATAATCTGCTGTAAGGTTTGTACAGTACTGTATTCAGGATGAGGCCCTTGTGACAAAGTAGCCTAAAGCTTCACAACAATGACGCATCTAGGCAAACCTGTCAACAGTAGAGTTTTTGTTTTATGTCAATCTGAACAAAAACCAATATATTTTGAGAAGGAAAGTCTTTATCCTCCAGAGTGTGTATACCAAAAATGAGAGAACATGACAGTACACTCTGAAATGGAAAATTCTTTCTCTACAGTTATCTGTGAAGATACTCGTGTAGTTAACGTAAAAATAGGGGAGACACAAAAAACAAGAATGAGTGGCTATCTCCTATTTGAACTGAGATACCACTCATAGTTAAATAGGATAATTTTGTGGTTATATATGACTGCTTGTTCCGCTTGATGCCAGCCTACTAGCTGCAACTAGCTTTGATATAGATACACACTAAGAGGATACGTGCTAAGTGCTGTTTTATGACTGAAGGCAGTACAGCCTTGCTTATTCGTATCAATTGCCTTGTTTCCAAGGGAACTACTTCAAAATTGCTTTGTGGAAACTAGACCTTTTAGATATTTTCCAATTACCTAATGCTTGCAGCATGGTAAACCAGTTTGTAAAGTTAAAAATTTTAAGTACTTGATAATTTGATAAACTTTTGAAATCTTAAACTACATCAATGCACTACCTGCCTTGTTTCTTACAGTTTTAGTAGAGCAAGATAGTGCTGCAGCTCAACAATATGTTCGACAGGGATGTCCAACAGCGCTCCGAGCTGATCTGTGGGCCCTCATTCTCAATATTTCTAATCAGCCAGAGGTAAGAAGCAAAGTGAGAATAAAATATGAAGACTAGGTGAAAACACAAAAGTGAAAGCATGTATCTTCTAATGATCTTTTTCCAAAATAGAAATGCTCTACTGAGTTGTCACAGAAACAGATAAACATTTTATGAGAAATATACAGATGTATGTAAAAAAACTCCATGTTGTGGTGAAGTCTTTTAGGCTCTTCCCTGGTAAGCAAAATACTGTAGAACAAACTATTAATTGATCTGGCTGGCTCCAGAGGTTTTATAACGTGGTGACTTTTTCAGAAGGGAACTTTTGTCCTCGAAAGAGCACTGAACCTCTCTTGTCTTTGCTGAGTTTTATGAAAGGATGATATGCTATTCCCTTTTCCTGGCTGTTTGAACCTGTCATCATGTTCATGTACATACCTTGTAAAGTGCTTTATATATTGTTGTGTATACTTTACATATGTACAATCAGAAAGGCATAAAGAGGAACTAGTAAGATGTGGATTGTTTTCATACTCCCTTGTACAGCAGCAGTTTTTCATAGTACCTTATATTTGACTCCAGTGCTTCACAGTGAAATCTTTTGCAGTATCTGAAGACATGCTATAGTCAATATATCTAATATACCATAAATAGTTCAGTCCCTATTTAAATCTTTGCAGAATTGTGAATACTTTTATGCAAGGCTTTTATTGCAATACAAAAACCCATGCATACATGTAAGTTTGTTCATAAATGTGAGAATTGTACGGTATCTCATGTCCATTGAGGATATAGCCATTTTCTTGTAATACTGGCGCGTTTATTGGTGACTACATAGTACAATCGTAAGATCTTGCCCTTAAAAAATAATGTAAATCTTGTTCATTGACAGCTTACCTAAGGAGCTGAAGTTACTTGGTCTGGTATTAGAATTACTTCGTTTATTCCTTTTTGAAAAAATAAAATAGGATTTTGTTTCTAGTAAATAAAAGATTGAATCTTCTGTAGAAGAAAGAGCTATTGAAATAATAATGTAATATTGTACATCTTAAGATGCACAACACTAGATTTAAGTTGTTGTAAATTATCAAGACAGTTTGAATTTTAGAAGCCTTTATGAAAGCAGGACTACTAATGGTGTGAAATTAATGTTGGTTACATTGCATCTATTTATGTTCTTTTAAATGCTGCATGCTTTAAGAGGATTTTTATCTTAGTCTGGAAGATGAAATAATTGCATAAAAGAGCCAGATATTCTGTTTTGATGACTGAAAGTCAAGATAATAATCAAAAAAATGATAAAACATTTCAGTTTATGTTAATGTAAAACATGAGTTGCTATGGAAGTAGATACTTTTAAAATCCGTTTCCTGAAATTCACATGGGCAATTTTCAACAGTTACCTTGTTTAAAGAGGAAAGACAGGGACCTGTTGGAATGGATCGGAGGAGGGCTGCAAAAATGGTCAGAGAGCTGGAACACCTCTGCTATGTTGAAAGGCTGAGAGAGTTCATAGAATTATAGAATCATAGAAAGTTTGGGGTTGTAAGGGACCCCTAGAGGTCATCTAGTCCAACCCTCCCACAGCGAGCAGGGACACCACTAACTAGATCAGGTTGCTCAGAGCCCTGTCCAACCTGGTCTTGAATGTTTCCAGGAATGGGGACTCCACTACCTCTCTGGGCAACCCGTTCCAGTGTTTCACCACGCTCATTGTAAAGAATTTCTTCCTTATATCCAGCCTAAACCTACCCTGTTTTAGTTTAAAACCATTACCCCTCGTCCTGTCACTGCTGTCTCTACTAAAAAGATTGTCCCCA